>Ga0187894_10001020_pt1 | contig 37255 bp, 26 predicted proteins | sample GBC1701081metaG_FD_136650 | JGI IMG/M metagenome (GOLD analysis project Ga0187894, IMG submission 136650) | White microbial mat communities from a lava cave in the Kipuka Kanohina Cave System on the Island of Hawaii, USA - GBC170108-1 metaG ...
AACATCATTCACGCCCGCCGCCGCGAGATTCAAAAGGTACTCAATCAGGAAACCGGGCAGGTCGAAACCATTGATTTCGGTCACGTCGGCGACATCGTAAAAATCAATGTCAGGCTCTTACAACTGCTGCTTGATAATGACTATATCCCGGTCATCTCATCGCTCGGCGCAGATAAAGAAGGCAATATCTACAACATCAATGCCGATACGATTGCCGCCGAAATTGCCGTTGAGTTGAAAGCGGAGAAGTTAATTCTGATGACTGATGTGGATGGCATCTTGCGAGACCGCAACGATATAGAATCGCGCCTTTCCCGGCTCAATGTTGAAGAGGCGGAAACTTTAGTCAAAGAGAAGATTGTTTCAACCGGAATGCTGCCGAAAATCGCCGCCATCGCGCATCTGATTCGTCGCGGCGTTCGCAGCGCCCATATTATAAACGGCAACAAACGCAACGCCCTGTTGTACGAAGTCTTCACCGACGAAGGCGCGGGAACCATGATAACCGAATAATGGTTACGCATCATGGCAGACCATCGCTCGGTTCTGTGCGCTCTGTCTATTTCAAAGGCAATGCCGGGTCGCCAATCAATACCCACGAACGGCGAATATCTATATCAGCAATCCTTCTTTTTGCTGCCATTGCCGCTTGTCCTATGGTCATTGTCGTTTTTTCGTTGCTGAACAGATTACGATAAAAATACTGATTCAATATCGCCTGCTCTTCCGGCATGGAAAGCGCCGAAGAAGCCCACACGGCAACCGCGCCGCCGCGTTCCGCTTTCAGCAAACTCTCTGCCAGTGAATCCTGCGCCGCATCCTGAAAGTAACCGTTCAAACAATTCATGACCACAAACAACGACAAGGAGCGATTCGTCAGATTTCGCGCATCTGTAGAAGTCAACAAACCGCCGCGCCACAAATCTGTAGAACCATGCCCCGTGTAATTGACAATCGCCGGTCCCTGATTGATGGCTTCCAACACTTGCGCTTTTGCCGTCGCATCGTCGTATTGCGAGCGTCGTACTTCTTCAATTTGCAGATTGCGCGGCAATAGCTCTTTCACTTGTCGCGTAGCAGTTTCAAAATCAAATGCATCATTACGATCCGTAATCAACAAAGCCGATTTAGCTGCGCCTGTGCGCTCGAAATTGAGCGTTTTCGTTACCATCAGGCTCATCTCTTCGCCGGTGCGTGCCGGGAAACGCCCGATGGCAATGTCCGCCACGCCATCATTATTGAAATCCGCAAACCAGTCATCGCTCGCGCTTTCGAGATAGCTGGTCTCTATTAGTTTCGTTGGTACAAGATCGGTGTCGCCATAACCCAGATAATTCTTGATGTCGTAAGAAGCATCGCCCGCCAGCAAAACGAAGCGCGGCGCACGTTGCCAATTCATTCGCGCCTCATTGAGGAAATCTTTTACAGCCTGTGGCGTTTTCTGCCCGAAACTGAACTCATCATAAATGTCTTCAATGTCTACCAACATCGTCGCCAGCCCTTGCGCCTGCCGATACGATTGCAAGGGTAACAGCGCATCAAAGAACTCGCGGCGTGTAATGATAAGGTAGTCGGCGCTATTGTTCCGGTCACGCAACGCCGATGGTTGATTTTGTATTGTTGTGGCTCTTTGATATTGCCCTTCGGCAAGCGCAAACAGGCTCCTGGAGCCATTTTCAGGGGATGTAAAGCGAATCGCATAACCCAATGTGCCGCGCTCAATGCGCCCTTTCACTTCGCTTACGTCAAGGCTATTAGTGACATCAAAAAGACGTATCTTGTCTGTGGTGAAACCATCAACGGTGACCTGTTCGCCGCCTCGCACTGTGAAACGCAACGCATCCTGATCAGCCGTGAAGCGATGTTGATACGACAGGCGCAGGGAATCAACCAGACTAACATCGCTTGCCGTATTCAGACTCATCAAAGTCACGCGATTTTCGCCTTCCCGCAGCAGAGATTGTGAGAAACGCAGACGAGTCGCGCCGCGTTCCTGCCCCGCAAAAGCGAGTCGCCCAATCTCTACCTCGTTCAGCAGAATGCGGACGCGGTGCGCTATGCCGGTCACGCCTTGCAAAGCGACTTCCAGTTCCGCGTCGCCGTTCCAATTAACTGCAAGATGTTGCGCTTCGATGGTCTGTTGCAGGGGCGTATTGGAAACCGTTGAGCCGAAGAAGTTTTCGCGCTCGCCGTTTTTGAGCGCCGCAAAATAGGTAGTGCGGTCGCGGCGTTCGACAGTCTGCATGAAACTCGTTGCCGCCGTTGGTTTGCCTTCAACAGCTTTGCCGTCTGCGATGCGGCGACCCGTTTGCTTGCCCGCAAGCAGCCAATAAACCCGCGATTGCGAATACGGCGAATCAATGCCAACGCCGTAAAATTCAATCGCATCTTCGGCATCGAATCTGCCATCCTCTTCACCTGTCACTTTGATTGGCTGCTCTATACCGTCAACAAAGAGTTGCAGATTGCGCGGGTCAATATCTTTTGGCAGTCCTGCGGCTACTAATTCCGGCTGTGTCACTCTGTACAAGCCTTCCCGTCTGATTGCCAGTTTGACACTCCCCTGTGCGGCAAGAGCATCCTGGGCGTCCGCAGAAACAGCGTTTTTCGTAACTCGAATGGGCAACGGAGCAAGGCGTTCGACAACCTTTGTTGTTCTCCCTTCAAGGTTGCTTGCATCGCTGTTTTCGTGTTGCCCGGCTTCACTAATAAGCGTTGAATTTGATACATCGGCAAGAACAGACTCCGTTATCTTGTTTGTTGGTTCAACAAATATCGGTCCGTAGAGTTTGGTCTGTCCGTTGAGGTCAACATCTTCGATAAAGTAGCGCATATCCGTTTGCGTTCTTTCCGTATCACGCCATGAGTAGCGCCGTCCCGATGTCAGCATCGTCTCCGCACCGGCAAAGAGCGCCGATCCGGCAATCAAATCACGGTTGATGCGAACCATCTTGCCCGTTTCCTGCCGGTACACATTAAAGCCAAGATTATTGACCTCCAAGCCCGTGCGCCACTGCAATAATATCCCCTGTTCCTGCCCGTTAGCATTAGCAATCGCTGTGGCGCTGTAATCCACCATCTCAACCAATGTTGGTCCGCCCGGTCCGGCTATTGTCCAAGGCGAGAAAGCGGTAATGCCGCTTTCCTCAACCCAATTGTTCACGCCGTCTCTGGTCGCGCTTCCTGATGGCGATGCCCAACTCGCGCCGTTATAGCGCCATAATTCAAGCGTTGCTTCGTTGAGTCCGTTCAGTTCCGAATCTTTATAATGCAGCTTGGTCGTGGCGCTGAACCCAGCGCCGCCAACCGGAGTAATTTGATAGGTTCGCAGCACCGTATTAAAAGCAGCAGGCGGAGCCGTTTTGCTCAGATTGATGGTTACAGAAGTCGGCGGCGTGCCGCTATCAAAGCGGACGGTAGTGAATTGATTATTGAAGCTCATCGTCGCGCCCGTGATGATGGAAACGCGCCTTGTATTGCCTATCACATCGGCAGAACCCGTAACACTTGCTGCCGGTTGTAACGTCAAGGTAAAGGGATTGGCGTCGAGGTCTTTGTTCAGCGTCAGCGTTCCCAGTACGCTCATATCGCCGCCCAGCAGAATGCCATTGCCATTGACAATGAGGTTATTATAATTGACGTTAGGAGCTATGTTTTGAAAATCCCCCGCATAATTCACCGTGCTTCCCGTTGTCACCACCGTTGCGCCGGGTTGTACCACTAAGGGTGTAAACGGGAAACCGGACGTACCACTGCCTAATAAATTTAAGGTGAAATTACTGATGTCAAGTTTCGTCGGTGTTATGACAGTCAGCACACCATTTACCGACATATCGCCGCCCAGCAGAATGCCTTGCGGGCTGGCGTTATTGGCGTTCAGATTGTTGTAGGTAAAATTAGTTTCGGCGGTTTGTTGCAAAATGCCGTTATATTCAATGGTACTGCCAGTGGTAATGATTGTACCATTATTGACCAATGGTTGCCCGCCGCCGGAAAGCGTCAATTTGAAGTTTGAGATAGTAAAGACCGCGCCGTTGTTGACCGTCAGAATACCCAGTACGGACATATCGCCGCCGAGCAAAATGCCATTGCTATTACCGATAGTCAGATTGTTATAGGTGAAATTAGTTTCTGCCGTTTGCGCCAACGTCCCATTATAAAGAATTGTGCTGCCGGGAGTATCAATCGTTCCCGTTGCTTGACGAACCAACGGCACAGGCGACCCGGCAAGCTTCAAGGTATTGTTGTCTATATCGAATGTGCTGCCGTTTTCAACTGTCAGGAAAGCGAATTGATGATCGCTTAACATGGTCAAGGTTACGCCCGCTTGCACTTTGACATCGCTGGTGAAGGAACCAACGCCGCTTAGAGTTTGATTGACATTGGTTAGCGAGAGCGTTGCCACCTCTCGAAAACGGAAAGTGGCGACCGTAATCGAGCCGTTATTCGTCACCGCATCGCCCACAAAATCTACCCTGCCGCCGCCGGTTATGGCGGCGCTGTTATTCAATGAACCACCGAAAATGGTCAGCGCCCGCCCCACACCGGCAGTGAGCGTCCGTCCGGTTTCAACTAATAATGACCGAACGGTAACATCAGTAAAAATAATCGCCGGTTCATTGGCGACAGCTCCGGCGGGAATGATGACTCTATCGGTAGCGCCCGGGACGGCTGGCGGGCTCCAGTTTCCGGGATTATTCCAATCATTACTCACCGCGCCTGTCCACGTAAACGGACCGATATAGATACCGTAAGCCGCGCCCTGATTGGACACACTCAACACATCATTGAAACGTGCGCCACTGATAACGTCCTGTCCGCTGATGGCAGTAGAGAAACCGAAATGGTCGCCTGATGCGCCATCATTGGCAACCAATTTATCTGTCAGTTGCCAGCCGCCTGCGCCAAACATGAATACATACGTCGAGCCTTGATTGGTCGTCGTCGGAAAATCATCCAGATAAGCGCCGACAACAATCTTATTGCCGCTCAGAGAAACCGCTTGCCCGAATTGGTCATCCTGATTGCCGTCCCCGGCAAGAAGCCGTTGCTGAAATTGCCAGTTGAGACCAGACCTTTGGAATGTATACGCTCCACCCGCATCGGTAAATCCGGCATCCAGCAAGGGAGCGCCGACGACCGCCGTATCTCCGTTTATGGCTACCGATGTGCCGAAGCGATCATTAATGCCGCCGACATTAGGCGTCATTTTGAATTCCGGGTTCCACGCCGTTCCAGTGCGAAGGAAAGTGTATGCTGCGCCCCTGTCGTCTGCCCCCGGTCCCAAATCGCTTAACGGCGAGCCGACAAGCGCCGTGTTACCACTCAGGGAAATTGATGTACCAAACTGGTCATTTGCTACGCCATCTGGGGCAATCAACTTCGCCTGTTGATTCCACACCGTTCCGGTGCGAAGAAAGGTATACGCTGCGCCTCTGTCCGAGCCAAATTCATCATCCAGAGGACAACCGGCGGCAAGATAATCGCCATCAATCGTCACGGCAGCGCCGAAACCATCGTTTGCTCCCAAATCCCCTGCCGGAACCGTGAGTTTCTGTTGAAAATTCCACACCGTTCCGCTACGCACAAAGACATAAACGGAGCCGGCGTTGATAACGCCCGATATATCGCTGAACGGAACGCCGATGACCGCCGTGTTACCGCTAATCGCCACAGACCTGCCGAATTGATCCTCTGCCGCCGCATCCGGCGCAACCAGTTTCGCTTGTTGTACCCAACCGGCTCCGGCTTTGACAAAAATATATGCCGCGCCTCGGTTGGTGATCGCGCCATCATTAAATGGCGCTCCGATGATTGCCGTATCGCCATTGATGGCGACGGCATAACCGAATTCATCATCCGCCGCGCCATCATTTGCCGTTAGCTTGCTCTGTTGCGAAAGAATCGGGTCAATAATCAACGGGTAGGTTGCCTTGTGGTCATCCACCAAAAGCGATATTTGCTCGCCGCGTAGTTCCATGTGTGATGGCAACTCGCGCCCTGTAGCATCAAAAGCATGAAGTTGATGGTAACGCAAAACCTCTTCTTTGCGGGCGTTGAAAAATGTCAGCGACTGTTTATCGCCCGCCGCCCGCAAATTGCCCGACCACCGCATCGTCAGGCGCAATGGTTCGTTACCATTTTTCGGCGATGGCGGCGCAGAAATATGAAAGCCCTGCTCAATGCCCTCCGGCTTATTGATGTACCATTCTTCGATTGCAGAGGCAGAATTACCTTTGGCGGATTTTTGAATGGCAACGCGGTTATCGGTTGCTTTGATTTCGCCAGAAGTGACTGCCAGAAGGTTTGTGCCGTAGCCGTAATTTTTGAGTTTTAGACCGAATTGCCATGCCTGTTTATTGCCGCTTGCGGAATGCAGTCTTATCTCTTTCTTATTGAACTGCGTGGAGAATGCGTTTGCCCGGTTGACGGCTTCGTATTCTTCCGTTTGCCCTGATGCGGTGAAGAGTGGTACAGGATTGACTCTATATTCTGCTTGTTGGGCGGCGACTTTGAGCGACGAATCAAATTCCGCTTGTTGCCGGGGCGCTTTTGCAAATTCACTTACCGGTTGCTTTGATGCCGTTTGCTGAAATGGTTGATGCCGATTGAGCTTTACTAACAAAACGAACAGTAGAAAGGCGATAACCGCAAATGAAAGTAAGAGCGCCGATGAAGAAAACTTTTTTCGTGAAGAGGTCATGAGGAATCCTCCCTCTAGGCAGCGAGACAAAGAATAAACACACAAAGTTGGCTACGGGCGTTTACCGCGCCAACCGCCGCCGGACATTTATTTCTGCACAGAAATCAAGGGGCAAATCTCAATGCTTAGAAATACGATACTCTGCGACCAACCGCAAAACCGGGATGAACCATTACTTTTTAGCGAGCAGAGCGCGATATTCTGCCGCCTTCTCTTTCTGCCCCGCCGCCTGATAAAGCGCAATCAAGCGGGTCAATGCCTGCACGGTACGGGGGCTTTGTTCGCCGCGATTCGCTTTCAGAAATTGATAGCTGTTCAGCAACAACGGTTCCGCTTCATCGAATTTCTTTAGCGCCGTCAGACAGCCGCCCAAGGCGCTGCGGGCATCCGCCGTCTGCCAGTTGTTCTCCGTCAGCTTTTGCCGCACGATGTCCACGCCTTCGCGCAATAAGGCTTCGGCATTTTTCGCATCGCCAATCGCTACGAGCGCCTTGCCTTCGCCAACCATTGCCAACCCGGCGTCCTGATGGTCTTTGGGGAGTTTCTTCTTGCGAATATCGAGCGCTTGCCGAAACATCGCTTCGGCTTCCTGATAGCTGCCTTTGTCATAAAGCAGCGACGCGAGATTGTACAAAACCGATGCCGTCGCCGGACTCTCCGCGCCTTGCAGCGTTTTGGTCGTCTCCAATGATTCCCGGTAGAATGGCTCGGCTTCGGCAATCTTGCCTTGTTGATAGAGCGACAACGCCTGATTGTTCAAACTCGAAATGACCGCCGGACTGTTATTGCCCAGCAGTTTGCGCCGCATGGCAACGGCATCGCGGAAGAACGGTTCTGCCGCCGCGAAATCGCCTTTGTCTCTGAAAAAGCCGCCGAGATTGTGCAAACTTTCGGCAATTTCGGGATGCTCCGCGCCATAGAGTTTTTGCCGCATTGCCAGCGCGTCGCGGAAGAACGGCTCCGCCCCTTGTAAATCGCCTTTCTTTGCTACTGCTAGCCCGGTATTGCTTAACAGTTGGGCGATTCGTGGATGGTCGCTGCCGTAGAGGTTGCGATAAATTTCCAGCGATTCACGGTAGTAAGGCTCTGCGCCCGCCGCATCATTCTTAATAAACAAGGTCAACGCGCCCAGATTATTCAAGCCTTCTGCAACATCCGCATTATTCTTGCCGAAAAGTTTGCGGCGCATATCCGAGGCTTTTTTCATCATCGGCTCGGCGGCTTCATAATCCTTCTTGGCAAATAAGACCGATGCCAGATTATTCACACACTCGGCAACCCCGGCGCTCTCTTCGCCTTCCAGTCGGCGGCGCGTGGCAAGTGATTCACGCAACATGGTTTCCGCCTCGTCAAGTTTATTTTTGGCAAACATCAATTCGCCGAGTCCGTTAAGGCTCGTAGCCACATCGGCATTGTCGCTGCCAAATAACTGGCGGCGCGTATTCAGCGATTTTTCCAGCAATGGCGTAGCGCGGTCATAGAGTCCGAGACTTTGATAGACGCGCCCCATGGTGTTCATCAAGGTAGCCTGAATTTCCGGTTGGTCATTCAAGCCCTGCTCGATTTGCGCCGCGCCTTTATCTAAAATCTCGCGGGCTTTGATTTCATTGCCGCGTGCTTCGCTGGGGTCTGAAACTTTGAACAAATCAACCAGAAAGCCCGACACTTGTTCGGCTCGGTCACGTTCGCTGGTCGCTTTTTGCAAAGCGCGATTGACCCGCGCATTCTGCACCAATGTCATAGCAACGAAGCCGAGAACCAGCGCAAAAATGACTCCCGCCGCCGCAACGCCGAATTTGTGCCGCCAGATGAATTTGCCCACTCGATAAGAGAGCGTATCCGCACGGGCAATAACGGGTAATCCTTCAAGGTGGCGGCGGATGTCTTCGCTGAATTGTTCGACGGTGGCGTAGCGCCGGTTGGCTTCCTTGCGAAGCGCCTTCAAAATGATGGTGTCCAAATCGCCGGAGAGCGTGCGCCTGAGTTTTTGCGGCTGTCCGCTGCGGCTTTCGCTGATGGTGTCGGGGCGCAGAAGCGAGGTCGTGCCGTCCGGCTCTTCGATCTCTTCGGTCATCTCAATCGCCGTGCTGGGTCGCTCCGGCTCCTGCTGACAAATGATGCGTTCGAGTTCGTGCGGTGCGAGCGTCTTCAGGCGATACGGCTTATGTCCGGTCAAGAGTTCATACAACAATACGCCGAGACTATAAGTATCGCTTGCTGTGGTAATCATCTTGCCGAGTACCTGTTCGGGACTGGCATAGTACGGTGTCATCAAGCGCATCCCTGCGCCGGTCTGCATTCCGGTTTCGCCGTAGAGGTCAGGAGCCAGTAATTTAGCAATGCCGAAGTCGAGAAGTTTCGGTTCGCCTTCTTCAGTGACAAGGATATTCGAGGGCTTGATGTCCCGATGCACAACCAGATTCTGATGGGCGTAATGCACCGCCGAACAGACTTTGCTAAAGAGTTTCAGTCGTTCAATAATATTGAGCTTTTTAGCGTCGCAATAGACATCAATCGGCAACCCTTCGACATATTCGAGAACAAAATACGGTCTGCCATCATCGGTTGTGCCGCCATCAAGAAGGCGGGCGATATTCGGATGTTCGAGCGAGGCTAAAATCTGCCGTTCATAGCGAAAGCGACTGAGAACATAGTCGCTGTCCATGCCGCGTTTGACGAGTTTGATAGCGACTTTTTTCTTGTACACATCATCGTCGCGGATGGCTAAAAAGAGTTTGCCCATGCCGCCTTCGCCAATCTCTTTAATGACCTTGTAGGGTCCGATGAAACGCTCTTTGGCAGACGCCGCCGCCGTGCTACCAAAGCCGCCAGTAATTTTCCCTTCGCTTTGCGTTGCATAAGGATTGTTTTCAGGTGTGACGGTGGGCTTTAATGACGAAGTGCCGAAACTGAGCGTTTGTTCGCCGCTCGGATTGGTCGTTACGCCATCCGGTTTGACAAGTTGCCCGCTGCCGCCAATAAAGGTCAGGTCTTTATGCGCCGTCTCAACGATGGTGGCGCTGGCGTCAACGACAGGTTTATCGGTTTCAGCGAAGCGCTCATCCATGAGCGTGCCATCGCTGGCTTGCGAAGCGAGAAAGGCTTCGACTTTGCGGCGTTTTTCAGCGTCGCCGACACAGGCTTCGTCCAGATAGGCGGCTCGCGCTGCCGGTTCCAGCCGGAGCGCAAAAACCGCTATATCTCTGATTTCTTCCCATTCTGAAGGTGTCATCATTCACCCCCTGTGGTCAGTTTGTTGGTAGAGGCATAGAGAAAGTTTCAACAAACCATCATGCAGGCATACGTGCGGAACCGTCTGCCCGGATTTCCTGAATGCAGCGATTTATGAGAAATGCGCTGCCGATTTTATCTGCGTGTAAAGAAGCGCGTTTGTGACGTGCGAAGTATAACTCTCTCTTGCCGTGTCAGGCAATTTTACAAAGGGGATAATTTACAGAAAGAAAAAGGGTTGCCGAATGACCTTGAGGCTTGCCTTGCAGCCTTAAAGCCTTCGCTGATTCCCAGGTATTTAGCCACATAGCTTATTTACTCACTTCCGCTTTAGTTGACTGTAGCGCGTCCTTCACTCGTTCAGGCGACGTGCCGCCGAGCGCCGGTTTATTCCTGAGCGATGATTCAAGCTGCAATGCCATAAACAAATCATCGGCAAAAAGCGGCGAAAATGCCTGATAGTCTGCAAGCGGCAAATCTTCCAGACGGCTGCCCCTCTTTATAGCATGATTGACCAATCGCCCGACGAGTTCGTGAGCGTGGCGAAATTCCAAACCTTTTCGCACCAGATAATCTGCCAAATCGGTTGCATTCAAAAAGCCGACCGAAGCTGCCGCCCGCGTTCGCTCGCCATTCACTCGGACATTGCGAAGCACAGTAGTCATCACTCGCAATGAGCCATGCAGCGTATCTATCGCATCAAAGAGGGCTTCTTTATCCTCCTGCATATCTTTGTTATACGCCATTGGTAAGCCTTTCATCATTGCCAGCAGCGCCGCGTGATGCCCGAAGACACGCCCCGCTTTGCCTCTAATAAGTTCCAGCGAATCCGGGTTTTTCTTCTGCGGCATCAGCGACGAACCCGTAGAAACCGCGTCCGACAATTCAATAAACGAAAATTCCGTTGTCGCATAAATGATGAAATCTTCTGCCAATCGGCTGAGATGCACCATTGCGATTGCCGCCGTGCCGACATACTCAATAACAAAATCGCGGTCGCTCACGGCATCGAGGCTATTGGCGCAAATGCCTTCAAAGCCGAGTTGCTGTGCAACAAATTCGCGGTCAATCGCAAAGCCGGTTCCGGCAAGCGCCCCTGACCCAAGCGGCAGTTGATTGACGCGAGCGCGAATCTCCGTGAAGCGGTTAGCATCCCGCTTCATCATCTCAAAATAAGCCAGCAGATAGTGAGCAAAGAGAATCGGCTGTGCCCGTTGCAGATGCGTATAACCGGGAATGATGATTTCCTGATGCGCTTCGGCAAGGTCAATCAACGCCTGTTGCATCCCGCGAATGCGGGCAAGCGTTTTATCAATTTCATCTCGCAGAAAGAGCCGCAAATCGGTAGCCACCTGGTCATTACGACTGCGCCCGGTGTGCAATTTGTAGCCAACTTCACCAACCAGAGAAACCAGTTCCGCTTCAACAAAACTATGCACATCTTCGGCATCGCGGCTGTCGAGATATGCTTTATCGTCGCGCCCCTGTTCTTGTATTTTCTGCAATGCCGCAATGATTATATCTGCTTCTTCGCGGGTTAGGATTCCGGCTTTGCAGATGGCTTCGGCTTGCGCGAAACTCCCCTGTATATCGGCTTCAATAAGCCGTCTGTCGAACGAAAACGATGCGTTAAACTCAGCGAAGTCCTTATCGGCTTCACCAGTAAATCTGCCGCCCCAAAGTTTCATCTTGCGCTCCGTTGTGTCTCTGCGAATTGAATTAAATCAGGAAAGAATTTGTAAAAATCACCTTCCAACTGCTTATAATTTGCCGCCAGTTCCTCTGCTGAATTGAGCAAGGTATTTTCTCGTCGAAAGCGTTTCGATAAACGATTCAAAGCCCGGTCAATCGAAGCAATCTCTTTATACGACACCAGCCAGTTCTCTTCAATAATATACGGCAGCATTCGCTTCAATCTGTCGGGCAAAAGCGCGTGATGTTCGAGCAAGGCACGATAGACATTTTCAGAAAATCCTTGTAAAGAAATATCCGAAAACCGTTGCCAGTTCTGCGCCAGAAAATGGTCATAAAACATATCAACCATAATCCCCGCAAAGCGGCGACGTGCGGGCGTAATGCGTCTCATACTCGCCCGCACAATCTCATGCGAATCGGTAAAGACGTCCACTTTGCGATGCAGCGCAATGCCATAACGAATCTCATCCGGCAATGCGGCGCTGATTGAACCTTTGACAAAATCGCCGAGCAGATTGCCGACCAGCGATGCAGAATTGTCCTCTGCCAGATAGAGATGCCCTAAATAGTTCATAAATCACTCAGCTAAGATAGTAGCGAGTCTGTTGCCTGTCGTAAACTAAGGTTGAATCAGTAGAAGTAAGAAGTATCTTCCGCGCTTGTTCCTATTCGTAATGTGTCCACATTCGCAATACCTTGACGACTCTTTCATCATCATAAACTTGATAGACGAGGCGATGTTGGATATTGATACGGCGAGAGTATGCACCGGCTAAATCACCGACCAGCTTTTCATATGGCGGCGGATTTTGATATGGATTATTTCGCAAAATGGCGAGCAATTCCTCGGCTTTCTGGCGCAATCCGGCAGAAGCAAGTTTGCGTGCATCTTTTAAGGCTTGTTTGGTAAAAACCAGTTTCCACATTACCAGGTAAGCTCCGGCACGCAGTCTTCAATAGGAGTTTTCATTCCCTCCTGAATAGATTCACGCATTCCCGGAATGGCTAGAAGATAAAGCGTTTCCTGAATGGCTCGCCAATCGTCCTCAGAAACCAGAATGCCATTCGTTGCCTGTCCTAAAATCTGAATCGGCTCATGAGAGTTCGCAGCTTCTGCCAATAAACCAGACAAATCATTTTGTGCCTGTTCAGCGGTTATCGTTTTCATGCTTCACCTCCTGCTACTTACTTTACACGATATTTCAAGCTGCACAAAATTGGCTCTGTAATGCCGATAAGTATATGGTTTTGAGCAAAAGGGCTATAAAGTCATTACGTTTTTTTCTAAGTCTCTTTGTCTTTCACCTTCATTCAGTTGGGCTGTCTATCTTTACTGAGTCTCCTTTCTTTACAACCTTGTGACTTTGAAAAATAAATTCTCCATCTTTCTTCAAGATTAAGGCTGGCTTTTCGCCTAAAGTGAGTCTAGCTTGTGCGCTGCCATCCCCGTCTAAGAACTTGAGCTTTGGACTTTCATATGTATCTGATGGTTCGATGCTTATCTCAATGAGTGGCAACGCATCCTTAGCCCAAAAGAGTAAAACGGATTTGCCGTACTTATTGACGTTGATTGCAATACGGGCATCTCCTTCCTTATCGTAAAACTCAAGATTTGGGCTTCCATCTTCTGATGTAAATAGTGAAGCCCGTTTTCTTCCTTCACCATCTACAAGTTGAAAGGCTTTTGCTGTAATTACATCTTTTACTTCGCTCATTTATATTCTCCTGTAAACCAACTTATCCCCTATTGCTTTCATTACAGGCAGCATCATACAACTGACCATTATCACTCGCAAGTTTGAAGGCTCGCGCCGCTCACGATGTTTCTTTCACACGAAAAATTCGCTATTCTCAATTAGTACAACGAGGAAAACGATATGTCACAAATCATTCACGGCGCTTGCCCGCACGATTGCCCGGATACCTGTGCGCTGCTCATTCAAGTTGAAGACGGTCGCGCTACGAAAGTTTCCGGCGACCCGGCGCATCCGCCCACGCATGGCTTTCTCTGCACCAAAGTCAATCGCTATCTTGAACGAGTCTACAGTCCTCAGCGACTCGTCTACCCGATGAAGCGCATCGGGCGTAAAGGCGAAGGCAAATTCACACGCATCAGTTGGGATGAAGCCCTTAATACCATCGCTTACCGCTTCAAGCAGATTGCCGCTGAAAATCCCGAAGCCATCTTGCCGTACAGTTACGCCGGAACAATGGGCTTAGTACAAGGGCAAGGCATGGACAGGCGTTTCTTTCACCGCCTTGGAGCGAGCCTGCTGGCTAGAACCATCTGCGCCAGCGCCGGTTCTGAGGCTATGAAGTACACCCTCGGCGCGAATATGGGAACCGATACCATGCAATTCCATCGCGCCAAATTGATTGTCCTCTGGGGAACCAATACGCTCACGTCAAACATACATCTCTGGCCCCAAATCAAAGCGGCGCTTGACAATGGCGCAAAGCTCATCGGTATTGATCCGTATCGCAACGAAACTTTAGACCGCGCTCATCAACTCATTCAATTGCGTCCCGGTACTGATGCGGCTCTGGCGCTTGCGGTAATGAATGTCATTCTCAGTGAAAATCTTGAGGACAAAGATTACATTGAAAACTACACACTCGGCTTCGATAAACTGCGCGACAGAATCAACGAATTTCCGCCGTCACGCGCTGCCGAAATCTGCGGCTTAACTGTCGAAGAGATTGTCAATTTCGCCCGCGAGTATGCGACGACTCGCCCCGCAGCCATTCGCGTCAATTACGGCTTGCAGCGACACGCGGGCGGCGGCAATGCGGTTCGCGCTATTGGTTCTCTACCGGCAATTACCGGAGCATGGCGCGACGTAGGCGGTGGCGTGGTTCTTTCGACAAGCGGAATGTTTCAACTCAACCTCAATGCCCTCGAACGACCCGATTTAATCAAAGGCACACCGCGCACTATCAATATGTCCTGTCTGGGCGATGCGCTCACTATAGCGGAACCGTCTGTTCAGGCAATCTACGTTTACAACACCAATCCGGCGGCAGTTGCGCCTGATCAGGCAAAGGTGCTTAAAGGATTCAGCCGCGAAGATTTATTCACTGTTGTACACGAGCAGTTCCAGACCGATACCGCCGATTATGCCGATATTCTTCTGCCGGCAACAACACAGCTTGAACATCAGGACGTGGTGAAGCCTTACGGGCATTATTACCTGATGCACAATCAACCGGCAATTCAGCCGCTCGGCGAAGCAAAGTCCAATTCAGAAGTATTCCGTTTGCTTGCCGCCCGCATGGGATTTACAGAAGAGTGCTTCAAAGACAGCGACGAAGAGATGATTCGTCAGGTAATCTCAAGCGATTACGCGCCCTTTGAGGGCATCACCGTTGAGAGTTTGAAAGAACACGGCTGGAAGCGTTTGAACATCCCGGAAGAGTTCGCGCCATTTACTGAAGGCAACTTCCCGTCACCATCTGGCAAATGCGAATTTTACTCTGAGCGACTGGAAAAGATGGGCGTTGACCCGGTGCCAAACTATATCGCCCCGCGTGAGTCAAAAGAACGTGCGCCGGAACTTGCCGCACGGTTTCCATTGCAACTACTCAGCCCTCCGGCACGAACCTTTCTCAATAGTTCCTTTGCGAATCTGCCGTCTTTCGTCAAAGGCGAGAAGAAACCGCTTGTTGATTTGCACGTTGCAGACGCCACAGCACGTCGCATTAATGATGGGGATATGGTACGCATCTTCAATGATCGGGGCGAGTTTCACGTCACGGCGCGAATCTCCGACAGGGTGAAAGAAGGCGTCGCCGTAGCCCTCGGCATCTGGTGGAACAAACTCAGCCCCGACCATCGCAATGTCAATCAAACCGTTTCGCAGGAATTGACCGACATTGGCGCGGGCGCAACCTTTTACGACAATCTCGTAGAGATTGAAAAATTGGCAATCAAGCAATAGAGAAAATGTAGCGTAGCATAGACTTTAGTCTGTGTTGATTTAGCAGTACACAGGCTGAAGCCTATGCTACCTCCTATCCTCACGGAAAACGCTATGGAGAAGTTTGCAGCGCAAGACCCGGATTTTGAAGCCAAGGTTCGCGCCAGCTTTGCGCGGCAGGGCTTGATGACCAATCTCGGCGCAAAAATGGTACAGGTTACGCCGGGTGAAGTCGTCCTTGAACTGCCTTACCGCGATGACATCACTCAACAACAGAGTTTTGTACACGGCGCGGCAGTCGCCGCTATTGTTGATACGGCTTGCGGCTATTCTGCTCTGTCGCTGCTGCCTGCCGGTTTTGATGTAGTAACAGTGGAGTACAAAGTCAATTTCGTCGCGCCTGCCGTTGGCGAAAAGATGATTGCGCGAGGGCGCGTCACCAAAGCCGGAAGAACCTTGACCGTTTGCAGTGGCGATTGTTATGCCGTGCGCGACGGCAGGGAAAAACTCATTGCCACTTTGCAGGCAACCATGATGGCGGTGCAATCGTAGAAAAAAGAAGGCTAAAACGGAAGGCTCGGCTTAGGAAGTAAATGTTCACCACAGAGGACACAGAGAGGCACAGAGGTTTCACAGAGAAGAAGGATAGCTCCCTCTGTGTACCTCTGTGCCTCTCTGTGTCCTCTGTGGTGAAAAAATCTGCGTTCCCTAAACCTGACTTTTAATCACCAGAAAAGATTTGTCAAATGAAGAATTCAATCAATAGAAAAGCTACTTTTATCCTTGTTCTCTCATTCCTTCTCTATAATGTTTCGATTTACCAGATAACCGCCGCACAGAGCAAGAAATCATCCGGCGACGAAGCCAAATGGGTTGAGCGTGCCTTAAAGTCACTCTCCCTGCGCGAACGCATCGGGCAGATGATTGTCGTCTACTCCTCAAGCGAATTTGCTAATTTTTCAAGCGACCGCTTTGCCGATTTGCAACGCCAGATAACCGAAAATAAAGTCGGCGGCGTTATCCTCAGTTGGGGCAGCGCCAACGAAGTTGCCGCCATCACCAACGAGATGCAACGCCTCGCTAAAATTCCGCTGCTCATCTCTGCCGATTATGAACGCGGCTTACGAATGCGGTTGCGTTCCGGCACACCTTTTACAACCGCAATGGCAGTAGCCGCTTCGGGCGATACCAATGCCGCTTATACACAAGGTAAAATCATTGCACAGGAGATGCGAGCCATCGGCGTCAACTGGCTCTATGCGCCGGTCGCCGACATCAATAACAACGCCGATAATCCGGTTATCAATATCCGCAGTTTCGGCGAAGACCCGAAAAGAGTTGGCGAACTGGTCGCGGCATTTACTCGCGGGGTGCGTGATGGCGGTGCATTATCCACTGCAAAACACTTTCCCGGTCACGGCGACACCGCCACCGATTCGCACATCGGCTTGGCAACTCTCACCGTTGACCGCGCCCGACTCGATAGCATCGAATTTGTACCATTTCGCGCCGCTATCAATGCTGGCGTAGATTCCATTATGGTCGCGCACGTCGCCGTACCGAAAGTATCGGGCGATGAGATGCCCGCTACCTTATCGCCAAAACTGACAAACGATTTATTGCGCCGCGATTTGAATTACCAAGGCATCATCGTTACCGATTCGCTCGGCATGGGCGCAATCACGAAAGGATTTCCGAACGGCGCAGCCGCCGTGCAAGCCATCAAAGCCGGAGCCGATGTTGCTTTGATGCCGCCCGACCCGAAAGCAGCGATTGACGCCATCGAAGCAGCAGTCAAATCAGGCGACCTCAGCGAAGCCCGCATCAATGAATCGGTGCAGAGAATCCTACGCGCCAAGTACCGGCTTGGTCTTGCGAAACAACGCTTCGTTGATTTGAATGCCGTCAATCGCATTGTTGAACAGAAATCGAATATGTTGGAAGCGCAACGCATCGCCGAAATGTCCATAACCCTGCCGCGCAATCAAGGCGATATGCTGCCCTTGAGTCAAGAACGCGCCAGCCGCACCTTATTTATCGTTCTCGCTGCCGATGATGACATTATTGAAGGACAGGTTCTGATTCCGCAGATTCAACAACGAGTGCGGAGCGCGAAAATTCTGCGGCTTGATTCGCGCACCACCGCCGCCGAATATGCCGCCGCACTTGAGGAAGCCAGCAGAGCCGAAAGCATTGTCATTGCGCCGTTCGTTAAACGCGCCGCTAACAAAGGCACAGTCGCGCTTCCCGAAGCCCAAGCCAATTTCACCAAACGCTTGCTCGAATCGGCAAAGCCTGTCGCGGTGATTGCTTTCGGCAGTCCTTATCTGATTCGCCAATTTCCTGCCGCCCCGGTTTATATGGTGACGTATGCTATCGAAGAACCGGCGCAATATGCCGCCGCCCGCGCCCTCTTCGGAGAAATCCCGATAACCGGACGCCTGCCCGTCAGCATTCCCGGCATCTTTGAACTCGGAGCCGGCTTGCAGATTCCGGCGCGTAAAGCAGCATCCGCAGAGACAATCCGGCGATTTTGACATTCTCCCCTTCCTGAAGAAAGGGGATTCCCTTGCTGAGTAGCTACGGCTTCTCATCTCTCAAGGGCGTAGATTTCCGGGCGTCCGACCCGGTATAGAGCAGGTATTCACCCGCTATCTTGATATTGGTTGCTGCGTTTAGGTCTCTGTCGTGATGCGATGAGCAAGCAGGACAATCCCACTCACGAATAGACAACGGGAGTTTGATCAGCAGATGACCACAAGCGCTACAGAGTTTCGAGGATGGAAAGTACCTGTCGAGCGCAACATAGGTTCTGCCATACCATTCAGCTTTGTATTCCAGTTGTCTGAACATCTCTCCCCACGCTGCGTTGCTAATCGCTTTAGCCAGCCTTTGATTCTTGTGCATATTCGCAACACCCAAACCCTCAACAAAGACCGCTTGGTTTTCGCGTATGGTCTTTGTCGTGAACTTGTGCAGATAGTCTCGGCGGGTGTCTGCTACTTTGGCGTGAATCCTGGCTATCTCAAGTCTCGCTTTGTTTCGATTGTTACTGCCCTTTACTTTACGACTCAAACGACGCTGGCGAATCTTCAAACGCCGTTCTTTCTTTTGCAGAAACTTCGGATTTGGCAACTTCTCGCCATCGCTAAGAGTCGCCAAATCTTTCAAGCCAACATCTATACCGACGGCAGCTTTTGCCTTTTTCAAGGGCTTGACGTTGGTTTCAACAAGGATACTAACAAAGTATCTCTCAGCCGCATCTCGGCTTATCGTCAGCGATTGAATCGGCGCGTCTTCAGGCAACGAACGCGACCAACTGATTTCCAGCGGTTCGCTTTGTCTTGCCAACGTCAGTTTATCACCTTTCAGAGTAAAAGCGTTGTTGGCATAACGCACAGACTGAGCCGTTTTGCGACTCTTAAAAGTGGGATAGTCAGCGCGACCCGCAAAGAAGTTTCTGAAAGCAGTGTCAAGATGGCGAAGCGATTGCTGCAATACAACGCTACTTACTTCATTCAAGAATATGGTTGCCGTTTGTTTTTTGAGTTGCGTAAGCAACGCGGCGGTAGCGTGATAGCGCAAAGACTGCTTATCTTGCTGCCACGCTGTTGTTCGCGCCTCAAGCATTCGATTATAGACAAATCTGGCACAACCAAAGGTTTGAGCAAGCTGTTGTTTTTGCGCGTCGGTTGGAAAGAATCTATACTTGAAGGCCTTGCTACTCTTCACGCCTATAGTTTACACGAAATTATGTGCTATGTAAAGTAATCCCCTTCGGGGATGCGAAATTCATCCGTCCCCTGAACGGGACGGTCTTCTTTCGCGGAGTTGATAAATAGTTACAGCGTCTATCTAGGTTATCGCCTGGCGCTTCTTCTGCTTGCTGTCGTTCAGGAAAAACCCTGCGCGGCATACCGATAAGGTTCAGGTTTGTAACCGAATTACAAATCCGTTTGTCAGTGAGCCGCCACTGCTCCTGGCGATACTCTCGATTTCAATACTGACTCAGCAAATTTTCTCCTCTTTACCATTTACTCTAAAGTACACTTGTAGTACAATATAAGTGTCGGCAGGATGAAGCGGAAGATAGTTATCTTCGCGGCTGGATACTGGTGTGCTTAGGGTTTAGAACGGCAAAAGCAATAGTTGGCGCGGATGGAGAAACAGAATGGAAAAAGCGAAGGGCGAAAAGGGTGGTTGAAAAAAATTGCGCCAATACAGAAACAAGAAGCCTTCTTACTGGGAGCGCGGACGTCCACATCCGCCTGGCGCAGACGACGCGCCTTCGCATCCGCCAGGTAGTTGCCTATTGAAACCATGCGGACGTGGACGTCCGCGCTCCCAGTGTAGAACCCCGTGAAGAAGGAAAAATGGCAGCGATACAACACTGAAAAAAATAGCGCCAATACAAAAACCGAGTCAATGAGTCAAAATGATACAGATATTGTTACATTTTGACTCAACATGGCACGAAATTGAGTTAATAAGGTACAAAAAAGCGCCAATGTAGATTGATTTACACAAACGCAGTGGAAAAATGGCAGCGATGTCATTGCGGATGCAGACAGAGAATCAGGTAAGGCGGTAATGTGATTACAGCAAATAAGGAGGAGAAAAATTGCGCCAATGCAAAACCAGTACGGCAAGACGGTGCAGAAAAAAGCGCCAATACAGATTAAACACGAAAAAGGGCAGCGATGCAGATGAGAATAGGGATGAACTCGAGCGACGTGGGCAGAAGGGAAAGCGGCACAGAGGAAATTGCCTCATTTTTGTATCAAAAAGTAACATAAATGATACGATATGAAAAAATGCGCCAATACAGTTGGCATTACAAATGAAAAAATGGCACAGATGCAAGAATGAAATTGCCTGGGTACGCAACGCTAGTGCGTGCTGTATTGGTAGGCAGAGCGCCTCGGGTAACAACAGCAACGGCTCTGGCTCGCAAGACAAAGCACGCAAGATGCGTGCGTACCCAGGGTTGCCGAAATGAAAAAATTGCGCCAATACAAAGAGTGAGAGAGGAAAGAGAGAGAACGAATTACGCAGAAAGAGCGTTACAGTGACGGTACGAATCTGGTGCAATAAAAAATGCGCCAATGCAGTTCATCGTGCAAATAAGGCGCGACGAGAAATAGAAGATGACAGCACACCTGACAGATGGCTCGCCAGTCTGTTATGATTGTTGTTTATTTTTTTATTTATAAAGGCGACTATGACAACAAGAGATAACATTCGCAATATCGCTATCATCGCCCACGTTGACCACGGCAAAACGACGCTGGTTGACGCGATGTTAAAACAATCGGGACTTTTCCGCGCCAATGAAACCGTCGTTGAACGCATGATGGATTCGATGGATTTGGAACGCGAACGCGGCATTACCATTATGGCGAAAAATGCTTCGGTGCATTACGGCAATACCAAAATCAACATCGTGGATACGCTCGGTCACTCCGATTTCGGCGGCGAAGTCGAGCGCGTCTTGAAGATGGTTGACGGCGTGATGCTGCTCGTTGACGCCAGCGAAGGACCTTTGCCGCAAACTCGCTATGTCTTATCGAAGGCTCTCAGCCTTAACCTACCGGCAATCGTCGTTATCAATAAGATAGACCGGCACGACGCTCGCGCCGATGAAGTCGTCAATGAAGTCTTTGACCTCTTCATTGACCTTGATGCGACCGATGAGCAAGTGGACTTTCCGACTATCTTTGCCATTGCCCGCGATGGCATTGCTAAAACAAGCCTCGAAGCCGAGAGCGACGACCTCAAACCGCTCTTTGACCAGATTATTACAACCATTCCGCCGCCTGCTGCGACGGTTGACGGCGTGCTGCAAGTTCTCGTAACTAACCTCGATTACAACGAATATGTCGGCAGGTTGGCGATTGGTAAAATCTTTTCCGGCAAAATCGCTGTCGGCGATATGGTATCAATATGTAAACTCGACGGTACAATTCAAAAGACACGGGTTTCAAAACTCTATGCTTTTGAAGGGTTGAAACAGACGCCTATCGAAGCGGCGGAAGCCGGAGAAATCATCGCTATTGCCGGCATTGATGACATCTATATTGGCGAAACCGTATCGGCTGCCGATGAGCCGAAACCGTTGCCGAAAATCACCGTTGACGAGCCGACTATTGCCATGATCTTCGGCGTTAATGTTTCGCCGTTTGCCGGACGCGAAGGCAAATTTGTCACCTCAAGAAAAATCCGCGAACGACTCGATAAAGAAACGCTCGGTAATGTCGCTATCCGTGTGGAAGCGACCGAAACAATGGACAGTTTCAAAGTCTCCGGGCGTGGCGAATTGCAACTGGCAATTCTGATTGAGATGATGCGGCGCGAAGGTTATGAGATTCAGGTCTCCAAACCGGAAGTTATCACGCGCAATGAAAACGGGCGCAAACTCGAACCGATTGAACTGGCGGTCGTTGATTGCCCGGAAACTTTTATCGGCGTGGTCACGGAAGCTCTCGGCAGACGCAAAGGGCGCATGACAAAGATGGTCAATCACGGAACCGGGCGCGTCCGCTTGGAATTTGAAATCCCGTCGCGTGGACTCATCGGTTTTCGCAGTGAATTCTTAACCGACACGAAAGGCACAGGGCTATTGAATACCATCTTCCTGCGCTGGGACGACTGGCAGGGGACGATTTCGCAACGCATCACCGGGGCATTGGTGGCTGACCGCAACGGCTCGGCAACGACTTACGCACTGTTTAATTTGCAGGAACGTGGCGAACTTTTTGTCAAACCAAATACTGAAGTTTATGAAGGCATGATTGTCGGGGAAAACGCCCGCGATGTGGATATGGATGTCAATGTCGTTAAAGAAAAGAAGTTGACCAATATGCGGGCATCGTCGGCTGATGACGCCATGCGCCTTGTACCATTCCGGGTGCTGTCATTGGAACAGGCGCTTGAGTTTATCCGCGAAGATGAATTGGTTGAGGTAACGCCGGAAGCTACCCGTATGCGAAAGAAGATTCTTGCTTCCAATCAACGCCCGAAAGGACGAATGACCGACTGATTTTCGGCGCTACTGATTAGGTAGTACGAAGGTTTTAATGAATCAATTTTCTAGTGGAGGCAGGGCTTCCACCACAGAGACACCGAGACACCGAGGCAGCACAGAGATTCTATTAACCTCGTTGTTGTTCTTTGCGGTGAAATACATAAAGATTGATTCTCTTCTCTGTGCTGTCTCGGTGTCTCTGTGGTTCATCTTTGGCTTGAATCAAGCACTATTTCGGCAACACTCTGACACTGATGAAAAAATCGCCTTTTCGATTAAGTACAATTATTTCAACATTTAGCCCTGAGTGAATAGTAACTAGCGAAGGAAATCAGCGTGAATCAGTTATCCTTACTGTCGGTGGTACGGCAGCCTCATTGTTGTTTAAGAAGCGGTCGAACCAGTAGAGTTGCCAGTTCAAACTTTCGACCAGATGCTTCGGCTCGCCCGTCCGCGTCAGATTATGATTGTCTCGCGGGAACATGACGATTTCGGTGGTTACGCCAAACCGTTTCAAGGCACGAAACCATTGCTCGCCCTGCTCTAAAGGGACGCGGAAATCGTTGTCGGCATGGAGTATCAAGGTCGGCGTCTTCACCTTATCAGCGTACTTCAAGGGCGACCGCTCCCAATAGAAATCGAACCGCTCGAAGAGGTCGCCGCCGAAGTCGCGCTTGTGTCCGTAAGCGCCATCGCGTGTGCCTTCATCGCTGATGAAGTTCGAGATGCTGCGAAGCGTCACGGCGGCTTTGAATAGCTCGGTATGCCCGACAATCCAGTTGGTCAAAAAGCCGCCATAGCTGCCGCCGGTCACGCCCAAGCGATTGCGGTCTATCCAGTCATATTTCTGTAGTACCATTTCGATACCGTTCATCACGTCCACGTAATCTTTGCCGCCCCATTCGTTCTTGATGCCGCGCTCGAACTTCTCGCCGTAGCCGGTTGAGCCTCGCGGGTTGGTGTAGAAGACCGCCCAGCCGCGTGCCGCGTAGACCTGAAATTCGTGGAACCAGTCCACACCATACATCCCTGCCGGACCGCCGTGAATGTTCAAAATCATCGGATACTTAGCGCCGGGATTGAAGCCTCGCGGTTTGACCAGAAAGCCGTCAACGTCCCAGCCGTCCGCGCCTTTATAACTGAGGCGCTCTACGTCCATGAGGTCGAGTTTGTCCCATAACGCCGCATTCAGATTGGTCAGCTTCTTTTCGTTGCCGCCGTTCAAATCGGCAATATAGAGGTCATCAAGGCGCTTGAAGTCGTTGACGGTATAGACCATCTTGCCGGTCTTATCATTGACATCGAAGTTACGAATCGCCCGTCCGCCCGTCGTCATCTGTTTGACCGTCTTCGTTCCCACATCAACGCGATAGACGTGATACTCGCCGCGCACGCCGGTTTCAAAGTAGAGGGCTTTGCCCGCTTCCGCCCAGCGCAAATTTCCCGGTATCAAATCGAGATTGTTGACGGCAAGCGATGACGCTGTTCCTCCGGCGCTCGCCGCCAGATAGATTTTCGGGTGGTTTGTCTGCTCAGTGCTGCCGATGAAAGCAAGCTGTTTGCTATCGGGCGACCAGCGCGGCGACGAATCCGGCTCCGCGTGGGCGGAGATTTTCGTCAACTGTCCGCCATCCGCCGGAATCGTCCAGACATCGGTATTGCGGCTGTCTTCGTAGGCTCTGCCGGTGCGGTCTGAGGTGAAGGCAATCGTCTTACCGTCGGGCGACCATTGCATATCGGCATCATTCCAATCCTCGCCGCCGGTTATCGCTCTGGCATCGTTCTTCGCTAAATCAACAATCCAGATATGAGCGCGTTTGTCGTCATGCCAGCCGGTGTCATTGAATTTATACTGCATGGTCTTGTAGTGGCGCACGTCACTGGGGCGATTCCTCTCATCAATGGCATCGCTCGCCCCGGTGCGAACCAGACAGGCGAGGCGTTTACCATCTGGCGACCATTGAAAGCTGCCCGCGCCATTCTTGAAGTTGCTGATGCGCTGCGGTTCGCCGCCGTTCAATTGCAGCAGATATATCTGTGGGCGCGGCGCTTCGCTGCTATCCGATGATGGGCGCGACGAGAGGAAGGCAAGCGTCTGACCATCGGGCGACCAACGCGGCGAACTTGAGGAATAGAGCGGGGCGGTCAGTTGGCGCGGTTTTGTTGCGCCGTTAGCCGCCACCAGCCAGATGGTCGAGTTGCGACGATTCTGCCGTTGACTTACGGTTGTCACCACATAAGCGACTTGTGAGCCATCGGGCGAGATGCGCGGGTCGCTGAGGAACTCAAAAGCATAGTAGTCTTCGGGGGTAATGCCGCGTTTCTGCAATGCGCCAACAGGTTGCGTCGTCGCGCTCAACATCAGGGCAAAGAGGATCAGGAATACTTGGATAGGGGTTTTCAATCTCATGGCTTTTCTCGTAAACAAGGGGTTATTCCGCGCTAGGTTCTTCGTCGTTCTTCGGCTCTTGCGTTTCGGCTTTTTCAAGCTGCTTTTTTAAGCCTTCGCTCAGGAAGCGTTCAAAGATGGTGATGAGGGTATTGACGCGCTCATCGGTCTCGGCAATGATGGATGGCAACGCTGAGACATTCGCCACCGCCTGTTCTTGCAGCGTCGTCAGCTTTTCCAAGACATTGACAATCTTGGTCAACGATTGCTCAATCTGGTCGAGGCGTTCTTCGACCTTTTGCAATCGCGCCTGATCTGCCGATTGCGTCTCTTTCAAAATCTGAATATCGGCGGCGAATTGCGCCTGTTGTTCCAACATAAAATCTACGGTTCGTTGCATCGCTTCTTCACTCATTAGACGACTCCTCAAAATTCAAGGAAAAAGGAAAAAGGAAATAATATACAGTAAAACGTGGAACAGTAGTTCTTCCTTTTACCTTTTACCTTTTTACTTCAATCCGGCGGCTGCCATTGCCGGACGCTTGAAGGTCTTGGTTGCCGTGACGTGCTTCATCAATTCGGCTTTATCCATAAAGTAACTCGGCGCGGCTTTGCTCTTGCTGAAGAGTTTTTCCGCCTGATCGTCAAAGTGTTTGCTCGCTTTATGGTCGCTTTGACCTAGCGGAATGATGGCATACGATTTGGGCGGATTCGTCATCACAATAACCTGTGTAGCGGTCTGTCCGCCGTGACCAACCATCTCTTTGCCCACTTGAGCAAAGCTGATGGCGCGAGGCGTCGCCATACCGACGCTATTCAATGAACCGCCGCCAACCGGAAAGGTACGCTCTGCGCCGCGTCTGCCCACTCTGAAATAAGTTCCATAGGTGGCGGTCAATGAATTGAAATTGGCTTTCAACCATTCCGCCGCTTTGGTCAGCGCGTCAAGTATCTGCTCATCTTTCAGATTTGCCGGCGGATCAACATCTTTCGCCAAGTCGTTGAGGTTCTTCTTAAAAGCGTAGAATGCCAGAGCGCCGACGGAATCGGCTTCGCTGCGCCGGTTCCATTGCTGAATCTGTGTGTACACTTCCGCCGCATCCTTCGGGAAGTATGCGCCACCGCTTGCGCCGCCCATCCTTTCGGGATTGCCAAACCGTGAGGCTTCCCACGCCTGTTTGATTCGCGTCTGCCAGCGTTCGGCGTGATAGACACCGGGATAAAATGCCAGATCAATCGCCTTCGGCAAATCAACTTTCGTGGCTTCATCCATCATCTGGGTAGCCATCTCGCCGCGCTGATGTCGGGGCGCGGTGCGGCTGGCATTATATAGATAAGGGCGTTCGGCGTAGGTTTCCGGCAGCAATTCTTTCGGCGCATCCTTAATCATGGCAAAGGGCGAGACGTTGCAATTGTGCATATAACCGGCAGCCGGATTGGTGATTTGCACAAGGTCGCTCAACGGATGAATGCCTTGCCATTCGGTCGCTGAGGTATTACCGGGAATTGGTTTATTCGCATCAACGCCTTTCGGGCGAATCGGCACGCGCCCGTTGCGAACATAATAAATATCGCCCTGAACAGTTGCGACCATGACGTTCTGCTGCATTAGTTGAAGTCGAGATAAGGCTTTCTTCATCTCCTCAAGATTCCGCGCCATCATCATTTCGTAGACCTGATCGGTCAACCCGATTTCTTCGGCATAAGGCACAGCGAAGGCGTATGCCTTGCCGTTTTTATGTGCCACAACGGGACCGTGATGGGTGTATTCGATTTCGACTTCTTTCACATCAAAGCCTTTGTCGGTTTTGACGCCAATCTTCTGTTTGTGAACCACCATATCGCGCCAATTGCCATCGTACTTGTATTGGCGTGGGTTCTCCGGGTTCAATTCTTCTTCATAGACATCCGAAGTATCGGGTCCGCCGGTGGTCATCGCTACGGAGCAATAGCGACTGTGACCGAGACTTGGGAATGGCACACCGAGAATGCAAACGCCTGCGACATTGAAATCACCAGCATAGATTCTGACTTGATAGAAACGGAATTCGTCGTACCAACTCAGGTGCGGATCAATGATGGCGACGGGTGCGCCGAGCGTCGTGCGACTGGCGCTGATGAGCATTTGATTGGAACCGCGATAAGCCGCCGGGTCGGGTTGAATGCCGCCGCGTTGCAGATCGCCCGCCGCTTCGCCGAGGGGCCAACCAAAGATGATATAGCGCGATAGGGCGACCACATCCCACGGGTAAATCTCCTGCGCCCACGCCGGAACTTGCTCCGGGTGTTCGCGCATGAATCGTTTGATGCCTTGCTGATAGGACTCAATGGCGGCTCGCATACGCGGGCTGACCTGATGATATTTTTCGCGGCTAATCTCGGCGTGTCGCCACATTCGTTGAATCAGATCGTCGCGGTAATGCTTGTCGCCAAAGACTTCGGACATCGTGCCATTGGCGCGGCGATAATTCTTCAGGAGTTCTTCGAGACGGTCTTCCGCCTGTGCGTAACCGATGGCGTAAGCAGCGTCTTCGAGTCTCACGGCGAAGACGTGCGGAATGCCAAAGTCATCGCGGTAGAGGGTACTATCGCCATTGACTTTAGCGGCTTTCTGCTGCGCCTGATAGAAGCCAGCAGAGGGCAGGAGGAGAGCGAAGAGTAAGAAAACCGGCAGCAGTCTTTTCATGGCACGAAATCTCCTTATGATTTGGGGATTGCGGAATGACATCTGACGTATCTACACAACAACGAATCTATTGCTCGACGATGACTTCGATCCACTGTATGGTAGAGCGATGATAAGCGATTCTTGAGCGGCTTGTCCAACGCAGCCGCTTACGGCTCAAATAGTCAAAAATCCTTTGTGTCTAAAGCCACTTTCCAGTATATTCACGGCTCACTACTTTGGAGTATTAATTCTAAGACTGAAAGAAGGAAAATCATATGAAAATGACGCGACATTTTTGGGCAGTAGCCGGACTGCTCCTGCTCTCACTCTCATTGGTAGGCTGTCAGGAGACGGGAAAAGCCAATGCCCTGGTTGATGTTGGCAACAAATCGGTTGAAGAGGCGAATAAACTTTCGGCAGAAGCAAGAACCAAATCAGAGGAGCTATTTAAGGCAGCCGGTGGGGAAGATTTTCCCAACAACCGGGCGAGCTTGAAAGCGAAGATTGATGAAGTCAACGGCATCCTCGATAAGAGCATCACCAGCTTAAAGAATGCGGCTGAAAAATTTGAAGAAGCGGCGAAATTGAAAATAGATGATAAACTGAAAGAGTATTACACCGCCAAAGCACAGTCTTATCGTAAACTGGCGGAGATCAACGAAACTTCTAAAAAGCAGACCTTGGTGTTGAACGATACCTCTATTGAAGATCGTGATACGCTAATCAGCAAGCTCGAACCGATGGACACACAGATTCAAAATCTCCAGAAAGAGTTAAACACTTTGGAAGAAAAAGCCAAAAAGATTCAGACCGATAACCCGAAGCTCTTTCAGAAGTCGTAAACTCACCGGCTTTCCCAATGGGGCTGGGCAGAGTTTTGTCCAGCCTCCCATTAGGTTTCCGCCCCGGAATTAACGAAGTAAAATACACCTTAAAGGAAGAGATAGACTATGAAAATGACGCGACACTTTTGGGCAGTAGCCGGACTGCTTTTGTTATCGCTCTCGTTGGTCGGATGCCAAGAGACCGAGAAAGCCAATGCTCTGGTTGATGTTGGCAACAAGTCTGTTGAAGAAGCCAATAAAGCGGCGACGGAGGCTGGCAATAAACTCACCCAACTATTTAGCGAGGAAAACCTCACAAATTTCCCTGAAAACCGCGCAGCTTTGCAGAGTAAAGTTACAGAGGTCAACGGTTTATTTGATAAGAGCATTGCCAGCTTAAAGGCTGCTGCCGAGAAATTTGAAGAGGCGAGCAAGCTGAAACTTGATGATAAGTTCAAAGAGTATTTGACAACGATGGCACAGTCTTATCGCAAAAAAGCAGAGATTGACGAAACCGCTAAAAAGCAATCTTCTCTGCTCAGTGACACATCTATCGAAGATGTAGAAGCATTGGTAAGCAAAATCGGGAGCGTGAGTGAGCAGGTAAATAAGCTGTCAAAAGAACGGACCGAACTTGACGACAAAGCCAAAAAAATTCAGACGGACAATCCCAGTATTTTCAAAAAGGGGTAACCGTAAGCTGGCAGTTTCTGCCCAGTAAGAGATGGGCTCCCAGATTTTATTAGCCGCGAAACTTATCAGGATTCGCGGCTTTTCTCTTGTCACCTGCGCCAAGAATTATTATGCTTATAGTTCCCTAAACAGTTCCATCACTACAAGCTCAAGAGTTGCGGCACGATGAAAGTTAGACCAAACCTGTACCTCTCCAGACGGCAGATGCTCTTTTCGCTTGCGTCACTCGGCGCAAGCGCCTTGATTAAACCTTCCTCGCTCTTTGCCAGAGATGAAGAGAAAAAGGTTTTACGCTTCGCCGTGCTTGGCGATTGGGGCAGCGGTTACAAAGAAGAGACCGAGCTTGCTAAAAAGATGTTTGAAACCTATCAGCAAAAGCCTTTCGAGTTTATTCTCACTGTCGGCGATAACATCTACCCGAATGGTCACGCCAAATACTTTGCGCCAAAGTTTGAAAAGCCCTTTGAAGATTTAATCAAAGCCAAAGTGCCTTTCTATGCCACCCTCGGCAATCACGATGTCGAAGAAGGACGCGAGGCGCAAATCAATTACCCGCTCTTCAATATGAACGGCGAGAATTATTACAAATTGAGCAAGGGCAACGGGTTGGTAGACTTTTTCATGCTCGACTCTACGGACTTTGATTATGAACAGCAAAGTTGGCTTGAACAATCCCTCAAAGACTCTACTGCTCATTGGAAGATTGCCCTCTTTCATCATCCGCTCTATTCTTCGGGTTTGAAACATGGGTCGCAGGATAAAATAAAACAAATTGCCGAACCTATCTTTGTGCGACACGGCGTTAAAGTCGTCTTTTCCGGTCATGACCATTTCTACGAACGTATGCATCTGCAAAAAGGCATTCAATACTTCGTCACCGGCGGCGGCGGCAAGCTCAGAAAAGGCGGACTGGATATGAAAAGCTCCATGCGGGCAGCCAGCTACGATGTAGACAATCACTTTATGATTGTTGAAATTGATGAGACCGAAACCCTGTTCAAAGCCATCAGCCGCAAAGGACAGATTGCTGACGAAGGAGCGATTAAGAAGACTCTCGCCATCCCTGCCTCTGCTGCCGCCGCAAGCGCATCATACTAAATCAAGCGGTAAAATAGTTCCTCCATTTGCTGGCTAATGCCCATCCGTTTCAAGCGTGACTTTGCCGCGAAATGAGCGATAAAGATAAGTGAAATAGGCGATTGCCAATGTCATGCCAATTGCCCACCAGACGATGCTGATTCGTAAACCGTAGGCTTGCGCCGCTGCGTTATAGATCGTCAGGCTATAGGCTTCGCCGGTGGTCGCCGGTAATACGGTCGGGTAAAGTCCAAACGCTGCGCCACACATCGCGCCGACTATGTAAGCCGCAGAACTCAGGAATGCCGCTTTATCATGTTGCTTGCGGTGAAAGTATTGCATTGCCGCTAAACTGCCAAACCCCAGAAGCGGAAACAGAAATCCCCAAATGTACGCCCGGTAATTATCGAGCATCTGCGGGCGAACATAGAGCGTCGCCGGAACGCTCAAAGCAGTAAGCAGAATCAGTATTCGGCTCATCTGTATGGCAATCTTTCGCGCTCGCTGTTGTACATCCGCCTCGGTCTTCAAGGCAATATAGTTAGCGCCATGGGTTGCCAGTGTGACAAAAGCCACAACCCCTGTCATTATCGTAAACCAATCGAGGATGCCGGTCTGTTCACCGACGCGGAAATTCGTCCATAACGGCTCGAAGAAATAGCCTTCGCTGTTTAGCGGTACGCCACGAATGACATTCCCTAAAGCTGCGCCAAAGAATATTGCTAAAAGCCCGCTAGCGATAGCAAAGACGAAATCCCATAGCGAATGCCACAGCGGATGCTGTATGTGTCCGCGCAGTTCAATGCCAATAGCCCTGAGCATCAAGAGCCAAAGAACCATCATCAACGGCAGATAAAACCCGCTAAAGCTCGACGCATATAAAATGGGAAAGCTGAAAAAGAGGATGCCGGCGGAAGCGACTAACCAGACCTCGTTGCCGTCCCAGACCGGACCAATGGCGCGAAAAATCAGCCGCCTTTCAGCCGCCGTCTTTGCCGCAAAGTAATGAATGATGCCAGCGCCTAAATCGAAGCCATCAAGCACGACATAAACGGTCAGCATCAATGCCAGAATGATAAACCAGAATGTTTCCATACCTCACTCTCCTGCGCTTGCAGACCATCTGCAACCGGCAACCCGCATCACGAGTTACCATCAATCAGCCGTCAATCTGCCGCTATGTTCTGCGGCTCAATTACTTGCTTGACCTCCGCTTGCGCCTCTTCCACTGGCTCTGGTCCGTGGTCTATCTCTCGCCACATCAAAAAGAGATAGAGAATCGAAAGCACCGTGTACATCCCCATAAAACCGAGCAGCGTAAACAGCCCGTTGCCAGCGGAAACATTCATAGACGCGCCTTCGCTGGTTCGCAGCAAACCATAAACCAGCCAAGGTTGTCTGCCGAGTTCCGCCGTCATCCAGCCCGCCGTATTGGCGATAAAAGGAAAAGGAAAACTGAGCATCAGAATCCACAGCAACCAGCGCGAAGTATAGAGTTTCCTGCGCCACAGCAGAAAAGCGGCGACTGTCATAATGGCAATGAAGATGGTTCCCAACCCGACCATAATGTGATAGCTGTAATAGAGCAAAGGGATATTGGTCGGCTGCTCGTCAGGCGGAAAAGCATCAAGCCCTTTGACCTCTGCGCCCCAGCGTTTATAGGTCATAAAACTCAAAACGCCCGGTATAGCAATTGGGTTATCGAGTTTCTTTTCGACCATATTCGGCTGTCCGATTAAGACCATCGCGGCGTTTTGTTCAGTCTTAAATAAACCTTCCATGCCGGCAAGCGCCGCCGGTTGATATTTCGCCACCATCTGCGCCTGCCCGTCGCCGCTCGGAAACGCCTGAAAGATAGAGGCAATGATCGCCGTAATCACCCCCAATTTCAGACACAGCTTGCCGAAATCTTCCTGTTGCTGCCGGAGCAGATAGAAAGCGCCCATCGCCGCCATGAAAAAAGAACCCGTCACCACCGCGCCGCCCATGTTGTGAACATATTGCCAACCGAGCCAGGGATTCAAGAGCAACGCCCAGAAGTCGTTGACGTGAACGGAACCATCCGCCGCCGTCGTATAGCCCACCGGATGCTGCATCCAGGCATTGGTGGCAATGATAAAGAAACCGGAGAGCCATGACCCGATAAAGACCAACAGCGCCGCCACCCAATGCCCGACGCGCCCAAGACGTTTCTCCCCATAAAGGAAGAGTCCGAGAAATGCCGATTCCAGAAAGAAGGCGAAGAGGCCTTCCATTGCCAAGGTCTGCCCGATGACGCCGCCGGCAAAGGTTGAGAACTTCGCCCAATTGGTGCCGAATTGAAACTCCATCGGAATTCCGGTAATCACGCCAAAGACAAAATTAAGACCGAAAATTTTTGCCCAGAACCGCGCCGACCGATCATAGCGGTCATCGTTCTTTCTCAGCGCCAGAGTTTTCAAAATGACAATGAGCAACGCCAGTCCCATCGTCAGTTGTGGAAAAAGGTAATGATAGATAATCGTAAAAGAGAAGTGCAGGCGATGAATGGTTACGGCATCATCCATAATCTCTCCTTTGGCAAGGTATGACAGGCTGCCAGCCGGTCATTACATTTCAGGCTTTCAGAATGTGAACCCGATGGCAGTCTGTCGCCAGTTTGCACTTTTGAGAGGCGAACAGGCTGACAACCTGTTCTACCTGACAGACGCCTTTGCTAAATGAGCTTTCATGTTTTACACAATTTGACTGTAACGAGCAAAGCCGATTCGCGCTACCCTGCGATGGTGATAGCGCGAACCGATTCGCTCGGCAGGGTTTGCCCGCTGATAAAAGAGCAACCACCGAGCCAGAGAAATCTGCGAATTTTCGAGCCAATCATCGCGTTTCTCATGCAGACAAAAAGAATTTGGCTGAGAGTATACAGATGAATGGCAATTCTTCCGGTAGTTTTTCGCAGCCCGAACGAACCAAAATCAAAGTGCAGGCAAATGTAGCGGTCATTTTCTCACCCGGCGCTTAAACGCCATAAGTGATCTCGGTCAAGCGCCTCTAAATTCAAGAGCGCGTAGGCGAGGCGTTTTTCGCTTGGTGTGAGGTTCGCTTTAGCCAATTCTTTTTGTATGTATTCGCCGGATAAAGCCTCAACCAATTGGCTGTAAACCCGCTTATCTTCAAATCGTGGGGTGACATAAGTATTTTCCCACGCGGGCTTTTCAGGTAAGACGATTGCGCCGAGAAAAAGCTCTTTGCCGGTCAGGATGCGGTAGTAAATAATTCCCAAAGCCAGGAGGTCACAAGCAGCCGGACGGGGCAGGCGTTCGGCAGATGATAGCGGTTCTCCGCCCGTATGAAGGAGGTATTTTTCGATAAAACTTACCAGTCCCGGCGCGTCGTGAGGTTGACCATAAAACGGTGGAATGACCGGATAGTTAGCGGGCGCCGTGGTGAAGATAGAGATAGAGGTATTGCCGCTGTATTGCTGCATACTGCTCGACAAAACGACTCCGGGATCAATGATGTGAAAGAGGTTATTGGTTTGATTGATTAAGAGATTGCTTTCCGAGAGGTCGCCGTGTGGCATTTTACACAAGGCATCCCAGAGGGCTGGAAGCATTTTGGGAAACAACAGCCGTTTTAAGGAATGCGGCAGAGTCGAAAACGCAACCGCGTTGTGATAGGGCATCACAAGCGCCGCCAGGAAGCGCAAGTCCAAAGGTTCGTCATGGAGCCAGACCTCTTCGCTCCAGCATTTTGATAAGCCATCCCAGGTGCCGAGAGCGATGACCTCGTGATTCCAGGCTGCCGCCGTAAGGTTTATGATTTGCGCTTCAACCAGCAAAGTCCACGTGGCAATTTTAAGCGGGTCGAGCGACACATCAATACCTTGACCTGTACTGACAATCATTTCCGAGCCGTGAGAGACAGTTTTCATAAAAAGGTCTTCACCGGTCAAACTCGGCGCTGGGGTCTTCAAGGCGACCTCACGTCCGCCGAGCGTGGCGCGGTAAAGATTGAAAGTCTTGCCTTCGTGCAAGACTACTCCGCGTCTCCTGGGCTTTTGCTTCTGCTTGCGCTTTCGTCTCCAGAAAAATCAGCATCTCTTGAGGTTCGGTACAGGTTAGCCATTCGGCTTCCGTCATAATCAAACCCTCCCAAGTAGACTCACGATCTGGCTGAGGCAAACCGCCCGGTCAACCGAGCGGCTGCGTTGATTGGTTGTTTGCCTCAGTTTCCGGTCAAAGCAAGCGAATCTATAAACTGTCTGGCTTCGTCCGGTAAAATCGTCGTCTTGTGAGTTGCGAAAGTGATGCCATAAACCCGACGGTTGACCAACCACACCGCAAAAACTGCGGTATTGTCCGGGCTTTCGACACGCACGATAACGCCTCTATAACCATTTTTTGTAACTGCCACTCGTTTAACAATTTGCCCTTTGAAGCCTTTAGCAAAATCGTTGCATTGCGTTCTCAGCGTTTCTTCGACATTGACCGGAACCGATTGGTACTCCTGATGAGCGACGCCATAGAAGTATTTTCTGCCTGCCATTTCCTCAAGGCAGGAATACTGCGTCACCACTGCGTCAACTTTTTTCACAGGTTGACCGGGCATACGAACCGAGAAGCCGCTCCCTTGCGGGGCGAAAACCTTCCACATCAAACGGTTATTGTTTGGCGTAACCGCCAGCGCTGGCATCGCTGAAAACAGCGATAAAATCATCAGCATCAACGCCACTATCTTTTTACCGAATAAGCTGTTGTTATACATATCCTCATTGTCTCCTTGTCAATTTTTTCATCAGGCAATGGTGAAAGTCGCAAAACAACGCCGCATATTACCGAGTGTCTATTTTTTATTCGATCTGCATTGGCGCTTTTTTTCATTGCGCTGTGCGGTTCTGGTATCGTGCTTACCGAATACCTCCTTTCTCCAACTACACCGTCAACCGCATTGGCGCAAAATTTCGCGTGGTCATATGCATCTGTGCCATTTTCTGCACCTGATTCTGCACGCTGACCTGCATTGGCGCTTTTTTTGCGCCTCGTCAGCAACGTGACTTGCATCGCTGCCATTTTTGCGATGCCGCCCGGAGATAGGCTGAAACAGCAAACCACAGAGCAAACGAGTTAAACAGAAGTAACTTAAATTACTATTTCCGTACTATATTCGTACAAATTTTGCACATCTTCTGTATTTACAACAGCAAGGTGAACTGCATTGGCGCAAAATTTCATGTGGTCACTGCAAAACGCTTTACATCTGTGCCATTTTCCTGTTTGCTGTTTCTGCACAGGTTTCTGCATCTGTGCCATTTTTCATTTCTGCAATTGTTTCTGCATTGGCGCTTTTTTTTCTGCCATCTCCGTCACAAGCGGCGCAGCCGCGAGAAAGCAGAGGGGCAGCCTACCGAGAAGGCAGAGCCATCTCGCACATCCGAGCGGCAGAGCCGCACCCGCGAATTACCCATTCCCCCTCTCACCTCTTCACCTTCTCATCCCTTCACCCGTTCACCCCTACTCCCTCACTCCCTTACTCCCCACGCCCCTACAACTCCCAACATCTGTGCCATTTTCTGCAACTTCACTAGCGATCCCCTATTTCATCAGCATAGAAGACACACCTATTTTGTCACCAAACGGTAATTACATAGTATCATATTTGTACAAAATATCAATTAAAAAATTATGCTATAGATTTTAAGAAAAACCATTGGACAGGATGAACAGGATTGACAGGTTGACAGAAAGGAAAGGTCTATTTTTTTCTTTGTTTTTGTTCTCCCCGCCTGGTAATCCTGTTCATCCTGTCTGAAAACATTTTCTTAAATCCTATAGAAGTTCAGATAGAAGTTTTCCAGACATCAGGATTGACGCCGCGACGGCTTGCCATCTCTTCGCCGATAGCGGCTATATCGGCTTCCGGCAGGATATTCTCAGCCAGCGGAAAGAGCGGCTCTTCTTCAAGAGTCATGTGTTGTTGGTAGGTTGTGTGCAGTTTGGTGAGCGCGTCGTGCAAATCGGCTGTCTCCGCTTCGGTCAGCCGGTTTTCATCGAGCCATTTGATCAGCAGAGCGTCAATCTCGTCATGGGCGGCTTCGATTTGCAGATGCTCGGTATGCAGGAGGTCAATGGTTGCAAGGATTTCGGCTCTCTGCTCAACTTCTGCTTTTCGTAATCGAGGAAAGAGCGATTCTTCTTCGTCGAGGGTATGTTTCGGCGCGGAATGTTGAAAATACCGCAAAGCGGATTCTAATGCTTTGCGTTGATCTTGATTCAATTCCCTGCCCTGCGCCTGCTCGGTGACAACAATCAACAGATTCAGAAATCGCTCGATGCGCCGGTGGCAATCACAGAGTAAGCCTATCGGGTTGCGAAAATCACTTTCCGGTTTGCCGCCGATTTGAATTGGTATAGATTCCTCAAATCAAGTTCAACGCAACGCTGGCGATAGAACCGCCAGCGTTGCGCCTCGCGTTATTTTAATCTTGTACCATTTGGCACATCTTCGCCAAAGGTAGCCAGAACCGGGCGACCATCTTCACCGACGGAGGCGGCGAGCAACATTCCGTTCGACTCCAAGCCGCGCATTTTACGCGGCGCGAGATTTGCCACAATGATAATTTTGCGCCCGATGACATCTTCCGGCGCGTAGTATTCAGCTATGCCTGCGAGAATCTGACGCGGTTGCTCTTCGCCAACGTCTATTTGCAAGCGCAGCAATTTATCGGCTTTCGGCACACGCTCGGCTTCCAGAACAGTTGCCGCCCGTAATTCGACCTTAATGAAATCATCAATCGTTATCTTTTCAGAAGCAGTCGCCACTTTCGTATTATCAACAGGCGGCTGCGCTTCTGCGGTTGCGGTTTGGGCTTTCGGGCTATCTATGGTTGCGGCTGGCGCGTCGGCGCTCGCCGTCTGTGCGGGTGCATCTTGCTTTGCCTCTTCCTGTGCGTTTATCTCTGCCATAATCTTTTCCTTATTCAATTTCGGGAATGCAGGGCTGATAGCTTCGAGTTTCGCAATCTGCAATTCTTCACCCCACTGTGCATCATTCGG
>Ga0187894_10001021_pt1 | contig 37250 bp, 30 predicted proteins | sample GBC1701081metaG_FD_136650 | JGI IMG/M metagenome (GOLD analysis project Ga0187894, IMG submission 136650) | White microbial mat communities from a lava cave in the Kipuka Kanohina Cave System on the Island of Hawaii, USA - GBC170108-1 metaG ...
CTTGCGCTCGCGTTCGCGTCGGCCACGAGAGGCCGCGCGCACCGCGCGGACCAACAACGACCAGATTTCGCGTTCCATGCTTGTCTCCTTTGGCGAGGACGAACAAGCATGGACGCGAACTACTCATCGCGCAAGGGGTTAACCCTGAAAGCGCAAAATTCTGAATACGCCTCCTTCACTGTCATTGTGCGCTCGTTGAAACCATTGGTGGTTCCGAGCAGCGTGCCAATCTCGGGACCGAGCGTAGACGGGGGGTGCGAGCCGATCTGATAGCGGTGCTCGGCGGCGAACACCAGCGTTCCGACGTTCTTCGTTCCTCTTCCAATCAGTTCCCACCTCGCCAGCAGGTCCAGGTCTCCGCCCGCTGCGTTGCGGAATCCCGGACCGCCGCTCGCCTGTTGAAAGAGCATGGTGTGCGCCAGTCCGAGTCGCAGGCCTGTCGCGCTTTCGAGGTCGTTTGCGCGATCGACGAGCCACTTCAGAGGACGATGCAGCGGCTCAGGCAGCACGCCTTCCTTCTCCGGCGCGAGAATCTCATCGAATTCCTGCGTGACTGAAGTGGGCGATTCCCCTTCAAGCCCGGTTAGTTCCGGAGATCGCGGCGCGAGGATCGGTCGAGGCGGCGGCTCCTGCGGCGGCGGGGTGCTGGCGCGCTCATCCGGCGGTTTGGGCGGAGTGGCCGAGTCGCTTGATTGAGCGAGGCTCGTCGATGCCCACAGCCACACCGATAGCGCTGTGCCTGCCGCGCGAGACGCCGGATGAGAGAACGCGGGCGATGCGTTCCACGCAAGCCTCACGATCCGCCCGAGAATGACCTGAAGTGTGCGTCCCGCTCGCCGAACAGAATCACGAGCACTTTCGCGCATCATCGGCTCAGAATCCGGACCCATTCGCTCTTCGATCGATGGACGCTGCTCGTTCGACGGCGACGATCGACGGGCAGTCTAGCGACGCTCAACGCCCGATCTGCGAAGCGCTGTCCGGAGAGGTCGCCAGCGCTCAGACAGGCTCGGTATCTTGAACGCTTTCCATGGCAATCGCAGTCAGAACGGGGAGCGCACCGTGAAAAAGCGGAATGGACGACGCACCTACAAACGCCCGACGCGCATGCGCGTCGAACACGATCTATTGGGAAAGAAGTCCATTCCCGCCGACGCGTACTACGGAGTGCAATCCGCGCGAGCGATGGAAAACTTTTCGATCTCCGGCGTCCACCTCCATCTGTACCCGGACCTGATCCGCGGGCTGGCCATGGTGAAGATGGCCGCCGCCCGAGCCAACCACGAGTGCGACCCGAAGGCGATGCCGCGCCGCGTGATGCTCGCGATCGAGGCGGCGTGTCGGGAAATCCTCGCCGGTAACTTTCACAACCAGTTCGCGATCGATGTCTTCCAGGGCGGCGCCGGGACGTCGACGAACATGGCCGCCAACGAGATCATCGCCAACCGCGCCCTGGAGCACCTGGGAAAAAAGAAGGGCGACTACAAGCACTGCGATCCGCACGATCACGTCAACCTCGCCCAGTCGACCAACGATGCCTACCCCAGCGCCCTGCATGTCGCGATCATGCTCGGGAACGACCGGTTGATCGACGAACTCCAGCGGCTCGTCCGCTCCTTCCGGATCAAGAGCCGGCGGTTCGGCGGCGTCGTGAAGATGGGCCGCACCCAGTTGCAGGACGCCGTGCCCATGACTCTCGGGCAGGAGTTCGCGGCGTGGGCGCGGAGCATCGAAGACGAGGCGACGACGCTGCGCACTGTGGAGCGCGCCCTGTGCGAAGTGAACATGGGTGGCACCGCCATCGGCACCGGGCTCAACGCGCCGCCCGGATATGCGCGCCGGTGCGTCCGGCACCTCGCTCGAATCACCCGAAAGCCGATCCACCTCGCGCTCGATCTCGTCGAGGCAACGCAGGACACGCAGGCGTATGTGCTCTATTCCTCCGTGCTCAAGAGCGTGGCCATCAAGCTCTCCAAGATCTGCAACGACCTGCGCCTGCTCTCCTCCGGGCCCCGCGCCGGCCTGCACGAGATCAACCTGCCCGCGATGCAGCCCGGCTCGTCGATCATGCCCGGCAAGGTCAACCCCGTGATCCCTGAGGTCGTGAACCAGGTCTGCTTCCGAGTCATCGGCAACGATCTCACGGTGTCGATGGCCGCGGAGGCCGGGCAGCTCCAGCTGAACGTGATGGAGCCCGTCATCGCCGCCTGCATCTTCGAGTCTCAAACGATGTTCGTGAACGCGGCGGCGACGCTCCGCACGCATGGCATCGACGGCATCACGGCCAACAAGGAGGTCTGCCGGCGCCTCGTCGAGCAGAGCATCGGGATCGTCACAGCCCTCAACCCGGTTCTGGGATACGAGACGGCGACGCGGCTCGCGGCCGAAGCGCTGCGCAGCGGCAAAGCCGTGGCCGAACTGGTTCGCGAGCAGCGGTTGCTGTCGGAGAGCCAAATCCGGTCGGTCCTGGATCCAACGAAGATGGTCGGCAAGACGCGCTGAATCGTCGGGGCATTCCACGCGGGAGGCCGTATGGTCTGGGCGGAATTCGCGGTGGTGATCGCGTCGATTGTCATCGGCGCCCGCTTCGGTGGCGCCGGCCTCGGAACCGTCGCCGCGTTGGGTCTGGCGGTGCTGGTCTTCGGGTTCGGCCTGCCGCCTTCGTCGCCGCCGGTCACGGTGCTCGCCATCATCATCGCGGTGGTGACTGCCGCGGCGTCGATGCAGGCGGCGGGAGGGCTGGACCTGCTCGTATCGCTGGCCGAACGCGCCCTGCGTGCCAATCCGAAGTACATCACGTTCGTCGCTCCCGCGGTGGCGTACCTGTTCACTTTCTGCTCAGGCACGGGGCACGTCGCGTACGCGATCCTACCGGTCATCGCGGAAGTGGCACGCAAGGCCGGCATCCGACCGGAACGGCCGCTGTCCATCAGCGTGATCGCCTCTCAGCAGGCGATCACGGCCAGCCCGCTCGCGGCGGCGACGGCGGCGCTGCTGGCCCTGCTCGACGGCAGCAGCGACGTGGGCCTCAGTCAGATCCTGCTGATCTGCATCCCCGCGACTTTCATCGGCTGCATGCTCGGCGCCTGTTCCGTCTTTCGAATGGGCGCCGAACTCAAGGATGATCCGCTCTACGAGGAGCGACTGGCCAAGGGCCTCGTCGCGTCGCCAGCCGAAGCGAAGAAGCTCGACGGGCCGGAGCGGCGCCGGGCCATCGGGTCGGTCGCCACTTTCCTCGTCGCAGCGGCAGTGATCGTGGTGTTCGGACTCGTGCCCAGCCTGCGCCCGACGTTTTCGGTGGCGCCGTCGAAGGAAGTCGGCATCCCCGCTTCCGTGCTATCGAGCGCGATCACGAATCTGGGAGACCCGGAGAAAGCCCAGGCGACCTTCACCGGTGCGGAACTGAAAGAGCGTCTCGTGCAGATCCGCGAAGAGCAATCGACGCCGCGAACGGTCAGGCTCGAGATGGCCACGATCATCCAGATCGCGATGCTGACCGCCGCCGGCGTCATGATGCTCTTCTTTGGCGCCCGCCCCGGCGTGGCGGTGAAGTCCCCGGTGGCGATCGCCGGTGTGATCGCCGTCATATCCATCGTGGGTCTGGGCTGGATGGGCAACTGCTTCTTCGACGGCAACAAGGAGCAGATCGTCGGCTCGCTGTCGGACATCATCCGCGCGCGTCCCTGGGTGTTTGCGCTGGGGCTTTTCTGCTTGTCCGTGGTGCTCTTCAGCCAGGCATCGACGGTTGTAGCCCTGATGCCCGTCGGCATTGCCTTGGGGCTCCCGGCGGGCACGCTGATCGCCATGTTCCCGGCCGTGAACGGGTATTTCTTCCTGCCGACCTACGGCACGATCGTCGCGGCGATCGCCTTCGATCAAACCGGCACCACGCGGATCGGCAAGTTTGTCCTCAGCCACAGCTTCATGCGCCCCGGACTCGTGGCCACCGTCTCAGCGGTGTTGATCGGGTGGATGATCTCATTCGCCGTGGTGTGATTCCAACGCATCCGCGACTGGCAACCGCACGCGGCCGGACATCGCCCTCGAATCGCTGCATTCTGGCCTCTCGTTCTGGCACCGCGGATCGACGCCGACTTGGACCGCCGCGATCCAAGTCGAATTCTGGTGGCCTGGACGGGCGGAACATGGAATCCTGCCGACTCGCGCAAGTTGCGATCGGCAAAGGGATTACGCACGACGTAGTCCTGAACAGTCACCCGACCGCTCCAAGTTTCTCGACAACTTTTCGGAGTCCCTTTTGACCCCGGATTTCCTTGGGGCAGTGTGAAGTTGGCTGAACTTGGCAGGTTCCTTCCCCAAGGGGAACTCAGGGGAAACGACACGTCAGTCGGGGATGGACGCATGCCAGGCCTGGTCGCTTGATGTGGCAGTCGGGCGGCGAGGTGCAGGGGACAACCAGGGGACGGTCGCGGCAACGTGGGAGCAGCGCGCCCGTCGTCGGCACGGCACCAGAGTCGGTGTTGGCCTCACAGGTTTCCCACAGAGGAGTGGTGGCATCATGGCATTCACTTGGACGAGGCGGCTCTGCGCCGCCGCGGCGGTACTTTTTGCCTCCGCATCATCCGCGTTCGCCGGCGATTTCAACCCTCCGCCATGGCGGGGCGCTCCGCTTTCGACTTGGCAGATCTGGGGCTTCGGCGCACCGGACCCGATCCCGCAGCCCCCGGATCAGTGGTTCCAGAACCCGCCGCTGAGTTTCCCCGCGGGCATGCTGCCGCAGGGCGCGATGGGCATGGATCCGGAATGGTTGCCGACCGTGGGCACTCCCGGCGGAGGCGCTTCGGGCGTGTGGTGCTTGTGGCCCATGGAAGCGTTGTGCTTCCGCGTGCCCAACTACGACAACCACAACCCATACAAACTCGTCCGGATCCAGATCAAGTACTTCAACCCTGAGAACACCACCGGCGGCCCACCCGTTCCCCCGCTGATCGAGATCGGTCCCGATGTCGTTCCATCGGAGATCATCCCGCTCGGATCAGCCGCGGAACCCATCGATCCGTCGGGGCTGGGATTCTGGAATCTGTCGTTCGATTTTGAAATCCGCCCAAACCCGGCCGAGGAATTCATCTACATCCGCAACGGCAAGAATTCGCAGATCTACATCGACCAGGTCGTGATCGACACGATCTGCGTGCCGGGCGCGCCGGCCTTCGGTCTCGCGGCCGTCGCCGGTCTCGCCGCGTTCCGCAGGCGTCGCGCGTAACCCGAGTCGATCGATTGCTGATCCACCCTCCACGCCCGGTGCCTCACCGGGCGTGGTTTATTCCTGGGACCGCTCGGAACCGGATTCGGCGGAGATCCCGTCGTGGGCCAACCGTGCCACTGGCACATAGGCCTTCTATGGATGGCCGTGCGACGGCCACGGTTACACTGCGCCGGCGCGGCAGGGCATGACGCTCGAGCGCGGGAGACTCGCCGTGGCGCACGACCAGCATCCGCCCGAGGACCCGCTCGATCTGGAGGCGGTGGACCGGGACATCCGGATCAACGAGCTCTCGGAACAGGCCCGCGCGCTGGGCATGGGAGAGTCATTCGTCGATGAGAACTGCCCCGCGGAGATCCACGAGCAATTCCTGAAGAACATTGTTGACTACGAGTCAGCGCCGCTGAGTTCGCACTTCGCGCAGCTCGAGAAAGCGGGCGTGGCGCTGCCGCCGCCGGACTCGCTCGACGATGCCGCGCTGCACGCGAAGCTGTGGGAAGTGATCAACGCGCTGGCGAGCATGAGCGTGTCTCTGTCGCGCACCGACCACCTGAGCGACCGGGAGCTCTACACGGAGCTCTGGGGCGACACGCTGCGCGAGGAGACGACGATCATGCCTCCGGGCTCAGGCTGGATGTGTCACCTCGACATGCTCGGTGGCTGCAGCGAGGAAGACATCCAGAACAGTCTCCGCTACTACGACAGCGAAGAGGAGCGGCAGCGGTGGGCGAAGGAATGGCCCAACGATGTGATCCCGCCGCACGTGGACCCGCCCTACGACCGAGACCGGCACCTGCCCAAGGTGGAAGAGAACTTCCCGCAGTGGCAGGGCGACGGGCTTGATGAGTTTGAGGACGGCGATGAATCGGACGAATGACGTGGGGCAGGCGGCTTCAGTCAATCGAGGGCATCAGACCGGGATAAACAGGCTCGCCACGGCCCCGGTTGTCCAGCACGCCAGCGCGCCCGCGAACATCGCCCGAAGGCCGATCGACGCGAAATCGGCGCGCCGGCTCGGCGCCAGGGCGCTCAGGCCGCCAATCTGGATGGCGATCGACGGGAAGTTGGCGAAGCCGCACAGCGTGTACGTCGCGATCTGCGCGGTGCGGGGGCTGATCGCCCCGCCCTTGATCGCGTCGCCGAGCGACAGGTACGCGACGAACTCCGTCAGGATCATGCCCTGACCGAGCAGCGAGCCGAAGAAGCCCGCATCGGCCCAAGACACACCCATGGTCCACGCGATCGGCTTGAGGATCCATCCCAGGATCACCTGCAGCGACAGCACCGGCAGGTCGTTGGCGGCCCGCCAATTCGCGATCGGCGTCCAGTCGCTCAGCAGTGTGAGCGGGTAATTGATCATCGCCAGCAGCGCGACGAACGCCACCAGCATCGCCGCGACGTTCATCGCCAGGTGCATGCCGTCTGTGGCGCCGCGCGCGGCCGCATCGAGCACGTTCCTGGTCTCGCGATCGCCGCTCAGGGCCGCTACCGTCTCTGAGGGCAGCGTCTCGGTCTCCGGGAACAGGATCTTGGCGTACATGAGCCCGGCGGGCGCGGACATCACGCTGGCCGTCATCAGGTGCTTGGCGAACTGAATGCGCGACGCGTCATCGTCGCCCCCGAGGATGCCGACATACGCCGCCAGCACGCTCCCCGCGATCGTCGCGAAGCCGCCCGTCATCACGGCCATGAGCTGCGATCGGGTCATGCCCGCGATGTAGGGCCGCACGACCAGCGGGGCCTCGGTCTGCCCGACGAAAATGTTGGCAGCCGCCGAGAGCGACTCGGTGCCGCTGACCCCAAGCGAACGCCGCAGCACCCACGCGACGGCCGCGATCAGGCGCTGCATCACACCCATGTGATAGAGCACGCCCATGAGCGAGGCGAAGAAGATGATGACCGGCAGCACCTTGATCGCGAAGACGAAGCCCCAGGGCCCGCCCGCGTCCGAAAGGCTGCCGAAGATGAAGCGCGTGCCCTCATCCGCGAACGAGATCACGCGGTTCACGCCCGCCGCGAACGCGTCGAAGATCTTCACGACCGGAGGGAAACTCAGGAACAGCCAGGCCAGCAGCATCTGAAGCAGGATGCCCCCGGCCACGACGCGCAGCGGGATGTTGCGCCGAGACTTGGAGAGCGCGACGGCGATGGCGATCAGCACCGCCACGCCGATCAGACCTGTAAATCGTTCCATGCCGCCTGGCCCTTGGTGCGGGCAGCGTAACCCAATCGCGCCGGGCGCGCCCGCTCGTCACGCGCGTCCCACTGCACCTACGCTGTCGCGCCGATGCCGGAGCGAGCGTCACCTCAACCCTCATCATCTTCGTCGGGCGGCGGCGCGCCCATCGTCCCGTTCGAGCACGCCCCGCGCCGCATCCTCGAACTCGCCGGTGCTCACCCGACCGATCGGCCGCTCGTCATCGGCATCACCGGGCCGGTCGCCTCCGGCAAGAGCACGCTCGCCCGCCTGCTCTCGCCCGTGATCGTCGCGACCGACGACTACCTGCCCGACTACAACGCGGTGCCCTATCTGGAGCGAGACCGGCCGGAACACGCGGACCTCGAGCGGCTGGCTGCCGACCTGCGGTCATTGCGCGAAACCGGGGTGGCCCAGGTCCCGGTCTGGTCCTTTCACAGCCACCGGCGCGAAAAGTATCGCCCGGTGAATCTCGCCGGCGAACGGCTGATCGTGTGCGAGGGCATCCACGCCCTGCACCACCACGTCGTGCCCGCGCTGGACCTGCGAGTCTTCGTCGATGCGCCCGCGGCGACTCGCCTGGCGCGCTGGACCGAGATCGCCGCGCGCGGCCAGCGCGGCTGGGGCGTCGAAGAAACCCGGAAGTTTTTCGAGGAAGTCGCCGAGCCGTCGTTCGCGCGCTTCGCGCCGCAGTACCGCGCCGCGGCACACGTCATCGTCGTGCACCGGCAGCCGGGGCTCAGCCCGGCCGGCGGCGGACCACCATCGACCTGATTTCAGTCATCTCCTCGACGGCGAACGCCACCCCCTCGCGCCCCAGGCCCGATTCCTTCACGCCGCCGTAGGGCATGCTGTCCACGCGCATCGTCGGAACATCGTTGATGATCACGCCGCCGACTTCCAGCTCGTCCCACGCGGTCAGGGCACGGTCGAGCATGCCTGTGAAGAGCCCCGCCTGGAGGCCGAATCTCGAGTCGTTGGCGATCCGAAACGCCTCTTCGATCGTGTCAAACGGCTGAATCACGGCGACCGGTCCGAAGACTTCCGCGCACCACAGCGGCGCATCCGCCGGCACGTTCTCCATCAGGGTCGGCTCGTGCAATGCTCCGCGCCGCTTCCCGCCGCACAGAACCCGGGCCCCGCGGGCGCGAGCCTCTTCGATCCACTCGTGAACGCGCGCCGCTTCCGCCTCGCCGATCATGGGGCCGAGGTCGGTCTTCTCGTCCCGCGGGTCGCCCAGCACGAGCCGCGTCGCTCGATCGATGAGCATGGGAACGAGCCGCTCGTGCACCGAGCGATGAACGAGCACGCGCTGCACACTGATGCAGGATTGCCCGGCGACGGCGAACGCGCCGAATGTGATCCGCGCGGCCGCGTGTTCGAGGTCGGCCGTCTCATCCACGATGCACGCGGCATTCCCACCCAGCTCCAGGCACACGCGCTTGGTGCCGGCTCGGGCCCGCAGCGCCCAGCCGACCTTCGGCGAACCCGTGAACGACAGCATGGCGATGCGCTCGTCGCGCACGAGCAGGTCGCGCGCCGCCTCGTCCACAATCGGGAGGATGCTGAACGATCCGGGTGGCAGGCCGGCGCCCGCCAGGATCTCGCCGAGCAGGAGCGTCGCCAGCGGCGTGCGCGGGTCCGGCTTGAGCACGAACGGGCAACCCGCCGCGATCGCCGGCCCGATCTTGTGCGCCGCGAGATTCAGAGGGAAGTTGAAAGGCGTGATGAACGAGCAGAGGCCGACCGGCACTCGCTTCCAGACCGCTTCAAGCCCCTCAGCGCGCGCGGAGATGTCCAACCGCTGATGACGCCCGTCGAGCCGCGTTGCTTCTTCGCTCGCGAGCCGGAACGTATCGATCGCGCGTTCCACTTCCGCGCGCGCCTCGCGGATCGTCTTTCCAACCTCCGCGCAGAGGAGCGCCGCCGCCTCGTCACGCTGACGGTTCAGCCCCTCAACGATCCGCGCCAGCGCGTCTCGTCGCGCATGGGCGGGCGTGCGGCGCATCGCCCGGCGGGCGTCGAATCCAGCCGCCATCGCCGCTTCCACCGTCGCGCGATCCGCGCAAGCCACGCGTGCCATGAGGTCTTCGCTGAACGCATCTCGGACGTGCGTCGAAGGGCCCGGGCGAACGGCGGAACCTGCGAGCCACAAAGGAGTCTCGCTCGCACCCGAGAGCCCAGGTCTTGCCATTGCCGTCATAAGAAGCCGTGACCCTCCGAGGCTCGACCGGCCCCGGTGGGCCGAGTTTTCCACACCTGGTGACCGGCTACAAATCGCCCACTTTCGGTGTTCCCGGTCCTGGTTGCGGCCGATGCAGTGCGACGATGCGGGGTCTAGACACGACCAAACTCGGTGGGGGTGCTTTCGCGCCGGCTGGTCCAGCCGCGAGGCGGGTGTTCCCCGGCGCAACCGGATCGCCCGTGTCTTTTGGCAGGAATGCGGCCTTTTCGCATCATCCCGGTGGAATCGCCGGGAGGTTCAGTCCATGTTTGGGGATATGGACGGTGCTCTTGGGGTCACTTCGGCTCGGGCGCGCTGAGACCCGCGACGGCGGCAAACTACGGTCGCTCGGCAAGATAGGCCAAATGTTGGATTGGGCACTTCCCGGAGTTTCTGCTTGCCCGGACGGGAAGCATCGGGTATCTGTAAATCACTCGTTCGACCATTCTTTCCCTTGCGCATCGTCCCTGTAGGCTTGGGCGGGGTCCGTCCTGACGGTTCGCAACGCGGAGAAGAGGAGGTGTTTCGTGGATTACCGGTGTCGAGTCCGAACAATGCTTCGGACGATTGGGATGACGGCGGGATTTGCGCTTTGTGCAAGCACCGCGGTCGCAGGCGGAAGCGAAGACGCTCGGTCGCAGGCCCGGCCCGAGGTGAGCAAGTTCGCCTTGCCCGCGGGCATGGACCCGAACTCGATCATCTTCTTCGAGAGCGGTCCTGGCGGCGAGGGCGGCGAAGCGGGTGGAACGCGCGATCACACCGAGGTGTGCACGCTCCCCGCGACCTCCTGCTACAACCGGCCCAACACCAGCGGAACTCGGCCGTACCCGACGCTGATCAACGGCCAGTTCAACATGCAAGAGTTCGCCATGGCGGACGACTTCATCCCGTCGGCTGACGGCGATGTTGTCGGTCTCTGCTGGCGCGGCTCTTACGGCGGCAGCACGGCGTGCGACTTCCTCGCCACGCCGCCCGCGCGCTACACCGTGATTTATTACAACGACAACGGCTTCGGCATTCCCGACATCGTCGGCGCGCCGATCGCCACGTACCAGAATGATTCGCTTTACGGCCCCGGCAACGGCCTCGTGCTGACTCAAACCGTCGGCGGCACGAACCACCCCGTCGGTTTCGGCGGCCCGCGCGAAATCGGCGTCGCGGGCACGCACCCGCCCGTCGCCGTCACAGCCGACACGCCGTACTGGGTTGAGATTTTCTATCTGGCCGAGGCCGGTATTCCCTGCTTCTGGCTGATGGGTATGTCGTACGAGTCGTACGACGATGACGGGAGCAACGGCACTCCGACGCTCCACGAGGGCAATCGCCGCTCGCAGCGCGTCGATCGCAACGCCGGCAACGACTACGACTTCCCGTTCTACGTGAACCTCGATATGGCGATCTGCGTTGACATCGAGGACGGCAGCCGGGCCACAGTCCCGCTGGCCAACTCCAACAGCCTCGATTCCAACGGCAACTCGCTGATCCCGCAGCCGCGGACCGTGCCCGGCAACAATGAGGCGGCCGGCGCGCTGCTGTTCACGTGCGGTCAAACCGGCACCGACTTCGACATGACCTACTCGACGGTCAACCTTGGTCTCGCCGGCGGCGCCCCGTTCCCCTGCCGCAAGCCGACCGTGGACCCCGTCGACTATTCGGTCGAGCCCGAGGGCGGCGATGTGTGGTTCGCGTTCGACAGCACCGCCACGAGCGCTCAGGTCGGCATCTGCGCGACCAACGTTCTGGGTGGAAGCCCGATGGGTGACTCCCTGATCGAGCTCTGGCAGGTGACCGGCGACACGCTCCGTCCCGCGGCCCCGGTGGCGCCCACTCTGGCCAACCTGACCCGGATCGGCGGCTCGTGCAACGACGACGCCTGCGGCACGCAGTCTGATATCTGCGTTTCGGGCCTGACGATCAACCGCCGCTACTACGCCCGCGTGGGCGCGTTCCAGCCCGCCAGCAAGGGCATCCTCCGCTTTGCGGTCAACTGCCCGTGCCCGACTCCCGACAACGATCTTTGCGGCGGCGCGATCGAGATTCCCGGCAACTCCGCCGGTGTCGGCTACCTGACCCCGCTGGGCATCCTGCTCACCGGTCAGACCCGCACGGCAACGATCGACGGCCAGATCCTTTCGTGCCCGACGACCAACAACACCAGCCGCTCGGTCTGGTACAAGATCGTCGGCTCCGGCGGCACCGGCGTGCGAGTCCTCCTCTCGCTCGACCAGGCGCCTCCCGGCACCACCTACAACAACGCGATCACCGTGTTCTGCAGCGCGAACGACGACTGCAACAACCTGACCTGCCTCGCCCAGAACAACAACAAGCAGTCGTTCTCGGGCGGTGAAATCGACGGTCAGGTCGAGATCTGCGTCCTCCCCGGCAACACCTACTTTGTCCAGGTCCTCGGCACGCCCGGCGGAGCGCAAGGCGACTTCGCGCTGCTCGCGGTGGCGCTGCGCGACGGATCTCTCAATCTGATCGAGTGCTGCGAGACGCAGGTCTGCAGCCCCGAGTGCTCGTTCCAGATCCCCGAGTGCAACGTGCTCAACGAAGCCACCGACTTCACCCTCGCTCACCAGGCCGGCGGCGGTTTCACCTACGAGGCGAACGAGCCCTGCGCGGTTGGCAACACCAACGCAACGCGGCGCAACAACGGCTGCAACTTCTCCAACACCGAGATGGGCCTCCCGGCGCGGCGCTGGGGCTACATGCCCATGGACACCACCATCCTCGGCACGACGTGGTCCGACTCGGGCTTCGTCGATCCCGAGTGGTTCATCCTGCGGATGCCGAACTACGCCTATGTCGATCCGCTTCCTCCGATGGGCCCTCAGCCCCAGAACAACGTCACCAACCGCGCCATCATGGACTGGGCTTTCCAGGTTGAAGGCCCCGGCTACGCCCTGTGGCGCAGCTTGCAGTCCAACTTCACAACGTGCTCGTACACGGGTACCTTCCTGGGCAACTTCGGAACCAACGTGGCTTCCACCTGCGGCGTCGGATCCTTCCGGCGCGGCATCAACGAACACATGCCCAATGTGCCCGACCTTTCTCCGGCCTCCGGCGTCCGGACCGACGGCGTGGCCGTCGTCGCCAGCGGCGCGGGTGGCTTCGGCGAAATGTCGATGCACGTGCAGTGGTTCGGCGCTGTGGCTCTTCCGGCCGGCTCCGGCTACGACTGCACCAAGTCCCAGCGTTATTGGGTCCGCTGCAACTGGCTCCACCCGGTGGGCCGTTGCGACGGGCTGCCCGCTCGCGCTCCGGGCACGTTTGACGATGAGAAGACCCTGCCCACCTTTGACGGAACCGGCGGCGCTGACGGCGTGCTGGTCGGCGAACAGTGCTTCCCCTCACCGAACGCCCCCGGCATCCTCACCGGCACGACGACGGACTTCGAGATCGGCGGCAAGGACGGGTGCTTCGCGGTTCCCGCCACTGACGGCGACGTCTTCGAAATCCGCGCCAACATCCCCTTCCGTGGCCAGATGGAATGCGCCGCCAACAGCACCTCGGGCGCTTCTCGTGACCTTGACTACATGAAACTCGTGCTCGACGAGCCTGCCCAGGTCACGCTGAGCTACGAGTCCGGCTTCGCGGGAACGGTCTTCCTGACCAGCAACTCCTGCGACGTTGACAGCATCACCTACCTCGTGGCCGGCACGAACGGCTCCTGCGGGGCCCGACAGATCGACATCAGGGATCAGGGCATCCTCGGGATCGGCACCTACATCCTGCTGACGAGCGCCGGCGACGGCAGCTTCCCCAACGGGGCCGGCGCCTTCACGCCGTACGACTGCTCCGACGTCATCACCCACTACGAAGTCATCGTGCAGGTCGACCCGCTCCCCGGCTGCTCGCCCACGTGCCCCGGCGGCGCGGTGGTCGAGAACGAGCCCTGCGGCACCGAGACCGTGACCTGCGACTTTGATTCAACCAACAACGGCTGCGCCCAGAACAACTTCTACGCGACTCCGTTCTCCGGAACGGCTGCGCTGACGAATCTCTGCGGCAACCTCTACAGCAACTACCAGGTCTTCCCCGATCCGACCTATCCGTTCCAGGGCGACACCTTCTTCGGCGACATCGACTACTACGAGTTCACGGTCCCCGGTGGTCAGCGGCGCCGCGTGACGGTGTCTGCTGAGTCCAACGCGGCCGTCCTCGTGCAGATCATCGAGACCGGAGCCAACGGCGCGCTGTGCCCCGTGGACCTCGCGGATGCCCCGCTCCGCCTGCTCGGGCAACTCGATGCCGACCTGTGCGCCGCCGCCCGCGGAGTCGCATCGTCTACGACGGTCTACCTCGACCCCGGAACCTATTCGGTGGTCGTCATGCCGGGCTCGATCGACAACGGCGGCCGTTCCTTCGCCGACTACGACTGCGACCTGTCTCAGACGATCGGCTACACCGTCAGGGTCGAGACCGATCAGATGGGCTCTTGCTGCACGGGCACCGACTGCGCCTACACCGCTTCCGATGAGTGCCCGCCCGCCAACTTCAGTCTCAACGGCACTTGCGGCGACGGCTACAACCAGGTCGGCGGCGCCGGTGCGTTCGCGACGATCTCGGGCAGCGTTGCGGCGGTTTCTCCGAATCTGGAGGACGAAGAAGTCCGCCAGTTCGCGATCCCGCCGTTCGATGTCCGCGGCGCCACGTACACGCAGGTGGGCATCTCTTCCAACGGCTTCCTCGTCTTCGGCAGCACCATCAACAGCAACACCGCCCGTGCCTTCCCCAACACTGCTCTTCCCAACGCCGTCGTGGCCCCGCTCTGGTACGACTGGGACCCCTCGGCGCCAGACTCCGAGATCTACATCCAGACGACCGGTGGCTTGGGCAACGAAGTGACCGTGGTCGAGTGGTTCGACATGGCTGCTTGGTCTGATTGGGATCGGCGCGCCAGCTTCCAGGCCGTCCTGTTCCACGCATCAGGCGCCATCGAGTTCCGCTACGGCACGTTCGAGGACCTCTGCGAGATCGACCGTCGCGCGTTCGGCGTCGATTCCGGCCAGACCATCTCTGCCGGTATCGAAGGCGCCGCGGCCACGGCCGGTGACGGCATCAACTACCCGATCACGACCGCCTTCCTCACCACTACACACTCGTCGGTCCGCTTCGAAGTCAATCAGGACGGCAACCCGTGCGCGGTCCCGCCGTGCTGCCCCGGCAACGCCGACAAGATCGGCCCCGGCCAGGTCACCTTCAACGACGTGCTCGCCGTGCTCGCCAACTTCCTCAACCCCGGCGCCAACCCCAACGGCACCTCGGTGGGTGACGCCAACTGCAACGGTGTGATCGACTTCAACGACGTGCTCAACGTCCTCGCCAACTTCCTCGCTCTCTGCCCGTAACACGGCCGGGAATCGAGGATCGGGTCTAGAACCCACCGCGTCGCGGAGGCCTTCCTCCGCGACGCTTTCTTTTTGCGCTCGTCACTCTTGGCACGCTTCCACACTGTGAGAAGCATGCTGTTTGGCCCCGCTATACTCCCGCGCCTTCAGGGCGATTGGCGCAGTTGGCTAGCGCGCATCCTTGACATGGATGAGGTCAGTGGTTCGAGCCCACTATCGCCCACTCGCATTCGCGGCTCGGGCGGGTCGCCGCGGCGACCGCCCGTGACGCCTCGCAGTCTCTTCGGCGCGGCGCCCTCTCGGCTCCGCCGCCTGCCGCCGTAGCTCAGTTGGCAGAGCGCGTGATTTGTAATCTCGAGGTCGCGGGTTCGACTCCCGCCGGCGGCTGTCCGCCCCGTTCCCCGGTCGCGCGAAACGCGCGGCGATCCGGACGGTGGCGCGTCTGAATAGGGGTCTTGGCCCGTCCGGTCACCCCGGGCTATATTGACGCCCCCGCTGGTCGCGCCCGTCAGGGCTCGATCAGAGGGCGTTGCGGGCGTGTACCAAAGTGGCCAACTGGGCCAGACTGTAAATCTGGTGGCTTATGCCTACGCAGGTTCGAATCCTGCCGCGCCCATTTCCGACCGATCTTCGGTCCATGAGCGGAGAGAATCGCCAGGCCGTCGCCGCGTTCACCCTCATCGAGCTCCTCGTCGTCATCGCGGTCATCGCGATCTTGATGGGACTGCTGCTCCCGGCCCTCTCCCGGGCGCGCGAGTCGGGGCGAGCCAGCGCTTGCTCATCAAACCTCCGCCAGCTCGGCATGGGCCTGACCACCTACATGGGCGACTATCCGGACCGCCTGCCGCAGGTGCGAGTGGACGGGTTCGCGGGAAACCGGGTGCAGGGCGAGGCCGGCGCCAACATCGGCTCGCTCTTTGGCGGTCGACTGGGCACGTTGCCGTTCTTCGGTATTGACACCATCGGGGGCCGGGGCCGCCCGCTCAACAAATACGTGTGGGATGGCGATCTGCCGCCTGATGACTCCGAGCACGCGGGCGAAGTTGAGATCCCGCTGTTCCTCGACCCATCCGACAGGGGGACCGAGGATCCCTTCATCCCGCCCGGCTTCGATACGTCGAGCGTCTACCGCCTCGTGGGAACGAGTTACAACCTCAACGACCATGCTCTCGATGATGCGCCCGGCGCCGAGATCTACCCCACGCTCATCCCGCAGAAGGGCGGGCGCATGCCGGGGATCGCCAATTCGGCGCGCACCTGGGTGCTCGGCGACCAGCCGATCTACAACTACGACGACGACGGCGACCGGCGCCAACGCTGGCACTACGGGCAGGTGCGAGCCAACCTGCTCTTCGCCGACATGCACGCCGAGCCGTCGCTCGAAGTCCCCAAGGGAATCGTCCACGAGGCCCCGGGCTACACGTTCCTGCCCAATCCGAGGTGGCTCGAGCGCTTCGGCGTGCGACCCTGAGTGACCCTGTGCGTGCCCCGGCGGCCGACGAGCGGGCGTTAGGATGCCCCGCCGTGCGCCTCGAATCGCTCACCTTTGCCGACCTGCTGGCTCGCGTCGGCGAGAAGACGCCCTCGCCCGGCGGCGGGGCGGTCACCGGCGCGGTGGGGGCGCTCGCCGCCGCCCTGGCTCAGATGGTCGTTGCGTTCGCGGGCGCGAAGCCCGAATCGCCCCCGGTTGATCCGCCGTTGGCCGAAGTCCTTCATCGCCTCGAGCGAGCCCGGGCCGTCATGCTCGAATTGGCTGAGGAGGACGCCCAGGCGTACGCGGCGCTCAACGCCGTGCTGAGGCTGCCCAAGGACGACCCGAGCCGGGCCCGCGATCTGCCGGCGCTGGCCCGCACCGCGACGCAGATCCCCATGGCGATGATGGCCGCCGCGGCGGAGGTCCTTCACATTCTCGAGGGCCTTCCCGCGCGGATCGGAAAGCACCTCAAGAGCGATCTGGCGATTGCCGCCGTGTTGAGCGAAGCGACCGCGCGTGCCGCGCGCAGGACCGTGCAGGTCAATCTGCCCCTCCTCCCGCAGGACGATGCCACAGAGGCTCAATCGACCAGCGACCAGATCCTCGCGACCGCGAGCCGACGCGCCCGCGCTGTCGAAACGGCCTGCTCGTGAGCCGGTTTCCGCCGATCGGGATCGATCCCGACGTGCGATCCGAATGACCCTATGCGTCGCGTTGGTCGATGAACTAGCGGTATGGCCGATCCGTGCGATCGTGTCGAGATTCGCGGAGTGTCTTCGCCCGATTCGGAGCCCCGGCCGACGGGCGAGGCCGCCCGCCGATGGATCGGAGTGCTCTTCCGGTGCTGCAATGTCTACGCGCGGATCTACCGGGTCCGCGACGGGTCGCGTTACGTGGGGTGGTGTCCCCGATGCGGCTCACGGATCCGCGCGATTGTGGGTCCCGGCGGGACAAGTGCGCGGATGTTCGAGGCCGACCGGTTCTGACGTGCTCGCAGACGGCCAGCGAATCTGCTGATGCGACAGGTCTGAGGCGCTCCGGTCCGCACGGCTATGCTTGGCGCGGACAGAGCCACGATGCCGGAATCCACATACGAGATCGGCCGATTCACCGGCTCATGCGCCGTGACCGGCGCTCCGCTCAAGCCGGGCGAGCCCTTCGTCGCAGCACTGGTCGAAGTGGACGAAGCGGGCGCGCTGACGCGGTTTGACTACAGCGAGCGCGGCTGGGAATCCGGTCCCCGGCCCAAGCGGCTCTTCGCCTCCTGGCGCGCGTGCGCGCCGGGCGATGAAGCCTCGCGACGCCCGACGATCGATACCGCCTCTCTCCTCGCGCTGTTCGAGGAGCTCGAAGGCTCGGTCGAGCCTCGCCGAATGACACTGAGGTATTTCGTGACGCTGCTCCTGATCCGGCGAAAGGCGCTGGTGTTGGCCGGTGAGAGGCCGCACCAAGCGTCCGATCGTGATGCGGCAATCGTGGTTCGCTCCAGAGGCACCGACCCGGATCAGCCGGCGATCGAAGTGCCTGTGCCTTCGCTCGACGATGCCGCGCTCGCTCACACAGCGGAGCAGTTTCAGCAACTGATGGGCATCGACTCGTGAGGCTCGTGCCTCAGGCCCGGCGGATCGGCCGCGGCGCACTCCTCGCCCTGGCGCTCATGGTCATGCTCGCCGGTTGTCGCTCGGCTGAGAAACGCTCGGGCGCCCCAGCGCCGGCGGGCCCGCCGCCCGAGTACGGCAAAATCGTCCGAGTCCACAACGAGCGGGCCGCGCGCCTGGCCAAACTCTGGGCACGGGGCTCGGCGGTCATCACCTGGATCGAGGAGGACGGCACGAAGCGAGTCGAACAAGGCGAGGGACACTTTCAGGTCGTGCAGCCATCCAACGTTGCGCTCAGCATCGGCAAGCTTGGCGAGGTGTTGTTCTGGCTCGGCTGTGACGACCAACTCGCGTGGGCAATCTGGACTCGCGATGACAAGCGCGCGATGGTCGGGCCGCACTCAGCGAACACACGCGCCCGGCTCGCCGAAGTCGGTATCGCGGCCTCTCCGCGCGACCTGATCCGCCTGGCCGGGCTCGCGCCCTTGCCCGAGAGCCACGCGGGCACGGCGCCGGCCCGGGCGCCCGATGGCACGATTCGGTTCGACATCGATCTCGGCCCTGCGGAGGGCGCCTGGCGCTACTGGCTCGCGCCCGATTCGCTGCTCGCGAAGCGCATCGCGCTTCTCGACTCGCCTCTCGGGGCCGAAATCGTCACGTCTTCCCTTGACGTTTACCTGCCGGTGACGCTCAGACGCGAGGGAGGGTTCTTCCCCACGGCGCCGAGCCGCCTGCGGATCCGCCACGAGCCCTCGGGCTCGTCGGCTTCTCTCACGCTCGAAAGCATGAATGATGGAGGCGGGCCGCGACTGGCGCCGGCCAACTTCGTGCTTGCCTCGCTGCTCGACGCGTACAACGTTTCGAGGATCATCGAGCTCCACTCGCCCGAAGGGCAGTGACAGCGCCGCGATGTGTGGGTGTGCAGCTCGACCCGTATGATGCGCACGTGCCGCACCACCACCGGGCAAGCCTGATCGCGGCGCTCGCGCTGGCCCTCGCCGGTGCCGGCTCAAGTTCAGCGTCCGACATCGCAGGGCGTGATCAGATCATCGCGGCGGGTGACCCCACCGGCCTGGGCGGCGGTTGGGCGCTGGTCAAATCCGCGCCGGACGTCTGGCTGCTCCACTATTTGCCCTCGGCGGGCGCTCCGGGCATCGTGGTCCGCGCGGCCACGTTGCCGCAGCGCCCGGATTCCATGGCGGCTTCGGGCACCCGGCTCGTCATGGTCTTTGCGCCGATCCCGGGGGTCAGCCCAACTGCCCGGAGCGTTCGACAGGTGCGCGAAGTTCGCGCCAGCGCGCACAACTCCTCCCGGATCGCGGGATTCTCCTCGCCGGCATCGCTGGCGCCCCTGCCCGGCGAGGGCGTTCTGGAAGGGCTGGCGGTTGAGCGCAGCGCTGTCTTTGCTCTGCTTCGAGATTCCGATGGCGCAGTCGAATCGACCGGACTTCGGCTGCTGATGCTTGAGGAGCCAAATGCGTGGCGCGATTGTTCGCTGCCGCAGGCTCTCGATGCGCGACGGCCGGCTTGGCTCGCAGGGCTCGAGCAGGGGATTGTTGTCTCGCAGCCCTCGGGGAACCAGCTCTCGGTTTGGCAGCGCGATGATTCCCAGCCTTTGGCCCCATGGCGCCAGGCGAAGGTTTATTGGTTCGCAGGCGCCCATTCGCCGCTGGGTTTGGGCAACGCGCTGGCGGCAGTGGGGGAATCGGGTGACTCCGAAGCGGCGATTCATCTGCTTCGAGAGTCGGGGGCGGTTGCGTTTGCCAGGATTCCTCGCCAGCCTCGCATGGCGATCGTCGCTTGCGGGAGCAGCATCACAGCTCTTTGGCCGGAGGGCTCGGGTCCGTTCCCTCTGGCTTGTCGTGTGGTCAGCCCCGGCGGGATGACCGTGTACGAAGGCAGGGTCCGGATGGTGGGGCCCGTGTCCCGCCGAGACCTGGAGTTTCTGGCGCTTGCCGTGTTCGCGATCGTCGGCACCACCGTCGCGTACGTTCTTGGCGGCGCCGGGAACCGCAAGGAGAGCGCTGTCATACCGGAAGGGTGCAGCCTCGCCGAGCCTTGGCGCCGGCTGGTGGCCGGGGCGCTCGATCTGGGATTGGGAGTGGCTGTCGCGGCCGTGCTGGCCGGGACGGAGACAGGCATCAACCTGGGATTGGCGGAGGGATCCGTCTTTACTTCACCGCGCGCTTTGGCCCTGATCGTCGCGATCGTGTTTCTCGAAGGAACGCTCGGAGAAGGCCTTTGGGGGCGCAGCCTTGGCAAAGCGATGACGCGTTCCCGAGTGGTTTCGTTGGGCGGTGCTTCGCTCACCTGGCGACAGGTGTTCCTGAGGAATCTGGTAAAGGTGCTGTGCCCGCCATTGGCGATGACTCGAATCTCACCTGCCGCTTCAACTGGAGCGATGGCCTCGTTCGGCACGGCCGTGGTCATCAGGTTCCCCGATGCAGGAGACGGCGAGACTGACGGAAACTAGGGCCGGCCATCGGGCAGGCCGCCTGAAGGGCCTCCCCCTGTCACCCCGATAATGACGCTGGACTGCGCCGTTCGCCGCTCTGGGCGGTCGTGCGCCCCCAGCGAGCCCCGACGAGTGGCCAAGCAGGAATCCAAACCGGCGGAAACCGCCCCCAAGCCCGCGCCGGCGGCCGGCGCCAAGGGCGCACCCAAGGGAAGCGCCGCGCCAGCGCCCGCTGCGCCACCTCAGCCGACGACTCCTTTGCGCGGCTGGCGTGATCTCTGGCAGATTCCGACCATCGGTGTCGGCGTCATTCTCCTCGCGTTCGGTCTGATCACATGGGTTCGAAAAGCGCCCGGGCCGGATCCTGGCGCGGTTTTGAACAACGTCGAGAGCATGCTCTCGCGCCGGATGTACCCGGAGGCCCTGGAGCTGCTCAACACCCGGGCGGTGGCGGCGATGGCCCAATCCCCGAACGGGGAGGAGTTCAAGGGCCGATTCCACGCGCTCCGAGGCGAGGCCCTCTACCTGTCGCAGCGTGACCTGCCGGCGCCCCCGGGGGAGGAGCAACAGCAGAAGAACAACAGGAACATTCTCGACGAGTTCACGCGCGCCGAGCGGATCGAGCCGTCGCTGATCACGCCGCGGCGCGATGAATTCATCGCTCACACTCACCTCGACCTGCGGGACGTGGACCGGGCGATCGCTCACATCCGCCGACTGCCGATCGAGGCAGCGGACGATCGCAAGCGGTTGCTTCGCCGCGCCGTCGAGGTCAAGGCCACGATGCCCGGGCACACCCGGCGCGACATTGAGCAGTTGCTCGACATCTTCCGTCAGGAGCCGAACCTCGAAGATTCCGACCGACTCTGGATGACCACGCGCCTGGCGAGCCACGACCTCGCCTCCGCCGAGGCGGGTGCGGTGATCGACCGGATCATGCCCGAATTGCAGCGGATCAAGAGCCCGGATTCACCCGAAGCAGGCGAGCTCTTCCTGATACTCGGCCAGGCTTATTTGTCGTCAGGAAACACCGATGCCGCGTGGACTCATCTGAGTCAGGCGGAGCGATTGCTGGAATCCGGCGATGTCAGTCGCGGTCGCGCGGAAGTGCTGCTGGCACGCATCGTTCAAGCCCGCGGGGACGTCGAAGAGGCGCGAGATCGCTTTGCGGCAGTACAGGACCGATTCCCCGCCTCGGGAGTGCAGGCCATGGTCCTTCTCGGCATGGGCGAGACCGAGGCCGATCTCGGGCATTACCCCGAATCGCTCGCGGCCTATCGGCGGCTCATTGAGCTTCTGCCTCGTCCCGCCGTCGCATGGGATGTGAGCCGGGCCGCCGTCGACGCGAGCATCGGGCAGCGCTGGAGCGCGCGATGGGTGGACGGAGACCTATCCATCGCGCTTGAGTATGCGCGCCTCATCGTGGCGTGTTACCCGGAAGGATCGGTGCCGCCGGAGGCTGTGCGACGGCTGGCCGAAACGCTCCGCGCCAGGGCCGACCAGGCGCTCGCCGGCAATGCTGCGGGCGGCTCGGCGACCCATTCGTCGAACGCTGAGCCGCTCGAGCAGGCTCGAAACGACTTCATTTCTGCCGCGAAGGAATTCTCGCGTCATTTCAAACTGGCGATCGTGGCCGACGCAGAAGCGGCCGCACAGTCGCTTTGGGACTCGGCTGACTGCTACGACCGCGCGGGGGACCTCGATGAGGCGATCCGTCAGTTCACCGAGTACCTGCAAGCGCGGCGCGGAGACCCGCGCCAGATCGCGGCCCGATTCAGGCTTGCCCGTTGCTATCAGGCCCGGGGCGATCTGGTGACGGCGATCGGTCTTTACGAGGACATCATCAAAGGGAGTCCATCCTCCGACGAGGCGCTGCGCAGCTACGTGCCGCTGGCGCTCGCATATGCGAACCGTGGCAAGGAGGGCGATGTCGAGCGGGCCGAAGAGCGGCTCCTGGCTCTGCTGGACGGCAAGATGCTCCAGCCCGATGCCCCGGAATTCCAGCGAGGCCTGATCGAGTTGGGCCGCCTCTACATCGCCCAGCGCCGCTACCCAGATGCGATCGGGCGAATTGAAGAGGCGTTGGAGCGATACCCGGGTATCCCCGAGACCTCACGCCTCCACTACGACCTCGCCGAGGCACAGCGATTGTCGGCAGGCGAGATCGAGCGACTTCTGGCCGAGGCGATGCCCCTGGCCGAGCGGCAGCAGATGGTGCGGCTCCGGGAAATGCGGCTTCGCGCCGCCCTCGATCTTTACGAGGCTGTGCGGTCCGCCATTGAACAGTCAGCGGACGAGCAGACATCGGAACTGGATCGGCTGATCATGCGCAACTCGACGCTCTATCGCGGCGATTGCGCCTTCGACCTCGGTGACTTTGAACGGGCAATCCGGTTCTACGACGCGGCGGCCCAGCGATTCGCCGACGATCCGGCCTCGCTGGTCGCCATGATCCAGATTGTGAACTGCTATGTCGGGCTGCAAAAGTGGGGCGAAGCCCGGACCGCCCATGAACGCGCCCGAGACCGGCTCAGGGCCCTGCCGGAATCGGCCTGGCGCGATGGACGGGCCCCGATGGACCGGCGCCACTGGGAGCGATGGCTCGAGTCCAGGTTCCGCCTGGAGAGGCTGGATCAGGCGGAGTTGTCCACCGCGGCGACCGATGCAGAGCCCTGACACGGCAATACCTCTGCTTGGTGGACGGCATGAAGGCCGCGCAATTTTTGATTGTCCCGGTAGCGCAAGTCCGAACTGTGTTGCATGGTCGGCGGAGCCGGCGGGCGGTGATGGTGCCCCCGTGCGCCCCGGCGGCTTGAGGGCGCCACATGGCTCCGGGCGAATTCCGCGGCGGCAATCCGGCCGAAAGCGATGCACGCGAGAGCGGGGCGGCCGACCATTGTGACCCCCGACTCTGGGGGCCGCGACTTCAGCGGATTCTGGACCGGCAGCATGATCTATTCGGCCGGCTCAACGAGCTGAGCCTGGCGCAGCGTCTGCTGATCGAGCAGGAAGACACGGACGGGCTGCTGGATCTGCTCGCCCGGCGCCAGTCGATCATCGAACAGATCGATCGGACGAACGAAGAGGTGGCGCCTTTTTCGGATGCGTGGGAAAGGCTGTCCGCCCAACTCCCGGAGGCCACGCGACTCTCGCTTCGCGAGCGATTCGAGGCCGTGGCCGCGCTGGTGAGCGCCATCGCGACTCGCGACGAGCACGATCGGGCGCTGCTCTCGCGCCGCCGCGACTCCATCGGCGACGACCTGCAGAACATGGGGCGAAGCCGCGGGGCCATGGCGGCTTACGCGCGAACCGCTGATCCCGTCGATCCCGTGTTCAAGGATGAGCGCGGATGAGCGTCAATGCCACTCTGGAAACGATGGCGGCGCCCGCGGCCGTGAGCATGCATCCGGCCGAGGGCGCCGACCTCGCCGAGCTCATCTCGGCATTCAACGAAGTCACCGCGCGGCTTCAACAGACGCACGAGTCGTTGCGAGCCGAGGTCGCACGACTGGAACGGGAACTCCGCGAAGCCCGCCAGCAGTTGCAGCGGGCGCGCGAACTCGCCTCGCTGGGCGAGATGGCGGCGGGCATTGCCCACGAGGTGCGTAACCCGCTGGGATCGATCCGGCTCTATGTCTCAGCGCTGGCTCGCGACCTCGCCGACCGGCCGAGCGAGCAGGACCTGGCCCGCAAGATCGGGGGCGCGGTTTCCAGGCTCGACGCCGTCGTTCAGGATGTGATCGCCTTCGCCAAAGAGCGGAGCGCGCGTCTGTCTGATGTTCCCGCGTCCGAGCTCATCGAAGAAGCCCTGGCTGCTTGCGCCGATCTCATCGAGGGGCATCGAGTGCGGGTTGTTCGGCCGCCCGAGTCCCGGCAGCGGCTGAACATCCATTGCGATGCCGCGCTCATGCGGCAGTCGCTCGTGAACATCGTTCGGAACGCGTGCCAGGCGATGGCCGAGTCCGCGTCACACCCGCAACGAGACCCGGTGCTGAGATTCGAAATCGAGAGGCGGCGGGCACTCAGCCCCGACGGCGACCGACGCGACATGATCGCGATCGAAGTGTCGGACAACGGCCCCGGTGTGTCCGATGCGGCGCGCGAGCGGATCTTCGCTCCGTTCTTCACGACCCGGCACACGGGCACAGGACTGGGGCTCTCGATCGTTCACAGGATGGTTGATGCACACGGCGGGCGTGTGCACATCCGAAATCGAACCGGCCGGCGCGGCGAGATCGAAGGAGCAACTGTGGAGATCCTCCTTCCCGCCGAGCATTTTCGGCAACACGCGGAGCGAGGCGACCTATGAGCACGATCCTCGTCGTGGATGACAAGGAAATGATGCGCGACAGTGTCGGCGTCACCCTCCAGCGAGCGGGAATGACCGTGATCGCGGCGGACGACGGGGACCAGGCCCTGGCGGCCGTCGCATCAAGGCGTCCGGACGCCGTCGTTACCGATCTGCGGATGCCGGGGCTCTCAGGATTGGAACTGATCGCTCGGATCCGCGAGTTCGACGAGGATCTGCCGATCGTGCTGATGACCGCCTTCGGCACGATCGAGACCGCGGTCCAGGCCATGAAACTCGGCGCTTTCGATTATGTGACGAAGCCGTTCGAAGGCGATGAGCTGATTGTCGCCGTCAAGCGGGCGCTGGAGCACGCGCGGCTGAGGCGGGACAACGCGGTGCTTCGCCTCTCGTCCCTCGGATCCGCGGGCAGCGCCGGCGGCCCGTCGCTCATGCAGGGCGTGGATCGTGTCATCGGGCAATCACCCGTCATGCACGAGGTGCGAGCCAAGATCATGACCTACGCCGGGACGCAAGGCACGGTTCTCATCGCGGGCGAATCAGGCACCGGGAAGGAAGTCGTCGCGCGCGCCATCCACGAATCCAGCCCCCGCGCCGCCGAGCCGTTCCTCGCCGTGAACTGTGCCGCGATGAGCGAGTCGCTGCTCGAATCCGAACTGTTCGGGCATGAGAAGGGCTCGTTCACCGGCGCGGACCGTCTGCGCAAGGGTCGATTCGAATTGGCCCACGGCGGGACACTGTTGCTGGACGAGGTGAGCGAGGTGCGCCCGCACATCCAGGCAAAACTGCTGCGCGTCCTTCAAGAGCGATCGTTTGAGCGAGTCGGTTCGAGTACGTCAATCGGCGTGGATGTGCGCGTGATCGCGACCACGAACCGGCGGCTGGGAGACGAGGTTGCGGCAGGCCGCTTCCGACAGGACCTTTACTTCCGGCTCAATGTGCTTCCCTTGGCGCTGCCGCCGCTCAGGGAGCGGATTCAGGATGTCGCGCTGCTGGCGCCGCACTTCGTCCGCACGGTCTGCGCGCGCGAGGGGCGGTCTGCCGTGCAACTCTCCCCCGAGGCGGTTGATCTGCTCCAGTCCTACGACTGGCCCGGCAACGTGCGCGAGCTCCAGAATCTCTGCGAACGGGCCGTGGTGCTAGCACTGGGGGATCGGATCGAAGCCGATCTCATTCGATCCTGGTTAATGACCGATTCTGAACCCGGCACAAACGGTCACTCTGTGTCTCATTGGGCGCCGGCGACGAACGGGTCGAACGGTTCCGTCGCTCACCGGGTCGGCCGATTGCACGAACCGAAGCCGCTGTGCGACATCGAGCGAGAGGTGATCGTCGAGACTCTTCACCGGTTCAACGGCCATCGCGTCAAGACCGCCCGGGCATTGGGGATCGGGGTCCGCACGCTCGGGCTCAAACTCAAGAAATGGAAAGAACTGAGGCTGGTCTCTGAGACCCTCTGAGTGCAGCGGCGTGCCCCGAGCGCGCCCTAAGCGCAGGGCGTGCGCCTCACGGCCGACGACGGCTGGATCGGGCCATGGCCCGAGATTTGCGGAACGAAGCTGCAGACGATGCTGATAGACCAAGTGACGAATTCCGGCGCCCTGCCTGTTCTTGAGAAGGCGATGCAGTTCGCCGCCCGCCGTCAATCCCTGATCGCACACAATGTCGCCAACCTTTCGACGCCCGGATTCCGTCCGACGGATGTCTCGGTTGGTGATTTTCAGACTGCATTGGGGGAGGCCGTGGACCGCAGGCGTGCAGCCGGGCGAACCGGGGATGTTCGGTTCGAGAGCACGCGCGAGGTCAAGAGCGATTCACGGGGGCGCCTCCACCTAGACCCGCATCGGCCCACCGGCAACATTCTTTTCCACGACCGGAACAACCGGGACCTTGAGCGGCACATGCAGGACATGGTCGAGAATCTGACCGCATTCCGCGTTTCGAGCGATTTCTTTCGTAGCGGCCTGGAGCTGGTGAATCTCGCGATCCGCGAACGGTTCTGATCGGCGGGAAGTGTCCCCCCGGGGGGAGACGTAAGCGATGTACGGAAGCCTGGACATCTCGGTTAGCGGCATGGTGGCCCAACGGACGCGCCTCGATGTCATCGCCTCGAACATCGCGAACCGTGATGCGATTCTCGATGCGCAGGGCCGCCTCAATCCCTACCGCCGGCGCCTCGCGGTGTTCACTCCGGGCGACCCCACCGCCAAATCGCCGGCGGGAAAGAACCTCGGCGTGCAGGTGGCTGCGATCGCGCACGACCAGGCGCCGTTCAGAAAGGTCTATGATCCGACGAATCCGTACGCCCGGCCTGCGGGCTCGCCCGATGCCGGCTACGTGGACTACCCCAACGTCGATCTGGCGACCGAGGGTGTCAACGCCATCGAGGCTGTTCGCGCGTACGAGGCAAATGTTGCGGCTGCGGAGGCCAGCAAGAGCATGGTCGCGCAGGCATTGCGCCTGCTGGCGTGATCGGCGCTTAAGTTCGGCGGATCGTCGGCGCGGGAGTCTGAGCAATGGTCGATCGTGTGGGATTGATCAGAACTGGCCAGATCGTTGGCCCCATCTCGCCGGCCGGCCCGGGAAACGCCGGGCAGGGTGCGGATCCGACACAAGGACCGTCGTTCAAGGATGTCCTGATGGCGAGCCTGGACAAGGTGAACCAACTCCAGCAGGATGCGACGACCGCGATCGAGGACCTTCAGACCGGGCGTCGCGATGACCTCGAGACCGTCCTCGCCGCGACCGCGAAGGCAGACACCGCGTTCCGGATGCTCCTGAGCGTGCGCAACAAGATGCTCGACGCGTACCTGGAACTGCAACAGATCCGAGTCTGAACGTCGAATCGCTTCGCCGGCACAGACTCAGCGGCCAGTCTGCGACGAAACCTGTGGCTCCCCGCCATAGACCTTTTCAAGGGCGGGTGTCGGCGCATCCGAAGCAATCGGTTGCCGCCGGGGGAGTTCCCGTGGTCTGAGCCGGCGGCCGGGCGCGCGGAGCGCATCCGACAGAGGCGCATGGAGGCCGGCCGGTGCAGCGGTTCAGGCAGGCGATGGCGACGGTATCGGCGGCGTGGGCTCGGCTCACGACGAGCCAGCGCCTGCTCATCGGCTCCGTCATCGTCGTGCTGGCGATGGCGATGCTGCTTGTCCAGTTGTACACAGGGGCGCCGTCGATGGTGCCCCTGCTCCCCGGGGCCACGCCCGAGCAGGAGTCGCAGGCGCTGCGCTTCCTGCAGGCCAGCGCCATCGAGCACAGCCAGGAGAACGGGCAGATCGTGGTGCCCGCCGCGCAGCGACGGCTGCTGCTGGCGCAGATGGCTCAGAACAACGCGCTCCCCGATGACAGTCGCCTCGTCTTCGACAACCTGATCAAGAAACAGTCCTGGACGCTCAGCCAGCGCCAGAACTCGCAGCTTGAGACCATCGCGGTTCAGAACGAACTCGGCGCGATCATCTCCAAGATGTCGGGGGTGCGGGCGGCTCAGGTCATCCTGAACCTGCCCGAGAAGCGCGGATTCGGGCAGACGGCAGGCGAGCCTTCCGCCTCGGCCACCGTGTTCCCCTCGCGTCCGCTCGATCAGAACACCGTGGACTCGATTGCGCATCTCGTGGCCGGTGCTCGCGGCATCGATCCCAAAAACGTGCGCGTCATAGACGGCACGACGAACCGTCAGCTCCGCGCGCGCGACGAGAACAACCTCCTCGCATCCAGCTACCTCGAGTACGTCGCGGCCATCGAGGCGCGCAAGCAGTCCCAGATCCACGACATGCTGGCCTCGTACATCAAGGGCGTCATCGTCACGGTCCATGCGCAGGTGGACTCGACCCGTCGTCGCACGCAGCGGACCGCGGTGTTGCCCGAGAGCAAGGGAACGACCAGCGTCCTCATCAGCGAACAATCGTCATCAAGGCAGGATTCCGAGCCTCGCCCCGGAGGCGAGCCGGGCCCGCGCAGCAACACCGGCCAGGACATCGCAGGCTTTTCGTCCGGTGGCGCCGGGGCTTCGACCCGCGAGACCCGGGGGGACTCGCAGTTCCAAGTCCAGTTCGGGCAGGAATCGACCGTGGTCGACGACCCGCGCGGATACCCCACCAAGATCAACGCCGTCGTCAACATCCCGCGCGCCTATTTCGTGGAAGTGCTCAGGTCGCAGGGCCCCGCCCCGGCGGAGGGTCAGGCTCCGAAGGAGCCGACCGAGGACGAACTCAAACCGGTCATCGAGAGCGAAACGACGCGAATTAAGAAGGAAGTGGAACTCCAGATCGACACGTCGGCGAGCGCCGACACGATCAAGGGCGAGGTGCAGGTGTCCATGATCCCATCGGGTCCCGCCGGAGGCGGTGGCGCATCCGGGTCGGGCTCCGAGGGCGGCTCGAGCGCCGGCGCCTTTGGAAGCGGCGGCGTTCTTGCTACTGACAGACTGGGAACCACCATCGGGCTGAGCATCCTTGCCGTGCTCGCGCTCGGGCTTGTGGTGGTGACGGCGATGCGCGCGGCGCGCAAGCCCGAGTTGCCCAGCCCGACCGAGCTCGTCGGCGTTCCGCCCGCCCTCCAGACTCAGGACGACCTTGTGGGCGAGGCCGGCGAAGCCGATTCCGCCCTGCTTGGAATCGAGCTCACCGACGAGGAGGTCAAGCAGCGCAAGGTCCACGAGCAGGTGAGCGAACTGGTTCAGGAACGCCCGGACGAGGCGGCCCGATTGCTCGGCCGCTGGATGACCGGCACTTGACGGGAGCGATTGGTGGCGCGAAAGCCCGGCGAACCATTGCCTGAGAACGTGGCGGAAGTGCCCGGCCTCACCAAGTCCGCCATCCTCCTGCTGGCGGTGGGGACGAAGCGCGCCTCGGAAGTGCTCAAGCACCTCGGTCCGGATCAGATCGAGGACGTGACCCGCGAGCTGGCGGCGCTGGGCCCGGTTCCCGAGGGACTCCGGACCCAGGTGATCGAGGAGTTCTACGCCGTCACCCTCGGGAACAAGTTCGCGTCCGAAGGCGGCATGGAATACGCCCGCCAGATCGTCAAGAGCACCCTCGATCACCGAGAGGCAGAGCGCATCCTCGCTCAGATCCAAACGACGGTGCAGCGGACGCCGTTCGCGTTTCTTCAGAAGGCCGAGGCGGACAACCTGCTCACGTTCATCCAGGACGAGCACCCGCAGACCATCGCGCTGATCATCTGCCACCTGCCGCATCACAAGGCCGCGGAGATCCTGGTCGGCCTGCCCATGCAGAAGCAGGTCGAGGTCATCAAGCGAATCGCGACGATGGAGCAGACCAATCCCGAGGTGGTGCGTGAAGTGGAGCGCGGCCTTGAATCGCGACTGGCCAACATGCTCACGCAGTCGATGGAGAAGACGGGTGGAGTGCCCGCCGTGGCCGAAATCCTGAACCTCGCCGACCGGTCCAGCGAGAAGGCCATCCTCGAAGGGCTCGAAACGGAGGACCCGGAACTCGTGGAAGAGATTCGGCGCCTGATGTTCGTCTTCGAGGACATCAAGATGGTCGACGACAAGGGCATCCAGGCCGTGCTGCGCGAGATCGACAATTCCGAACTGGCGCTGGCGCTCAAGACGGCCTCGCCCGAACTTCAGGCCAAGATCTTCAACAACATGTCCGAGCGCGCCTCCGCGCTGATCAAGGAAGACATGGAGTTCATGGGTCCCGTCCGAGTCAGCGATGTGGAGGGAGCGCAGCAGCGCATCGTCGACGTGGTGCGCCGGCTCGAAGAGTCGGGCGAGATCATCATCGCGGGACGGGGCGGGAGCGACGACCTCGTGGTCTGAGCACAAAGCCGGAACACGCCGGGCACGACCATGGCCGTCATCAAGAACGCACAATCCTCGAACACCGCCCGTCGCGCCGTCGTGCTCGACCTCGGGGACCTTCGCCGCCAGGCCGAGGAACTTCAGCGCGAGGGCATGGCCTCCGCCAAGCAGATCCTCGAAGAGGCTGTGCGCGAGCGGGAGCGATTGCTCGCGGGCGCGCGCGTAGAGGGTCTGTCCACGGGTCACAAGGAAGGTCTCGCCAAGGGTCTGGAGGAAGGCCGGCGCGAAGGGCACGCCGAGGCGCTCAAGGCCTCGTCGAGGAATCTGAATGCACTCACGGAGGGGTGGGCTCGCGCGCTGGGTGATCTCGTGGAGGCACGCGATCAGATGCTCCACGAGGCCCGGTCGGACTTGCTGCGCCTCGCGATCGCGATCGCCGAACGCGTCACAAAGCGCGTCATCGCGAGCGACCCCGGCGGCGCTCGAGAGCAACTCGAAGCGGCGCTGGCGCTGGCCATGAACCCGACGCGCCTGGTCGTGGAAGTGTGTCCGTCGGATGCGCCGGCGGCTGCCGAAGCCATGCCCGCACTGACCGAGCGGCTGAAGTCCGGATCGCACGCGCGGATCCAGGAGAACGCCAAACTCTCGCCGGGGTCAGTGGTCGTGCGCACCGAGGGTGGCGTGGTTGACTCGAGCATCGACATCCAGCTACGACGGCTCGCCGAGTTGCTGGTTCCGGGAGCGACCGAACCGACTGCGCACGCTCCCGAACCCGGTTCAACGCCGCGCCCCGCGCCCCCTGAGGCCGCGGCGTGAATTTCCTGCAGCGCGCTATCCACAGCATTCGAGAAGCGGAGCCGGCTCGCCTCGTGGGATCGGTCGTGGCGCTGCGCGGCCTGACCTTGCTTGTCGATCATCTGCCCGCGGTCGTTGGCTCACTGGTGGTCGTGCGATCCGCAGGGGGTCGGGGAGAGCAAAAGCGCGGCGAGGTGGTCGGATTCGACTCCGAGCGAGCGATCGTGATGCTCCTGGGCTCGACGATCGGCGTGCGTGCGGGCGACGAGGTGGAGGCCGACGTATCCGGGCCGACCATCCACATGGGGCGCTCGCTGCTTGGGCGGGTGATCAACGGGCTCGGGGAGCCCATCGACGGTGGCCCGCGCCCTCCGGATGTTCACCCGCACCGATTGGTTCCTCCGCCGATCCACCCGTTGGGCCGGCGGCGCATCGATCAGATGCTCATCACCGGTGTGCGTGCGGTCGACCTGATGACCACGGTTGGCAAGGGTCAGCGTCTGGGCATCTTCTCGGGGCCGGGTGTCGGCAAGTCCACGATGCTCGGGATGGTCGCGCGCCGGACGGCCGCGGATGTCAACGTCATCGCGTTGATCGGCGAACGCGGCCGCGAAGTGCGTGAGTTCATCGAGGATTGCCTGGGGGAGACGGGTCTGAATCGATCGGTCGTCGTCGTCGCCACGAGCGACGAGTCGCCGTTGATGCGCGTGCGGGCCGCGTTTGTCGCGTGCGCGGCTGCAGAGTTCTTCCGGGACCAGCACAAGGACGTCGTGCTTATGGTCGATTCGATCACGAGGTTGGCGCACGCGCAGCGCCAGATCGGGCTGGCCGCCGGCGAACCACCGGCGACCAAGGGGTACACACCCAGCGTCTTCTCGCTCTTGCCCACGTTGCTCGAGCGGGCCGGCGCCGTCGAAGCCGAGGGCCGGCGCCCGGGGGACCGCCACGGCTCGATCACCGGCTTCTACAACATCCTGGTCGAAGGCGACGACCTGACCGAGCCGGTCAGCGACGCCGTGCGTGGCATCCTCGACGGGCACGTCGTGCTCGCGCGGCGGCTCGCCCAGCGTGCGCACTACCCCGCCCTCGACGTGCTGGATTCCATCAGCCGCGTGGCCGTTGCGGTTTCCGACCCTGAGCACGCCGCCGCTCGTCGCACCGCGATCCGGCTGCTCGCCGCCTACCGCGAGTCGGAGGAACTGATCCAGATCGGCGCGTACGCCTCGGGCTCCAACCCGCTGACGGATGCCGCGATCACACTCAAGCCGAGGCTCGATGCCCTGCTTCAACAGCGCGTCGATGAAGCTGAGGCGTTCGCATCCGCTCGAGGCCGGCTGATCGAGATTGCAAGGGGGGCCGAACGACTGCTGGCGGCGCGCACCCCGACCGGGGCGAATCCGCGACACGCGGCGGCGGGCGCCCGTTGAACGGCCTGCATCGGAGGCGATGATCAATGCCGAGGTTCATCTTCAAGCTCGAGAGTGTCCTGCAGATGCGCACGCGCATCGAGCGGGATCGCCAGATGGTCGTCGCGGAATTGGAGCGCCAGCGGGTCGAACTCGAACGCCGGATCAGCGACTGCCAGAGGACCATCCGTTCTCACAAAGAGGACCTCCGCTCGCTGCTGGGCCACGGCCCAGAGAGAACGGATGAGGCGCCACGCCGCGTCGATACCAGGCCCGTCAGGCTGCAGGCCGGCGCCTCGCTGCACGCCCAGGCCCGGGCCCAGCGGCTTGCCCTGCAACTGGCCGGTGTCTATCGACGTCTGGAGGGAGCGCGGGCGGAATTGCTTCGAGCCGCGACCAGCCGGCGCGCCGTGGAATTGCTCCGCGAACGCCAGTTCGAGCGATGGAAACGAGAGCAGGACAGGCGCGAGGCGGGCGAGGTCGATGAGATCGCAACAATGACGGCAGGCCGCGCCGCCCGATGGTAGTGAAGGATCGGAGGTACCAAGATGGCGCGCAGCCTTTGGATCGTGATCTCCACGTTGGCGCTGGCAAACCTGCTCGCCCTCATGGGCTTCGTGGCCTGGCTGGGGGCGACCGACCGTTTGAGCCGCGAACGGATCGAACGCGTCCGCGCGGCTTTCGCGCTCACGCTCGCGCAGGAAAAGCGCGATGCGCAGGTTCGACAGGACGATGAGGCGCGACGGATCGTCGCCGCCGCGCAGCAGGCCCAAGAAGGCCGGCCGCCGATCTCGGCCGAGGCCCGCATCGAGAAGGCCCGCGAGGAGGACGCGGCCACAGTGCTCCAGGTGCAGCGGGTCCAGCGCGAGGCGGCCGACCTGATCGGCACGCTTCGCAAAGCCCGCGAGGAACTCGACCGCGATCGATCCGAGTTCCAGCGGATCGTGGAGGAGTTCGATGCCCAGCGCAAGAGAATCGCGGACGACGAGGGAAGCGCGCAGTTCCAGAAGGCGGTCGCTCTCCTCCAAGGGCTGAAGCCCGAACAGGCCAAGACCATTCTCAAGGCGCTCATCGACCGCAGCAGCACAGACCAGGTCGTGGCCTACCTCAACGCGTTACCCTCCCGCACCGCGGCCAGAATCGTTGCCGAATTCGAGCCCGAGGATCCAGCCTTGGCAGCATCTTTGCTGGAACGCCTTCGGACGCGCGGCGTGGAGCTTTCTTCCGCCGCGCCCTGAAGGGGCCCGCGGCATGCCAGCGCCGGTCAATGTGGTTGCAGGCTCACTGCTCTCGGCCGCACGGGTCGGCCCTCCGACGGGCGGATCCCAACTTCGTGGAGATGCCCCGGTGCCGTCTCCGGAATTCGCGGGAGTTCTGGATCGCGGGCTTGAGGCTGGAAACGGGCAATCCGCGACGCCCGAGTCCGGCGTCGAAGGTCACTTTGAAGGCGCCCCAGAAGGTGGCGGTGACGGCAGTTCCTCGGCGGACGTGCCATTTCCGGTGGACCCCTTCGTGGTCGTCGTTCCACTGCCGCTGAATGCGCCAGTGCTTCCGGCGGTCGAATCGGCGAATGCGACGCGGGCAGTCCTTAACCCTGGAGATTCAGTCACTCCCGCGCTCGCCGCGCCCGAGTTCGAGACTCCCACGGTCAGTTCGCGAACCGCAACTGGTGATCCCGTGGCACTGCCGGACACATCCCAGGCGTCCCGAATTGGTCAGGCCTCGCCGGCGGCCGAGAGCGAGTTGGCGACAGGCCCGACATCGCCTGCATCAAACCCAGCTGAACTTGGACCAATAGGGCCGGTGCGAACCGCAACGGCCAGCTCGGACGACGATCTCCCAGCCGTACTCCCGCCAGATCTCAATGGCGCGCGCAGGCCCGAAGCTAGCCAATCTGTTCGATCGTCATTCGCCGAGACGGCGCAGCCCTTGCCTCCCGCGACGCCGGAGGCCGATGGCCCGCCAGCCCTAGGGCGCAGCGAGTCGATCGACCGCGAGATTCGGGCTGAATCAAGGCTGCAAGCGCTCGAACGCTGGCTTGGCCCGCGCGAGTCGTCCCTTCGCGCCAGGCCTTTGCCATCGATCGACGATCGCGGCCCGCGACGCCCACCAGCCGCGTTGCTCACACCCGAATTCGAGAACTCGCTCCCGGGCATCGAGGGCAATCCGCCGTTGCGCGCCTCGCCTGAGCGCGCTCCGTCGGAAGTCGCGCCCGGTCAACCGCCGGTGCAGCCCGCAACTCCGCAAGTCGCCGCAACCGTGCCCAGTCCGGCCGTCCAGCCTTCGCCCACGGATGCGCCGACACTTCCGCAGGCCGGCGCAGCGGTCATGCGGCCTTCGCAAGACGCCGCGACTGCCGACCCGTCTCTTGACACCGCAAGTGCGATGCTGTCTCGTGGAATGGCGGCGGTGCTTCAGCAGCGGGGCGGTTCACTCACCATGCGATTGATCCCCGATTCGCTCGGTCCGGTCCGCATCCACATGGCGATGGAATCCGGCGCGGTCGCGGTTCGCCTGGAGGCCGCGACCCCCGCGGCACGCGCCTTGCTCGCCGACAACCTCGCCATGCTTCGCGGTTCGTTGGAAGCCAGAGGACTCATGGTTGAGAGCCTGACCGTGCAATCGTTGCCGATGAGCAGCGCACACCCGGCCGCACCCGCGCACGCGCTTGCAACCACGCACGCCAACGTGCCCGATGCCCAAGGCCTGACCCCATCGGGCGCGGATCACGATGCCGGAGGCACCGGCTCGCGCGGGCGCGGACGCCCGCAGGACAGGGACGGCGGAGCCGACCCGAGTTCCGGAAGCCGCCATGGCGGAGCCGAGACGCCGGCGGAAGAGGATGCCGCCGTCTTTCTCGGGCGGCTCAGGATGAGCCTTAGCGCGGTCGGTTGATTGATCAGCGCGCGGAGCGCGCCGGGAACCACGGCGGAGCCGCCGAGTGGAGAAGTTGTCATGTCCGCGATCAGCGGCTCGCTGTCATCTCGGCCGGTTTCCAGCACCGGCGCCTTCGAGGCCTTGACCTCGGAGGACTTCATCAAGGTCATCTTCACCGAACTGGCCCACCAGGATCCGTCGAAGCCGACGGATGCCAAGGACCTGCTCCAGCAGATCAGCACCATCCGCTCGATCGAGTCGGACCTCATGCTGAGCCGCCGGCTCGACGACATGGCCCGGCAGGATCAGATCGCCACCGCCGGAACGCTTGTCGGGAAGTTCGTTCAGGGCAAGGACGATGTCGGCGAGTCGCGGGTCGGGTTCGTCGATTCGGTCCGCATCACGTCCAACGGCCCGGTGCTCAGACTCTCGACCAACTTCGAAGTGGCGCTTTCGCGTCTTGAGCAGGTCATCGATCCAGCGCTGGTTCAGACCGGGCCGCTCGGAGCGACGCCAGACAGCCCATGATCCATCGTCGGCCCGCGGAGCGAGGCCGAAACCAGTCGTCCGAGCACGCGAAAGCTCGGGCGGAATGCCGGAGGCGCCGCATCCGATTCCCCGAAGGGGCCGCGATCAAGTGAATGTCAACGCAGCCGATCTTCTGAAGCTACTGGGCAGTGGCGTTCGACCCGACGCGTCGACGCTCGCATCCGGCGCCCCGACGGTCGAGAGCGCGAGCTTCGAAGCGCTGCTTCAGCAGGTGCGTTCCGGCGCTGTGGGCAGCGGCCGGCCGATCGCCATCGCGCCCGGCGCGGGCGTCAACCTGAACTCGTCGCAACTCGAGAGGCTCGCCGTGGCGACCGATGCGGCCGAAGCGGCGGGCGCCTTGCGCCTGCTGGCGATGATCGACGGGCAGGCAGTCGCGATCGACGTGGCCGAACGGCAGGTGATCTCGGGCGCCTCGTCGCTCGGCTCGCGCGTGCACACCGATTTCGACGCCGTCGTATTCGTGCCCGATGGCTCGGCGCAGGACCTCAAGTCCCTGTTCGCCTCGGGCGCGGCCCGGATCGCCGATGCCGCGTACGAAGCCGTGGCCCCGGGTCTCGAAAGCATCCGCAATTCGTCGCTCGCAGCGCTGCTCGAATCGATTCTCCACGGCGGCGAGCCGAGCCCCTCGACCATTCAAGCGCAGTCTCAGGACCAGTCCGCAGCGGAGGAGCAACGGGTCGCGGCGTGACCCGCTCCGGCCCCAACGTGTCATAAGGGAGGTTTCTTCATGGCGTCCACCACCGCATTGTTCACGGGACTCGCCGGGCTCAACGTCAACGCCCGCCGTCTCGAAGTGATCGGCAACAACATCGCCAACATCAATACGACGGCGTTCAAGTCATCCCGAGTCGTGTTCTCGCCGACATTCAGCCGCGACTTCTCGCTCGGCACCGCACCCAGCGGCGACAGCGGGGGCGCGAACCCGACACAGGTCGGGCTGGGCGTTACCATCGCGGGAACGCAGCGAAACTTCTCCAACGGTGGGATCTCGAACACCGGCGTCTCGACGGACCTCGCCCTC
>Ga0187894_10001022_pt1 | contig 37248 bp, 48 predicted proteins | sample GBC1701081metaG_FD_136650 | JGI IMG/M metagenome (GOLD analysis project Ga0187894, IMG submission 136650) | White microbial mat communities from a lava cave in the Kipuka Kanohina Cave System on the Island of Hawaii, USA - GBC170108-1 metaG ...
ATGCGGCGGACAGGATTTGAACCTGCGAAAGCACTAAGCTAGCAGCTCTTGAGGCTGCCCCCTTTGACCGCTTGGGTACCGCCGCGAATAGAGAATGAATTCAAGCACCCGTTTTTAAATGTTATTGAAAAAATAAAGAAGAAGAAAATAACAAAAAAATCAAATAAACGGCCAGAGCAAATTCTGACAAATCGCAATTGATTTTTCAGACATTTTACTTTGCAAACCCATCGCCTTTGCAACATCGCAGGTAACTATCGTGTTCTCAATAATCGCAGTTTGAGAAGCAGAGTCATAAGGGTATCCCGCATAAACATAATCTTCATCACTTTCAACATTTACTGTTCGAGTAATATCTCTTGCAGGCGAAGTTGGAATCTGCGGCATCTGAAAGGTCGGCTTTTGACCCGAAGGCTTTGAAATCGCCTTACCAATCGCATCACCAGTAACGCCATTTAACGACACAAAAGCCATTAAACCTAACGCGACAAGAGCTACAATCAATAAAGTGGTCATTGAAGCTTTTTTATTCATAATATCACCTTTTAGAAAATAAACAAGAAACTTCAAAACTTAAATTGTAAGCCCATACAATACTACAAAACATACTTCGATTGGAAAGAAAGGGGTTCGCAACCATTAAAAACACAAACGCCATACGGACAAATATGCCAAAAACAGAAATTGAAGTAGTCGCGGTAGGAGGTTGGGGAGAAGTTGGCAGAAACATGACCGCCGTTCGCGTTGATGATGATGTCGTGATATTTGACATGGGCCTTCACATGCCAAATTACATCAAACTAACAGAAGAGGCTGACGAACTCATGGGCATTAACGAGACCATGCTAAAAAGAGTTGACGCAGTACCCCTTGACCAACAAATAAAAGAATGGCGAACAAATGTTCGAGCAATCGTTGTCACTCACGCACACCTTGACCACATTGGAGCAGTTCCATACATAGCGTCAAAATACAACGCCCCAGTAATTTGCACACCATTCTCGGCAGCAGTACTTCGCTCACTTCTTCTTGACAACAAAATAAACATCCCAAACAAAATAATACAACTAAAACCAGGAGAGAGCCTCCCAATCGGAAGCGGACTCAAAATAGAATTCGTTCGCACAACCCACAGCACAGTACAAACAATCATCGCAGCGCTTCACACGCCAAAAGGCGCAGTAATATACGCCAACGATTACAAACTAGACAATCACCCAGTACTTGGAAAACCGCCAGACTACGAGCGATTCACAGAACTTGGCAAAAAAGGAGTACTCTGCCTAATCCAAGACTGCATCTACGCAAGAGATCATCGAAAAACACCAAGCGAAGAAGTCGCCAAAAAAATGCTCGAAGATGTTTTACTTGAAGTTGACAGCAAAGGAAAAGGAATCATCGTAACAACATTCGCAAGCCACATCGCAAGACTAAAAACAATCGCCGAACTTGGCAAAAAACTCAAACGCAAAGTGGTATTTTGCGGGAGAAGCATAGCAAAATACTCATACGCCGCAAAAGACGCAAAAATAATCGACCTTGAAAAATACGCAGAAATAATGAACTATTCAAGACAAACAAGAAGAAAACTCTCAGAAATACAAAAAAAAGGAAAACAAAAATATCTCGTAGTAGTAACCGGCCATCAGGGCGAACCAAAAAGCACACTCGCCAAAATGATAAACGGAACATACCCTTGGAACTTTTCAGGAGACCACGTAATATTTTCCGCAAGCGTAATCCCCGCCGAAATTAACGAAGCAAACAGAGCAGTGATGGACAAAGCACTGGTTGATGCCGGCGCGCGCCTGTTTAAGGACTTACACGTTTCCGGACACTCATCAAGAGAAGACATGCGAGACATCATAACAATGCTAAAACCAAAACACATCTTCCCAACACACGGCGACCCAGACATGATGCACGCTTTTAACACACTTGCCGCGGAAATGGGATTTGAAATGAACGAAACCCTTCACCCAATGGTCAGCGGACAGCGAAAGATGTTGTAACTCTAGTATAATAAAACTTATAAAGCACCAAGAGACGAAATTTTCTAAAGGGGAAACACATATGAAACTAACACTAGCAGACCCAACACTACTAAAAGACAGCATAACTGTAATCTCAGACCTAGTAACTGAAGCGCGCTTCAAAATAAACAAAGACGGAATCGAACTTGTCGCGATGGACCCTGCGAACGTCGCAATGGTCATCTACAAATTATTATCATCATCATTCACAGAATACGAAATAGACCAGCCACAAGAAATCGGAATCAACCTAACAAACCTTCGCCAAGTCCTAAAACGAGCAAGCGCAAGCGACATACTAACACTTGAAATCGCAGACAACAAACTAAACCTAAAAATAAAAGGCAGCACAACAAGAACATTCAGCCTCCCGCTACTTGACATCGAAGAAAAAGAACAAAGAATACCAAACCTAACATTCCCAGTCCAAATAAACACTCACAGCACAGTCTTAAACGACGCGATAGCAGACACAGACATAGTCGCTGAAAGCGTAACATTTGCTTGCGAGCCTGAAAAACTATCAATATCGGCAGAAGGAGACTTATCTAAAGCTCACATCGAAATCAAAAGCGGAGACAACACACAAATCAAATCAGAAACATCCGCAAAAGTAAAATCAAAATACAGCATAGAATACTTGAAAAAAATGATAAGCGCGGGAAAACTCGCAGACAACGTGACACTATTTTTCAACCAAGACTACCCAATCAAAATAGAATACAAAGTAATCGACAAACTACTCCTTAGCTTTATTCTCGCGCCACGCGTTGAGAACGATTAAAAATAAAAAAATTATTTTATTTTATACCTGCACTGACATTCAAGAGCAGACCTGCACTCTGCAACCTTATCAAAAACTAAAAACCGCTCAGCAAGACGAACACCATTCTGCGCCTGCTTATCAAACTCAGCAAGACAAGCAAAACGATAACCCAACTCACAGTTTTCACAAACAGACTTCAAATACGAAGCAAAAACCTGCGCTGAAAAATCCTTGAATGAAAGTTTTTTTGAATGCACAGCAACGGCAAAATCCAAACCATCCTTGCCATACATCTTCTTTTTTGGCGAAGAAGACCCTCTTCTCACTTTAAGCGCCAAATTCAACTCATACGGAATTGTAAAAATATCCCCGAACTCTGTTTTTTTATGAACAACCCTACTAAAAACATCACTAACATCATAACCCTTAACATCATTATGAAAAAAAGCAAGCTCAACACCATCAAAATTTGCCATATACGCGCCTGACTTTGAAACCTCATCATAGCGCTTAAGCTTATGCACTTTCTCAACAGAGCTTAAACCATCCGAATTCACAATAAAATCTAAATCAGAGCTTCTCTCGCGAACAGACCTAAACCCCGAAATTTCCGGCAAAGACAGGGCGCCACCCATAAGCAAAATATTTTTTTGAGAAAGATTACATACGCTAATGGCAGACTGAACTAACTTCACTGCAGAAAAAATATTCTTCGTAGTGGAACGCTTCCTTCTCCTATCTTTTCTCTCTTTCGAGTCCCTCTCGTACCAAGACGGATTGTCATAAAATGAATACATCTTCACTCACTCGCAAAAAACCAACGACCAACATTTATAAACATTCGGATTCATATAACAAAACATGCTAAAAGATTACATACGAGTATTACGACCCCAACAATGGTACAAAAACACACTCGTATTTCTCGCACTAATATTTTCAGGAAACTTATTTTCATTACCGCTCGTTTGGCAAACAATAATCGCGTTCGCATCATTTTGCGCGCTATCTAGCAGCGTTTACATCATAAACGATCTTGCTGACAAAACAAAAGACAAACTACACCCAGAAAAAAGATTCCGGCCAATAGCTAGCGGCGCCGTGAATGCTACCACCGCAGTCATTCTTAGCATAATTTTACTGGTAATTGGAATTTACTTTAGTTTATTTTTACCAACATTATTCACTTACAGCGCGCTCGCATACTTTGGACTGTCACAATTATACACATTCATCCTAAAAAAAGAAGCCTTCCTTGACATACTAACAATCGCAACAAACTTTGTAATAAGAGCTGCCGCAGGAGCCTACGCGATAAGTGTTATTGTATCACCATGGCTAATTTTAGGAGTATTCTTCCTCGCGATATACCTTGTTTTAGGAAAAAGACGAGCTGATTTGACGCTTTTGAAAAACAAAGCAAGCAGCCACAGAGAAACACTCGCAAAATATACGCACGAATTAATAACACAATTTAGCGCCATCGCGACAACATGCCTTGTCATAACATACATATTATACGTATTTTTTGGAACACACAACGCGCTTTATCTGACACTTCCAATAGCACTTTACGCGCTGTTTCGATATGAAACACTGGTTCAAACAGGAAGCAAAACAGCAAGACACCCAGAACTCACATTCTTAGACCCGCGAATGATGATTAGCATAGCAATATGGGCAATTTTAGTAGTACTAATCATTTATTAAATTCTAAAAACAAAATTAAAAATTAGAAAACTAAAAAATTACTTCTTAGTTCCAAAATAAAACATTTTCTTAATGTCAACATCACTTGAAGTAAAGTTTCCCTGACGAGGATGAGCTTCCTTAACTTCAGTCTTAAGAGGCTGCTGAACTTCCTTTTGAACTTTTGGCGCCTCATTAAGTTGAGCGCGAGCTTTCTCAAGCTCTCCTCGAACAGCCGACAATTCACCGGCTAGCTGGTTTAGCGCAGACCTAAAAAGAGCGAATTCCTGCTCATACTTTTTATTATTCATATCAAGAATCAATTGAAAACGCTTCTCAAACAAAGCCGCCCTGTCATCAACACTCGAATTCTCACGAGGCTGAACAGAACTGTGAGGCTCATTTCTCACATTCACAATATCTTGCGCCTGCTGAAAAGCATCAACACTAGAACCCGCAAAATGATTTTTTCTAAGTTCACTCGCAAGAGCATTCATTTTTTGCACATCGGCAATATTCATTTTAATCCTCCATGACTAAATAGCCATCTTTCATAGCATACCTTCGACCTTTTGGAGGAAGGGGCTCTCTACCAACTTTTGGCAAATTTGGTCTTTGGATACCGCTAAGAGCGGTAACACACTTTTCGCAGTAAAGCTTTTTGCCCTCCTGCTGTATAACACATAATTCGCACAAACGCTTACCGCACCACTGGCATCCGCCAACGTGGTCCTTCTTATGCTTGTCACATCTCATCTGGCAACTGGTTACCAAAATTCTCTCTTACAAACTGAGCCATCATGGCATTACCCGCAAGAGTATACGCTTTATGAGCTGTCGTGAAAAGACCTTCACGCAAACATGCATCGCCTAGGGCTGAAAGGCGCGAAGTATCGCCCGCAAGCTCATAGGCTTTCGCAGCATAACCAATTTGGCGCTCGCGCAAAGCCTTATCGCCAACGTCAGCAAGCAATTTCTTGTGGCCAAGGCCTGAGAAAATCTCAATCGCGTGGTCATAACGCTCTTTTCTTAAACAATCTTCGCCAACACGCGCAAGCATTTCTTCATCATTAATCGCGCGGAAGGCTTTGATTGCATCACCAATTTTTCCCTCTTCTAAACATTTATGACCAACTCTTGCAAGCTTCGCTGAATTCGCCGCAAGACGATAAGCTTCAATCGCGTTAGTATACAAACCAACTTTTTCATAATCATCTCCAAGAACAGTAAGACGGTCTCTGTTTCCCGCCAAAATATACGCCTTCATCGCCTCTGGAAGACGACCCTTTCTGACGTACTCATCGCCGAACTCGTTTAAGAGCGCGACTTTAGTTTCCTGGTCAAACATTGACAAATTGATATTATCAAGACCTTTCTCAATAAGCGCAGGCAAAATCTTCTTAAAATGAGAAATACGCTCTTCTCTTGCGGAAATCTCACGAACGTTCTCCGACATTTCAGAAACAATCTTACCTATAATTTTATCCTGCATACAACACCTCTTTCACTCGCATAAAAATGATATAGAAATTCAATTTATACTACTATATAAATGTTACTTTTTAGTATACTGGAGAATTTTAAAAAAATCAGACGGAAGGAACCATCGAGAACATACTTTCAAGACCTTTTCGAAGCGCTGATTTTTCGGTAATCTGATTATGAGTATGCGGAAACAAAAGCCACTTGTCATTCGCCAAAGGATTCACGAAATAAACACAAAGCTCTTTCTTTTTTGACAACGCATCCCAATTTTTTATGATTACATCCAAATTACGCTTGTTATTTAGAACAGCAAGAACACAAGGCCCATCACGAGAAGACACATCATCAACACGCTCAAGTTCAGGACGAACAAACACAAACAAATCATTCGTTGTTCTCTTAACCAAAATATCACCATTCACCTTCTCAAAACCAGTAATAATCCTATTGAAAACATCCCTATTCTTCAAAAAAACCTTAACCCACTCACTAAGTTTTTCACGCATATCCATCAAATATGAATAGCAATAGCTCATTTCTTAAACTTTCATCATCCCAACAACGTGATGACAACTAAAGAAAAAGATAAAAAGACAAAAATGAAAAAATTAAGCAGCTTCAGTCACAGCAGGCTGCTCTTCCTCAGAATAACTTGGAACTGCCGCCTTACTGATAATCATTATGTCGCCAACGGCTTTAACAAGCTGGTGAGGAACAATAACACCTTTCGCGCTTCCCAAAACCTTACTCAAAAATGAATTTTTAGTCGCTCTAACACGCCAACCATGAACCTTAGTTTGAGTCAAAATAACCTCTTCGACATCACCAAAATAGTCACCCTGATCGGTAAAAACCTTCATATCATACGTTTCGGAAATTTTCTTCATTCTGAGCATGGATAAATCCCTCCTTGAGTTACTATTTTCTAGGGTTGAAACTATTTAAAGATTATGGTGACACATTCATAGAATTAATAAGCAAAGAAAAAGCGAAAACAAACAATGGCAAAACTATCCATAATAGGCACAAGCCACATATCGCCTGAAAGCGTAAAACAAGTAGAAACCAAAATACTTGAGAAAAAACCAACAATAGTCGCAATAGAACTTGACAGAGGAAGATTCGCCGCGCTATTATCGGATAAAAGACGAGTAAGAATATCCGATATAAGACACATCGGAGTTAAAGGATGGCTATTTGCGATGATTGGCGCTTGGGCAGAACGCTCGCTTGGCGCAAAGGTCGGAGTATCACCTGGCGCTGAAATGCTAACCGCGGCAAAAGCCGCCCAACAAGTAAACGCAAAAATCGCCCTAATCGATCAAGACATAAGCGTCACTCTAAAAAGACTATCAAAAACAATAACGTGGAAAGAAAAATGGAACTTTCTCGTCGACGCGATAAAAGGAGTTGTTTTTAGGCAAGGCGTTAAGATTGACCTTGCAAAAGTTCCTCCAAAAGAGCTCATCAAAAAATTAGTTCGCGATGTCAAAAAAAGATACCCAAGCATATATCAGGTATTAATTGTTGAAAGAAATGAAATAATGTCAAAACGCCTCGCGCACCTGCTTCACACAAACCCCGATTCATACATAATCGCAGTCCTTGGAGCAGGACACGAAGAAGAAGTTCGCGAGTTCGTCAAAAAGTATATAAAGCAACTAAAACAAAACGATACTGAAAAAAGAGATGAGCTTCCAAAACACTCGCAACAAACTTAAACTCTACTTTTGGTTCACCAAAACAGAGCTCACGCAATACATCATACTAACACTCGTTTTAGCGTTCATTTACAGCTTCAAACAATGGGGCGAGACAACATTTAACTTCTGGTTTGGGTTTTGGAATTTACTAATCGCGATAATTCTCGTCGGAATAACCGTATTCATCCACCACGCAGGACAAAGAATAACAGGAATACAAAAAGGATTCAAAGTTGAACAAAAAAACAGCTGGCCACTTTTAATTTTAGGACTCGCAATTTGCTTTATAACAAACGGAAACGTAAGATTTCTTGCAGGCTCGGGAACTAGCATAAAACACCTCCCCCAACACAGAATAGGAGCTTTCAGATATGCAACACGGCTCTCAGAAATCGGACAAATAATGCTCGCAGGACCACTATTTAACGTCCTATTCGCGATAATAATCGCAGGATTTGGCTGGGCACTCATAATACCCCCGGGAATCGCTCAAATGCTATTCTCACTAAACTTATGGTTCGCAGTATGCAACCTACTACCAATCCCACCGCTTGACGGAGTTCACCTATTTTTCTGGTCAAGATTTATTTACGTTTTTGTTTTCACAAGCATAACAGCATACGCAATACTAACACTAATACTCCCCGCATACATATTTGTCGCGGCAATCGCAATAGGCGCAATACTTGCATATCTTTGGAGCACAAAATACGACAACTAACAGCCCTAATTCTAAACCACTGGACAAACAGACCATAAAAGAATATAAACACATAAATGACAAATAAAACAATGCTAAAAGAGTTCACACCAAGACTCTATCAAGAAACAATACTTGAAACAACAACCAAAAAAAACACATTAGTAGTTCTGCCAACAGGAATGGGAAAAACAGGAGTTGCTCTTCTTCTTTGCGCCCAAAGACTAACAGTTTACCCCCAAAGCAAAATAATAATGCTCGCGCCAACAAAACCGCTCGCAGAACAACACCTGCAAACATTCAAAATGCACTTAGACATTCCAGAAGAACAACTCGCTTTATTTACAGGAGATGTCGCCCCAGAAAAAAGAGCAGCACAATTCTTGAACGCAAGAGTAATCTTCTCAACACCGCAAGGACTTGAAAACGACATCATATCAGGAAACATAGACCTCTCAAAAGTATGCCTCATGATATTTGACGAAGCACACCGCGCAACAGGAGACTACTCATACGTATTCATCGCGAAACATTACCAACGAAAAGCAAACTATCCAAAAATTTTAGCCCTTAGCGCATCACCTGGGAGCGATTTAGTAAAAATAGAAGACGTTTGCAAAAACTTAGGAATTGACGCCGTTGAAATTCGAACAGAAAAAGACCCAGACGTCTCACCATACATACAAGACGTTGAAATAACCTGGATCAAAGTGCAACTGCCAGAAGAAATTTTGCGGATAAAAAAACTTCTTGACGAATGCATAAGAGAAAAAACAATGCAGCTCCGGGAAATCGGAATAAAAACAAGCATCGTCTCAAAAAAAGACCTCATATTCTTACAAAAAGAACTCCAATCAAAAATGGCAGAAGGAAGAGATATGAGCATACTTCGAGGCCTTAGCATCCTTGCAGAAATAATGAAAGCACACCACGCGCTTGAACTCCTTGAATCTCAAGGAATAACACCCGCGCACAAATACATGGCAGATTTATTTGAACAAGCAGGCACGACAAACGTCAAAGCTGTAAAAAACCTAACAACAACAATCGCATTCAAAAGCGCATACATACTAACCCAAAAACTAAAAGAAACAGGAATAGAACACCCAAAAATTCCAAAACTTTGCGAAGTCATAAAAAAAGAATTTGAAAACGACAAATACTCAAAAGTAATCCTATTCACACAATTTCGCGACACCGCAGTAAAACTTTGCAAAGAACTCAAACAAATTCAAGGAGCAATACCACAAATATTCGTAGGACAGGCCAAAAAAAGCGGCACAGGACTCTCACAAAAACAACAAATAGAAATGCTCTCACAATTCAAAGACGGGCTATTCAACATTCTAATCGCGACATCCGTCGCTGAAGAAGGCCTTGACATACCAAAAGTTGACACAGTAATATTTTACGAACCAATACCTAGCGCGATAAGACACATACAAAGAAGAGGAAGAACAGGAAGAAACGAAAAAGGAAAAGTAATAATTTTCATGACACAAAAAACAAGAGAAGAAGCGTACTCGTTTAGCTCAAAAATAAAAGAACAAAAAATGCACCACGCACTAGACACACTAAAAAAACAACTCGTATTCAAGAGCGCACCAGCGCAACCGACACTCGAGCAATACAGCGAGTCATCAAATATCACAATCTTTGCGGACTATCGAGAAAAAAGCACAGGAACAGTAAAATCACTCGCAGACCTTGGAATAAACCTAAAACTTGAAATGCTAAAAAGCGCGGACTACGTATTATCACAAAGATGCGGAGTTGAACTTAAAACATCAGAAGATTTCGTATCAAGCATAATCGACGGAAGACTACTTGAACAACTAAAAGAACTAAAAAGAAATTTTGAAAGACCCCTAATAATAATTCAAGGAACACAAGACTTGTACGCTGTTCGAAACGTCCACCCAAACGCAATACGAGGAATGCTCGCAACAATCGCAATAAGCTACGGCATACCAATAATTTACAGCAAAGATGACAAAGACAGCGCAGCAATATTATTATCAATCGCAAGACGCGAACAAGAAGGTGAAAAAAGAGAATTCTCACCACACGCAGACAAAAAACCAATGACTATCCATGAACAACAAGAATACCTAATTAGCTGTTTACCCAACATAGGACCAAACTTATCCTGCGAACTGCTAAAACACTTTGGAAGCGTCAAAAAAATAATGAACTCAAGCCTTGAAGACTTGCAAAAAGTGGAAGGAGTCGGAGAGAAAAAAGCACAGGCAATAAGAGAATTAATTGAAAAAGAATATTCTTAAAACTTCATTGCGCGCAATTTAACAACACGATCATTAGTTCTTGGATGCGTACTAAAAAAAGCCTGCAAACCTGTAACCGTAAAAGGAGTCACAATAAACAAAGAACTCGTTGTAGAATTACCGCGAAGAGGCCTTGCTTTGCAACCAGCTTCAAGCTTTAACAAAGCGCTCGCCAAACCTTCACTATCTTTTACCGCTTTAGCACCTTTCTCATCAGCCAAAAACTCGCGACTGCGCGAGATAGCGAGCTGCAAAATCATCGCGATGATTGGCGTAAGAATGGCAAGAGCAAGAACCGCAAGCATATTACCCGAATCACGATCTCTACTGCCGCCAAAAATCGCGGCAAACTGAGCAAAATTCGCAAGATAACTAATAACCGCGGCAAGAGTTGACGCAACAGTCATAACAAGCATATCACGATTTTGAATATGCGCCATCTCGTGCGCAAGAACCCCTTTTAATTCCCTGTCATCTAATAGTTCAAGAATACCTTGAGTGCACGCAACAACAGCTTTTTTTGGACTAGGACCCGTCGCGAAAGCATTAGGAGTTTGCGTCGGAACAATAAAAATTTTCGGCATAGGAAGCTTCATCTCCTGCGCAATTTCATGAACAAACTTATAGAGCTTAGGATACTCAGATTTTGACGCAGGCTTTGCCTTATACATCGCCAAAACCATTTTGTGAGAAAAGAAAAACATACCAAAATTCATCCCGACAGCAAGCACAAGAGCGATTGTCAAACCCATCTGCCCACCAAAAAAATAACCCGCGGCAAGAACAATACCTGAAAGAGAGCCAAGCAATAAAACCGTTTTAATCTGATTCCACATAACACAAGAATTGAACAAGACTGTTTAAAAACATTATGAATGACGATAATAAAATTATGACTTGCCAAACAAATAAGAATCCAAACCCTCAATATGACGAATATCGGTTTTAAACAAAGCTTTTCTCAAACTCTCATTAACTTTAACACCAAACTTTTGCGCATCACACTTCAAAACAGAAAACAACTTTCTACCTTCAGCATCCAAATCCGTAAGCAAAACAATTTCTTTTTCATTCGAGAATTTTTCAACCACCGCAAAAAGAGGCCCTTTAAGCACCATAATTCTTTTCACGCCCAGATTTTTCAGAGCCCTCTCATCCTTAATTCCTTCAACAATTACCAAAATATTCTTCTCAATAACTTTAGCAAGCTCAAATCTTACTTTTTCAACATATTCCTGCTTCACACTGGACAGAAAGCATGAGAATTAATATAAAGATAGGCACTACAAAACAAACGGGGGAAGATGGCAACATATCAAAAAATACACATAAGCACAGTTCTTAAGCACTATAAACGCCCAGAAATACAGCAAGCGCTCGTTGATGAAGCAGGATTTAGAGAAATCGCGATTAGCTACGGCGGAACAGGATACGGAAAACGCCCAGACGTTCTAAACTACCCAAAAGATGTAATGGAAATGGTAAAACTTGGCGCGACAAGCTTTCACTGCAGCGAAGAACTTTGGACAAACCCGCTGCAAGTCACAACAGGAATGAAACCCGAAGAACTAAACAAACTCAGACGAGGATGGGACTTGATTTTAGACATTGATTGCCCGGAACTTGAATACTCAAAAATCGCGGCAGACCTTCTCGTATCCGCTCTAAAACATTTTGGAATAAAACAAATCGGAATAAAATTCTCAGGAAATCACGGATTTCACATCGCAGTACCGTTCGAAAGTTTTCCACAAAGCGTAAACGGAATCCAAACAAAAGACCTATTTCCCGACGGACCACGAAAAATAGCCGCATACTTAGGAGAAATGATAAAAGAACATCTCGCAAAAAAACTGCTCGAAAAAAACACGCTCCAAACAGTCGCAAACTCTGTTGGAAAAACACCCGCCGAACTAACAACCAAAGGACAATTCGACCCATTCAAAGCATTAAGCATCGACACAGTACTAATCTCATCAAGACACTTATTTCGAATGCCATATTCATTAAACGAAAAATCAGGACTTGTTAGCTGCGTCATTACCCCTCAAGAAATACTTCTTTTCCAAAAAACAAACGCGACACCCGATAAAATCACGACGACAAAACAATTCATAATACGAGACACAACACGAACTGGAGAGGCAAACGAACTATTCAAAAGAGCATTCGATGAAAAAAGCATGCAAATACAAGAACAAGAAAAAAACCAAACACTCGAACAAAAAACAAAATACAGCCAAAACCAAAAAAAAGAATTCGACCCAATAACAGTTGCAATACCAGAAGAATACTTCCCGCCATGCATCAAAAAAATACTTGAAGGATTACAGGACGGAAAAAAAAGAGCAGCGTTCATACTAATTAATTTCTTATCATCTTGCGGATGGGATTACGATAAAATCGAACAAAGACTAATCGAATGGAACAAAAAAAACCCAGAACCCTTGCGAGACGTTCTATTATTAGGACAGCTTAAGCACCATAAAATCGCGAAGAAAAAAGCCCTGCCACCAAACTGCACAAACAAAGCATACATGGTAAGTTTAGGAGTTTGCCAACCAGACAGCCTATGCGGCGCCAACGCACCACCAACATCAGAACAATTCGCACCACGCATAAAGAACCCAGCAGGATACGCAATAGTTAGACAAAAAAGAGTTGCAAGGGAAAACGAGGAAAAGAAGACCAAAAAAACCTCAAAAAAAGACGAAAATACCCCACCCAAACCCCAAAACCCCTAAATTCTCCTTACAGACGCAACCTTTATAAACCACCCCCGTTCTCATTCGAATCACTGACGAGCCTGAGAAGACATTCCCAGTACAGTTCGGTGCAAGTGCACTACTTCTACACGGGGAATGTCGGTAAAGGACCTTTGTTGGGCAAACACGGTGAATTATCGTGTTGACGAACATACACAATACAGGGGAAATAATCTATGCCAAGAATGCGATCTCCACGACAGGGAAGTATGCAATTCTGGCCGCGAAAGAAGTCGGCCAGCATAGTTTCACGAATAAGAACCTGGCCAACAAGCAAGGACGTTAAGCTATTAGGGTATGTTGCGTATAAGGTCGGCATGACCCACGTTATGCTAACAGACAATCGCCAAACATCCGTTACAAAGAACGAAACCATCGCTTTTCCGGTAACAATTCTCGAATGCCCCCCAATCAAAATCGCATCAATTCTTCTTTACAAAAAAACAGCAAAAGGCCTTGCCTGCATCGGAACAATTAACCACGACAAACTCGACAAGGAAGTGAGCCTTCGATTGCCGCCGGTAAAAAAACAACACAAACCCGCAGACACAACAGGCATTATCGACGTTCGCGTTCTTGCATACACACAACCAAAACTTGTCACAATCGGCAAAAAAATACCAGAAATTCTCGAACTTGGCATCGGCGGAACATCAGCCGAAGAAAAACTCAAATACGCACAATCAATTCTTGGAAAAGAAATCAAAGCAACAGACGTTTTCTCCGACGGACAAGTCGTTGACACAGTATCAATCACAAAAGGAAAAGGAACGCAAGGACCAACCAAAAGATTCGGCCTCGCATTACGTTCACACAAATCCGAAAAAACCAAAAGAGGGCCAGGATCACTAGGACCTTGGCACGGACCAAGACTATACCGAGCGCCACACTTAGGTCAAATGGGATTCCAACAAAGAACAGAAACAAACAAACAAATTCTCAAAATCGATTCCGACGTCAAAAAAGTAAACCCAGAAGGCGGATTCTTGCGATACGGATTTATCAAAAACGACTACATAATCATGAAAGGAAGCATTGGCGGAGCGCACAAAAGACTAATCACCCTCGTCGCTCCAACAAGACCTGTTCCAAAACTACCAAAAGAAGCTCCAACAATAACTCACATTAGCACGGTGTCACGACAATGAACCTAAAAATCCTCGGCCTTGACAACAAAGAAGCAGGAACTGCAAAACTTCCAGCGCAATTTAGCGAGGAAATCAGACCGGACCTAATCAAGCGAGCAACCCTTGCGATAAACAACAGCACAAGACAAATGTACGGCTCAGACCCACGAGCAGGCAAAAAACAGTCAGCAAAACTATCACGCAGACGACGCGACTACAAAGGAGCGTACGGAAAAGGACTCTCAAGAATGCCACGTAAAACAATGACAAGACGAGGAATGCAAATGAACTTCGTCGGTGCATTCGCGCCAGGAACAGTAGGCGGACGACGCGCATTCCCACCAGTACCACGAGACTTCTCGCAAAAAATCAACGACAAAGAAAGACGAAAAGCGATAAGAAGCGCACTTGCGGCAACAATGAACAAAGAAATAGTCTCAGCAAGAGGACACAACATCCCATCAACATACCCATTCGCAGTAGCATCAGAATTTGAAAAACTCACAAAGACAAAAGATGTCAAAAAAGCGTTTGAAACATTAGGACTTGGCGCAGACTTAGAAAGAAGCTCATCAAGAAAAATAAGAGCAGGAATCGGAAAAAACCGAGCCCGCCCATACAAAGAAAGCAAAGGACCACTCGTAATAGTATCAGATACTTGCGACGCTATCAAAGCGACCCAAGGAATTCGAGGCGTTGACGTAGTCAAAGTCAAAAACGTAAACGCAGCACTACTCGCACCAGGAGCTCACGCAGGAAGACTGACCATATTCACAAAAGCAGCACTTGAGAAGCTCGATAAAGAAAAACTCTTCATGTAAAATGATAAAACACCCAATCGCAACGGAAAAAGCAATACGCCTCATGGAATCAGAGAACAAGCTAGTTTTCGTCGTCGAAGAAAAAGCGACAAAACCACAAATCAAGAAAGCGATTGAAGACTTATTCAAAGCAAAAGTCACAGCAGTAAACACACTACACACAATTAAGGGACAAAAACGCGCCTATGTCACATTCGCAAAAGAAACACCAGCAATTGACATCGCAACGCAACTAGGGTTGATGTAAATGGGAAAATCACTAATCCAGCAAGCGAGAGGAAAAGGCGGACCAACATACAGATCGAAAGGATTTGCAAACGCAGGAGAAATAAAACTACACCCAGAAGTTCAAACAAAAGTAGAAGGCACAATCACAAACCTAATCAAATGCCCAGGACACTCAGCTCCGCTCGTTGAAGTAACATACACAGACGGAGTTAAGAGCCTACTTCCTGCACCAGAATTCATCAAAATCGGAGACAAAGTGTCAACAGGACCTGGAAGCGAAGTAAACATCGGAAACACACTATCACTAAAAGACATCCCAGAAGGAACGCCAATCTTTAACATTGAAATGCAGCCAGGAGATGGCGGAAAAGTTTGCAGAACAGGCGGCAGCGCAGCGCACGTAATAACAAAAACAGAAAAATCAGTCACGGTCCTACTTCCAAGCAAAAAAGAAAAAACATTCCACTTAAACTGCCGAGCACAAATTGGAATAATCGCAGGCGGCGGAAGACAAGAAAAACCATTCCTCAAAGCGGGAGAAAAACACTTCAACCGCAGAATCAAAAACAAACGCTGGCCAAACCCAGCAGCACACGCTCAAAACGCGGTTGACCACCCATACGGAAACAAACGTTCATCACGTAAAGCGAAGAACAAAGCGGTCGGTCACTTCGCGCCACCAGGAAGAAAAGTCGGAAAGCTCTGGCCAAAATCGCCAGTGGGACCTAAGTGATAAAAAATGGCAAAAGAATTCATCTACCACGGAAAAACAATGGCAGACATCAGCAAGCTTAGCCTTGAAGAGTTCGCACTCTTACTTCCATCACGCGAAAGACGAAAAGTCAAACGCGGATTCACAGAAGCTGAAAAGAAACTTGTCGCAGACATCAAGGTTGGAAAAAATGTCAAAACCCACTGCCGTGACATGATAATCTTGCCAGAAATGATCGGAAAAACAATCAAAATCCACAACGGAAAAGAATGGGTCGAACTAAGACTCGAACCAGAACTCTTGGGCCATCGCCTAGGAGAATTCGCGCTTACAAGAAAAGAACTAAGACACAGCTCGCCAGGTATCGGAGCTACACGAAGTTCAGCATCACTATCGGTGAGATAAACAAATGGCATACAACTACAGCAAACAAGTTGAAGGCAACCACGCAAAAGCGGTCGGAGTAGCCTTGCCAATATCACGAAAGAGAAGCGTAGAAATTTGCAGCACACTTCGAGGAATGAGACTTGAAAAAGCAAAAACATTACTCGAAAACGTAATCGCGCTCAAAATACCAATCGCGTACAAAAGATACAACTCAGACGTCGCACACCGAGCAGGAATGAGCGCAGGAAGATATCCAAAAGACACAGCGCAACAAATCCTACTAATACTCAAAAACGCAGAAGCAAACGCGCAAAACGTTGGCCTTAGCACATCAAAACTAGTAATCGCGCACGCAGGCGCGCAGCAAGGACCTCAACAAATGAGATTCGGCAGACGAAGAGCAAAAGCAAAACGAACACACATCGAAATCATACTCACAGAATCAACAGAACAAACCAAGAAAGAAAAGAGAGCGCAAAAAACTGCAGGTGCAAAAGCATGATTGAAAGAAAATTCGTCAAAGAAAAAATGAAAGAACTGCAAGTGCAAGAATTCATAGGCGAGACACTAAAAAACGTAGGACACTCACACACAATCATACAAAGAACACCAATGGGAGAAAAAGTAATCATCTACGCATCACGCCCAGGACTTGTCGTTGGACGAAAGGGAGAGAACATCAAAAAATTAACAAACACCCTCAAGAAAAAATTCAACCTTGAAAATCCACAAATCGAAATATCAGAAGTCACAAACCCAAACCTTGACGCGCAAATCGTCGCTGAAAGAATCGCAAGCACAATCGAAAGATTTGGAACAAACAAATTCAAAGCAATCGGCCACAAAGCGCTAATTGACGCAATCAACGCAGGCGCACTAGGAATCGAAGTCGTTGTTTCAGGAAAAGTCCCAAGCGCACGAGCGAAATCATGGAGATTTTACAACGGATACCTAAAGAAAGCAGGCAACATCAGTATCGAAGGAGTCAAACACGCTCAAGCAAGAGCAGTAGTCAAAACAGGCAGCATAGGAATCAAAGTATCAATCATGCCGCCAGACGTTGAACTACCTGACGATCTTGAAGTCAAACAACCAGAAACAAAGGTTGAGGCAAAGAATGAAACACAAGGAACTCAAAAATCTAAGTAAAGAAGAATTGGACAAAAAAGTTGTCGAGCTCAAAAAAGAGCTAATGAAAGACAACGCCCAAGTAGCAGCAGGCACAATTCCAAAAAATCCAGGAAAAATTTACCTCGCGCGAAAAACAATCGCGCGAATCAACACACTCCTCTCACAGAAGGAGGTTAAGAAATAAGCATGAATGTCTGTGCAACGTGTGGCCTTCCAAAAGAGCTATGCGTTTGCGAATCAATCGCAAAAGAAAGTCAAAAAATCATCATTCGACCTGAACAAAAAAAATTCAGACGAGTGTACACGATTGTCGAAGGGATTGACCCTCACGAAATCAACCTTGACCAGCTCGCAAAAGAGCTCAAGGCAAAACTTGCGTGCGGCGGAACCATAAAGGAAGGCCGCATCGAACTGCAAGGAGATCACGTGCAAAAGGTTCGAAAACACCTGCTCGACTACGGATTTTCACCGGAAACAATCATCGTAAAACCGATGAAAATGGCTCCGATGGGACCTCCAAGACCGAGAAGACGACCGTGAACAACAAAATAACAATAACACATAGGTGAACAAGATGCAAACCATCAAAACCAGAGGACGAACATTCACAGGCATCGTAGTAGATGCCAAAATGCAACAGACAGCCATAGTAGAATGGCCGAGAAGAAAATACGTCAGAAAATTTGAGCGTTACGAAAAACTTCGAACAAGAATCAAAGTTCACAACCCAGAAAGCATCGACGCCAAAACAGGCGATATTGTCAAAATCATGGAATGCAGACCAATTAGCAAAACAAAACACTTCATAATCACCGAAAAGGTAGGCAGAGAAAAACTATTCGAAGCCAAACAAGAACTCATGGAAGAATCAAAGAAAAAAACAGCAAAGAAAAAAGCCTCTGAAGAGGTAGCAAAATGAAAGGACTCAAAGCGCGAGTAACCAAAGGACTTCCGCATACAGCAAACATGACTGCGGCGGATAACAGCGGAGCACGAATACTTAGAGTCATCGGAGTTTACAACGCAAAAACAGTCAAAGGAAGAAAACCAACAGCAGGAGTTGGAGACAAAGTCATGTGCTCAGTCGTTGAAGGAAAACCAGAAATGAGAAAAACAGTCGTCATCGCGGTAATCGTAAGACAAAGAATGCCATACAGACGACGCGACGGAACACACATCAGATTCGAAGACAACGCAGCAGTTGTCATTAAAGACGATTTAGGAAACCCAAAAGGAACCTTAATCAAAGGACCAATAGCCAAGGAGGCAGCTGAACGATACCCGCTCGTAGCGAAAATCGCAAGCAGCATAGTGTAAAATGAACTGGAGCTCAAACTGGTCAGCAAGCGTAAAGCCAACAAAGCAACGCAAGTATGTAAAAAACGCGCCGCTTCACGTACGCAGCACTTTCCTTTGCAGCCACTTATCAAAAGACCTCGCAAAGAAACTCAAAACAAGATCACTTCGCGTTCGAAAAGGAGACAAGGTAACAGTAATGCGCGGACAGCACAAAGGCAAAAGCGGAACAGTCGATCAAGTTGACACTAAACTTGCGCGCATATACATAACAGGCGTTGACATGCCAAAACGCGACGGAACAAGAGCATTGTATCCAATTCACCCATCAAAATTAATGATTAAAGAAACAGCGCCTGACAAACGAAGACTAAACGAAGCAACTAAACAACCTTCGGAGACCAAAAAATGAGTAAACACCTCAAAGCGTACGCAGCACCAAAAAGCTGGACAATCCTTCGCAAAGTAAACAAATGGACAATAAGACCAAAAGAAGGAGCCCACCCATTCGAGCGCTCACTTCCACTAGGCACACTACTAAAACTCACAAAGCACGCAAAAACAACCAAAGAAGCAAAATACATCATAAACCAAAAAGCAGTAACTGTCGACGGCAAACTAATCAAAGACATACACGCAGCGTGCGGATTTATGGACATCATATCCGTAAAAGACAGCGCGCCACTTAGATGCACAATCGACAAAAAAGGAAGACTCACATTCATTGAAGCTCCAAAAGGAGAAGAACACAAAAAAATCTGCAAAATAGAAAGCAAGAGAACAATCAAGGACGGCAAAATACAATACTCACTCCTTGGCGGAAGAAGCATACTATCAAAAGAAAACTACAAAGTCGGAGACTCACTATTAATAGAAGTTCCAAGCCAAAAAGTAATCGAACACTACTCGCTTGACAAAGGCAACACAGCATTCCTTTTGGGCGGAGCTCACATCGGAAGCACAGTTGTCATCAACAAAATCGAGGGCGACAAAATCTTTTGCACAAAAGACAAAATAAAACTTGAAACATCAAAACGAATCGCGCTAATAACAGGCAAAGACAAGGCGGCACTACGACTATGAACATCATGCAACAACCGCGGATTGAGAAAATCACACTCAATATAGGAGCTGGAAAAGACCAAAAGCTCCTCGACAAAGGAGTCATAGTCCTAAAAGCAATAACAGGAATTGAACCAGTAAAAACAATCACAATCAAAAGAATCCCAACATGGGGACTAAGACCGGGCCTACCAATTGGCTGCAAAATAACACTAAGAAAAGAAAAAGCAATCGAAGTCCTCAAAAGACTGCTAACAGCAAGAGAAATGAGACTTCGAGAATCACAATTCGACCAAAACGGAAACATAAGCTTTGGAATCCCAGAACACATTGACATACCAGGAATCGTATACGACCCGAAAATCGGAGTTATGGGACTACAAGTTTGCGTAACACTCGAAAAACCAGGATACAGAGTCAAAAAGCGACGCTTAATGACAAGACCAATACCAAGAAAACACACAGTTACAAAACAAGAAGCAATGGAATTCATGCAAAAACAGTTCAACATCACAGTAGGTGAAAAAGATGACAACTAAGGACTGGAAAAAAGCGTTCAAACAGTTAAAATCAAAACCTGCCGTGATGAAAAAATACATCAAACACAACGCACCAAGAGAGCGAAGCACAGGAGTTGCCCTGCAAAAATGCCAGCGCTGCGGAAAATTTGGATCACACATCAGCAAATACGGACTGCACGTGTGCAGATACTGCTTCAGAGAGATAGCAACGAAAGTAGGATTCAAAAAATACAGCTAGGAGGAAAAAATGCTTAACGACCCACTCGCAAACGTGATGAGCGCCATTATCTCCTATGAGAAAACTGGCAAGCGAGAACTCCTCATCAACCCAATCAACAAAGTAATTCGAAGAGTCCTTGCAATAATGCAAGAACACGGATACGTCGGAGAACTTGAGGAACTTAGCGCAGGACGAGGCGGATTTGGAAAATTACACTTACTAAACCACGTCAACAAATGCGGAGTCGTAAAACCACGATTCTCGATAAAATCAGACGAGTTCCAAAAGTTTGAGAAGAGATATCTTCCAGCAGCAGGCGTTGGCTTGCTAATAATTTCAACACCGGAAGGAATAATGACACACGAAATCGCAAGGGAAAAAGGCATCGGGGGCCGATTAATCGCATACTGCTACTAAAATGACAGGAATAAACGAAACAATAGAACTCCCAGGCGGGATAAGCGCGACGGTTGATTTAAACACCGTCACAGTCAAAGGAGCCAAAGGCGAAGTAACCCGCACTCTAAACGATCCACTCGTATCAGTAAAAGTAGAAGGGAACAAAATAACAATCGTAACATCAAGAGACACAAAACGCGAACGAAGACTAATACACAGCTTCATCGCGCACATCAATAACGCAATTATCGGAGTTCAAACACCATACAAATACAAACTCAAAATCTGCAGCGGACACTTCCCAATGAACGTTTCGATACAAGGAGAAAACTTTGTCATCAAAAACTTCCTTGGCGAAAAAAGCCCAAGAACAATGAAACTCAAAAAAGGAGTCACCGTAAAAGTAAACGGGGACACTATCGATGTTGAATCGCCAGACGTTGACCTTGCAGGCCAACAAGCAAGCGACATCGAAGGAATAACTCACAAGAAAAACAGAGACTTGCGAGTATTCCAAGACGGAATTTACATGATTGAAAAGGCAGGGGAACACGTATGAGCAGCAAAGACCTCTTAACACTTCGAAAGAAAATCAGCAAAAGACGCCCAGCATTTAGACAGCAAGACAGCCACAGACGAGGCAGACTGCACCCAGACAAATGGCGATCACCAAAAGGACTCCACAGCACTATTCGAAAAAACATCTGGGGAAAACCAAGCCTTGTAAAAGCAGGATTTAGAGGCCCACTCGCAGTTCGCGGAATGGACTCAAAAGGAATGCAACCAGTCACACTATACAATGTCAAAGTCCTTGAAACATTGGACCCAAAAACACAAAGCATAATCATCGGAAATGTCGGAAACAGAAAACGAATCGAATTATTGGACGCATGCAAGTCCAAAAAGTTCAGCGTTATCAACGTCAAAGACACTGACGCTACCATCAAAGCGATTAAAGACGGAGTTGCGGCAAGAAAAGACAAAAAGAAAAAGGCAGTCGAGCAAAAAGCAAAGAAAGAAAAAGCAGCTCCAAAGGCCGAACCAAAGAAAGAAGCCAAAACAGAAGTCAAAGACGCTGAAGAACAAAAGAAAGACGATCAAAAAGAAATGCACAAAGTCATAACTAAGAGAGAATAAAATGAAACTTCAAAAACGATTAGCGGCGCAAGAACTTAACTGCGGAGACGGACGAGTAAAATTCGACCCAACCCAGCTAAAAGAAATCAAAGAAGCAATAACAACCTTTGACATACGCCGACTAATCAACAAAGGAACAATCTACAAAGAACAAAAGCTAGGAGTCTCACGCGCGCGAGCAAAAGTTCGAGCAAACCAGCGCAAAAAAGGAAGACAAACTGGCCACGGTTCACGAAAAGGAAAACACAACGCAAGATTGTCATCAAAACTCACCTGGGTAAGAGGAGTTCGAACACAACGAGCGCTAATACAGAGAATGCGCGAGCGCGAACTAATCACCAACGACACATTCAAAGACATGTACGCGAAAATCAAGGGAGGGTTCTTCAGAAGCACCAACCACATAAAGATTTTCCTTGAAGAAAACGACTTAATCAAGAAGGCAAAATAAAATGGCAACAAACCAAGTATACACCGTAGCATACCGCCGAAAGCGCGAAGGAAAAACAGACTACAAAAAGCGCATGAAGCTCCTACTAGGCAGCAAACCACGCCTTGTTGTTCGAAAAAGCAACAAAAACATCACAGTACAAATTATTGAATTCCACCCAACAGGCGATAAAGTAATCGCGCACGCATCAAGCGCTGAACTCACAAAACTCGGATGGAAAGGACATTCCGCAAATACAAGCGCAGCATACTTGGTTGGAATGATTCTCGCTAAAAAAGCGAAAAAAGTAACATGCGTTTTGGATTTAGGACAATACACAAGCGTCAAAGCAAGCGTTTTGTACGCCCTTGCAAAAGGCGCGCAAGACGGCGGACTTGACCTTAACTGCTCAAAAGAAATAGTTCCTGACGAAAAAAGACTAAGCGGAGAACACGTATCATCTTACGCTAAAATAATCAAAGCAGACAAAGCACGCTTTGAAAAACAATTCAGCAAATACCTAAAAGCGGGCCTTGACCCTGAAAAACTACCAGAACACTTCAAACAAATCAAAGCCAAGATAGGTGCACAATGACCACAAAACAACAGCAACCACAAGACGAAGAAAAAATCGTCGTTGAAAAGGATGTCATAACTGAGATTCCTGAAATAGAAAAAGAAACAAAGGTCGAAATAAAGGAAGACCTTCTAAACTGGAAACCAAAAACAAGCCTTGGCAAAAAAGTTTTGAGCGGAGAAATAACAGACATAGACACAGTTCTTAACTCAGGAGAGCCAATCTTGGAAGCAGAACTTGTAGACATACTATTACCAAACCTTCAAACCGAACTACTAATGATTGGACAGAGCAAAGGTAAATTCGGCGGCGGTTCACGACGTATATTCAAACAAACACAAAAGAAAACGCCAGAAGGAAACAAGCCAAGCTTTGCTTGCATGGCAGTCGTTGGAAACTCAGACGGATATGTAGGAATCGGATACGGAAAAAGCAAAGACACAGTTCCAGCACGAGAAAAAGCAGTTCGAAATGCAAAACTCAATTTATTCAAAATCCGAAGAGGCGCAGGAAGTTGGGAAGACCGTTCATCAGAGCCTCACAGCATCCCATGGCAAATTACAGGCAAATGCGGCTCATGCGAAATCACATTGAAACCAGCGCCAAAAGGAAAAGGCTTAATCATTGAGAAAGAATGCGCCAAGGTTCTAAAGTTTGCAGGAATACAAAATATTTACAGTAAGACCAAAGGACAAGGACGAACGAAAAACAACCTTGTCATGGCATTAATTGACGCGCTAGAAAAATTAAACTCATTCAAACCAAGACCACGCGACCTCAAAAGCGTTCACATGATATACGGGAGGAAAGCATGAAAATCGCAATAGTGCAGATTAGAGGAACAATCGGCACATCACAACGATCAGTCGACACTCTTCGAATGCTCAACCTAACAAACCCAAACAGCGTCACAGTCGTAGAAGACGGACCACACATTCAAGGAATGCTTCACTTCGTAAAACACCTAGTAACATGGGGACCTGCGGACGAAAACACAGTAAAAGCAATAGCCAAAAAGAAAGGCAAACAAATCTCACTTAACCCGCCAAAAAAAGGATACGGCAGAAAAGGAATCAAAACACCATTCAGCCGAGGCGGAGCTTACGGAAACAGAGCGGAAAAAATTAACGATTTAATCTCAAGGATGCTGTAAAAATGGTAGTCAACAAAAGAAAAAAATCACGAAGAAAACTTGGCTCAAACACATACGGATGGGGCAAGAACAAGCACCGAAACAGCGGAAGCCGCGGCGGAGCGGGAAACGCAGGAACAGGAAAGAAAGCTCACGGAAAAAAACCATCCATTTGGGGCTCTAATTATTTAGGTAAAGACGGATTCGTAATGAAAGGAGTAGTTGAAGTCAACAACTGCATATCACTACGAGACCTTGACGATCGATTGCCACACTGGATAGCGCAAAAGAAAGCAACAGAAAAAGAAGTCAACTTAGGCACATTAGGATATACTAAACTTCTTGGCACAGGCAAACTAACTCGAAAAATAAAAATCACAGTTGAAAGAGCAACAGGAAATGCCGCCGAAAAAGTCAAAGCCGCGGGCGGCGAGCTCGTGGTGGCACAGTGAAGGCATTTGACTTCATACTAAACAATTTACCAGAAGTCGCAAGGCCAACACAAAAAAAGCTCTCTTTCAAAGAAAAACTAAAGTGGACAGCAATAACACTTATCCTCTTTTTCGTTCTCGGATTAATACCGTTATTTGGCCTTGGACAAAATGCGCTTCAAAGATTTGAACTATTATCAGTAATCTTGGGAGCCAGCTTTGGAAGCATAATATCGCTTGGAATCGGACCAATCGTCACCGCAAGCATCGTACTGCAACTTCTTAACGGATCAGGACTTATCAAATTCGACATGAGCACAACAGAGGGTAAAAAAAGATTCACAGGCCTTCAAAAGTTACTCGCAGTATTTTTTGTCATATTTGAAGCATCTATTTACGTATTCATGGGAGGACTTGCACCACCAGAAGTTTTCGCAGGCACAACAACATATTTCCAACTACAACTAATACTAGTATTCCAACTCGTGCTTGGTGGAGTACTAATAATGCTAATGGATGAAGTAGTTTCAAAATGGGGATTTGGCTCAGGAATCTCACTATTCATCGCAGCAGGAGTCTCACAATCACTATTCATACAATTATTCTCGCCATTACCATCACCAACTAACCCCGCAGTATATACTGGAGCAATCCCTGCATTATTCCAAAGCCTATCAGTAGGAGACCCGCAAACCGCGATTCTCATGTTCTCAGGAATAGCAGTAACTGCGCTAGTATTCGCAATGGCAGTATACGCGCAAGCAATGAAAGTAGAAATCCCACTATCATTTGGAAGAGTTCGGGGCCACGGCATCAGATGGCCTCTATCTTTTATTTACACATCAAACATTCCAGTCATCCTTATTTCAGCACTTCTCGCGAACTTACAATTATGGGCACATCTCTTTGAAACATGGGGATTCCCAATACTTGGAACATTCGCAGGGGGAAACGCACCCGTCAGCGGATTTGTAGCATGGGTAACACCTCCACACTTAGTTTCAAGCGCAATAAGAGGAGGCTTGACATTTGGAATAGTTCTTCAAGGCCTGGCGTACGTATTATTCATGATAGTGGGCTCAGTAATTTTTAGCTGGTTCTGGGTTCAAACATCAGGAATGGACGCAAGAGCCCAAGCAAAACAAATGATGGCATCAGGACTTCAAATTCCCGGCTTTAGAAAAGACGAACGAGTACTTGAAAGATTACTTGACAGATACGTCAAACCGCTAACAGTGATGGGAGCAATCACTGTAGGAATTCTCGCAGCATTCGCGGACATTTCAGGCGCACTCGTTCACGGAACAAGCCTTCTACTTTCAGTAATGATAATTTACAGACTATACGAGGACATCGCAAGACAGCACCTAATGGACATGAACCCAATGATGAGAAAATTCATGGGCGGCTAAACAATGGCCATCTTTAGTTTTTTTGACCGTTTTCTTAACGCAGCATTTGGATTTTTGCTCAACTGGAATCCCCTATACGCAATAATCGCAATAGCATTCATCGTATCACTTCTGATTGTTGTTATTTACAAATTCCTAACAAATCAAAATGAAATGAAAAGACTCAAGGACGAACTAAAAGAACATCAGAAAAAAATGAAGGACCACAAGCATGACGCTGAAAAAATGATGAGCATACAAAAAGAAGCCATGCGAACAAACATGCAATACATGACTAAAAGCATGTGGCCAACACTAATCACCTTTCTTCCAATACTCCTAATTTTCGGATGGCTAAATGGACACTTAGCCTTTGAACCATTAACACCTGACGTTCCATTTCCAATCACAATACAAATGGAAAAAGGAATAACCGGAAACATAAGCATAGCAACACCGCAAGGACTTGAAGTAATAGGGGATAGCACAAAACAAATACAAGAAGGGATGGCCGAATTTGAACTAAAAGGTGAGGCCGGCGAATATCTCGCATCGCTCAAATACGGAAATGAAACTCAAGATAAACTAATCAAGATTACAACTGAACGAAAATACGCACCAGTAACTGAAACATACAAAAGTGAGGCGTTCAAACGAGTAACACTTGGCAATAAACCACTAAAAGTCATATTTGGCCTTGGCTGGCTATGGGCATATATCATATCAGCCATCGTATTTAGCTTAGTTCTTCGAAAAATCATGAATGTTCATTGATTTATAAAGAGAAATATAACTTCCATATAGAAAATAAATAAGATTATCGTCGAGCCATATTTAAATCACAAAATATATAAACCCACACTCATTTATAAGCAAAATAGGGGAAAGTTTATGGCCAAGAAAGAATCCAAATCAGATGGACGTGAAATACACGTTGTAAACATTGTAGTTTCTGCATCACTAGGACATGATATACCGCTAGAAAAAATGGCGGCAACACTTCCAAACACAGAATACAACCCAGAACAATTCCCGGGTCTCGTAATCAGAATCAAAGAGCCAAAAACATCAGCGTTAATATTTAGCTCAGGAAAAATCGTATGCACAGGCGCGCGAACAATGGAAAACGTGCATGAAAGCATCAGAAAAATAATCAAATCACTCGAAAAAATCAACGTCAAAATCAAAAACTTCCCAGAAGTCAACATCCAAAACATCGTCGCAGCAGGATCAGTTGGCATGGACTTAAACCTAAACGTTCTTGCAATGAAACTTGACAACACAGAATACGAACCAGAACAATTCCCAGGACTTGTCTACAAATTACCAGAACAAAAAGCAACATTCCTCCTATTCTCAAACGGCAAAATAGTCTGCACAGGAACAAAAAGCGAAACAGAAGTTCACGCAGCGCTTGACAAACTAATTGAAAACCTAAAAAACGTCAAGCAAAGATAAACTGAAAATCTTACTTCTAAAGACACGACAAATTTATTAACGAGCCTATTTTTGTTTTTAACAAGAGGGGGCAATGGATAACAACACACCAGATAATTCTATCAACCCGAATGAGCTAGATGCCGCCACAATAGTCTCCAAAATACAAGAATTTCTAGAAAAAAACTACTACGACCAACTACTTGAAAGAATAAGAAAAGGAGAGCGCAACTTATCACTAGAATTCCCAATTCTCGCAATATTTAATCCTGACCTTGCAGACATTTTACTTGAAAAACCCGAAGATATCATAAAAGCAGGAGAAATCGCAGTTGAACAAATAAGCCCCGGGATTACCAAATTCTTATTACGATTTGAAAAACTGCCAAAAAGCTCACACTTACTAATTCGCAACATAAGAAGCAAACACCTAGGCAAACTACTCGCGTTTGACGGCGTTGTTCGAAACAAATCAGAAGTAAGACCACAAATCTCAGAAGCAAAATACGAATGCCCATCATGCGGAAACATATTCAACATACTGCAAATAGAAAGCAAAATCTCAGAACCAACAAGATGCAGCTGCGGAAGAAAAGGAAAATTCCACCTGATGTCAAAAGAACTATGGGACGCCCAAATGATGGTACTTGAAGAAGTTCCCGAACAAATAGAAGGCGGAGCACAACCAAAAAGAATGAACGTTCTACTAAAAAACGACCTAGTGTCCCCCCTGACAGAAAAAAGAACAAACCCCGGAGCTCGTGTTTATGTCACAGGAGTCGTAAAAGAAGTCCCAATATTTTTGCGAACAGGCGGACAGAGCACTAAATTTGACCTATTCATCGACGCAAACCAACTATCACCAATAGATGAAGACTTCACAGAACTCACAATAGACCCTCTCGAACTTGAAAAAATAAAAGAACTCGCGCGCGATCCAAAACTAACCCAAAAAATAGTCGCGAGCATGGCGCCATCAATTTATGGGCACGAAAAAATCAAAGAAGCAATCGCGCTACAATTAATGGGCGGCGTTCGAAAAGTTCGAAACGATGGAGTCATAACAAGAGGAGACATACACATTCTTTTAGTCGGAGACCCAGGAGCCGCAAAATCACAAATGCTCAAAAGAACACAACAAATCGCCCCAAAATCACGATACGTATCAGGAAGAGGAGCAACAGGAGCAGGACTTACAGCGACAGTTGTTAAAGATGAATTCATACAAGGCTGGAGCCTTGAAGCAGGAGCACTAGTTCTTGCAAACAGAGGAGTTTGCTGCATTGACGAACTTGACAAAATGAACAAAGAAGAAATGAGCGCGATGCACGAAGCACTCGAACAACAAAGCGTCACAATCAGCAAAGCAAACATTCAGGCAAGCCTTCGCTGTGAGACAACAGTTCTTGCGGCAGCAAACCCAAAACTCTCACGATTTGACCCATATGAACCCATATTCACTCAAATCAACATGCCACCAACACTCATAAACCGTTTCGATTTAATATTTCCAGTAAAAGACATACCAGACGTAAAAAAAGATGAAAGAATGGCAACATTCATCCTAGACTTACACAAAAACAACGTAGAAAATCCAGACATAGACACAAAAATGCTCCGCAAATACTTCGCATACGGAAGACAAAACTGTTTCCCAAAACTAACAGACGGCGCAATAGAAAAACTAAAAGAATACTACCTAAAAATGAGAGGCTCAGTTCAAGGAGACAACAAAAGCATCCCAATCACAGCAAGACAACTAGAAGGACTCGTAAGATTATCAGAAGCATCAGCAAAATTCAGACTATCAACAGAAGTCACCACAAAAGACGCAGAACGCGCAGTAGAACTACTGGACTTTTGCCTAAGACAAGTAGCATTTGACGAAAAAACAGGAACATTTGACATCGATAGAATAGCTACAGACACGCCAGCAAGCACACGAAACAAAATAATAACACTCAAAGAAATAATCAATGACTTAGAATCAAAAGTTGGCAAAACAATCCCTCTTGAAGACATAATGAAAGCATGCCAAGAAAAAGACATCAGCGAATCAGAAGCTGACGAAATGATTCAAAAACTCAAACGCTCAGGAGACATCTACGAGCCAAAAAGAGGATTCATAAGCAAAATCTAATTCTGAGGCGGACTTGGAACACCTGCAGAATTCCAATTCTTTAACGAATCACAAGAAGTTCTCAAATAAACATCCTGAATCTCGGCACAAACAGAAAAATCACCCTTATGAGCAAAGGAAATCAAACAAGAATCACGCGACTCTTTAGACAAAATTTGATTACAAACAAACTTATCATTAGCAGTAGACGCAACATCACTCAAACAAGAATCAACATAAAACTGCTGGCCTAAAGAAAGACACTTCTGAACAGCTCCTTGCGAATTTGAAGACGCCATCGCAATCGCGCTATCAATTACGCTCTGAGGATTGGTTTGAGGAGCGCAATCAACAAGACAAGAGCCCTCTTCTCCAGCTTCACAAACACCATTGCCGCAACAAGGAACAATTGGCTCGTGAACACACTGTCCGCCAATGCAAACATCCTTAGTGCAAAACTGCAAATCATCACAAGATGCAGGACATGCAAGGGAAACAGACTCCGCGGACTCAACAGGAACATCAACAGTTCCAACTGGAGTCTCAACAGATTTTTGCGCAACCTCAAAAGATGAAGAAGACCTAACAGACAAAGAACCATAAGTTAAAACGGCCTCAACAGAATAAAGACCGCTTTGCGCATCACCCGGAATTGAAACACGAACAGGAACACGCCTTGAAGAATCCAAAGACAGCGCCTCAGACTTAATATCAATTAAACCAGAAGGACCTGAAACTTGAACCTCAAGAGCCGCGCTCACTTTACGATTATCAGGATTTGAAACATCAACATTAACAACAACTTCTTCTCCAGGACCCACGGTTGAGACAATCAAAGAGGAAGAAACAGACAAAGGAGCAGGCTCAGGTCCCGTAAATAACAAAACAAGCCACACGATTAGCGCAAGACCAATTAATCCGCCAAAAATAAAAAGCAAAGTTTTACCGCTTAGATGAAAACTTGAAGGAACACTTGCGCCAGCAGAACGAAGAGCGTCATTTGCGTCAAACTTCGAGTAACCCGCATTAATTAACGTAGTACGAATAACATCAACGTCATACCCTTGCGAAAGCAACTGACGACAATATTCTACAAGACTTTCCTGAACCATCTTTTTAAACAATTTTTGGGCTTTGGGGTATTTAAACTTTTGTCACCCATATACTTCACTTTAACAATACATAAAAACACGCAAAAGACGCCAAAAACAATGGCAGAACGCGACGTCGCACACTTCATCCAAATAACTGACCTCTTAAAAAATCCGATAACAGAACAGGAAAATTCACCCTCAACAATAACATTTGGAACCATAAACGCGAACAGAATAAGACTGCTCGGAATAATAGTTTCTCAAGACCCGATAATAATTGATGACGGGACAGGAACTATAAGCGTTCGAAATTTCGACTATAATTTTGGCGTTCAAATCGGCGATTTTGTACAATGCATAGGCAGACCAAGAAGCCACAACAAAGAACCATACATATTAGGAGAAATAATCAAAAAAACAGACCCGCTCTGGCTAAAATACTTCAAAAAAACAGACAAAAAAACACAAACTCCCCTTGACATAATCCGCGAACTTGACGCGGGAGACGGCGCGAACTTTGATGAAGTCGCCAAAAAAATAGGAACTCGCGGGGAAGATATAATAACAAGCCTTCTTGCAAAAGGAGACATATTCGAAACGAAACCAGGAAAACTAAAAATTCTAGAATAAAATAATTTAAAATTTTAAATCAAAACAAAATAGGCGTCACGAAAACTTCTAACAGAGCGGCAATAAACAAAACAAACACAGAAAGCAAAACCAAATCGGAAACGTCAAGCAAAACTCGCTCAAACTTTCCAGTACCCAAATCGTGATTCATAATAGCAACAGACAAAATACCTCCAGCCATACCCCCTATTATGTAAGCAAAAATTTCAGGAATACCGTGAACAGAATAACGCAAAACACCAAGAGAAGACGCATACATATACGCGCCAACTTTATTCAATCCAACAACATCAGCAAAACGAGCCATATGAGTTCTTATAAAATTGCCAGCCGCAGCACCAATAACGCTCGCATTCCACGACCAAATAAACATCGCGCCAGCGCCATATAAGAAACTAAACAAAATACAAAAAATCACAACCTTAACATTATTCAGAAAAATTTTACTAACAAGACCAGTAGAAGTAACTTTACCTGTCACGTGCTGATTCAAATTTTGAATAGTATCAGTTTGAACCTTAAACACAACTGAGGCAGTTTCGCTTGGCAAAACCAAATACCAAACAGAAAACGCCACAGCCATACCCAAGAACAAAACCATAAAGAAAACCAAAGAAGGAGTATGACGCCTCCAAAGTGACTCCTTCTCACTAAAAACATCCTTTTGCTCTTCCATAAAAAGAGTCCTAATCATAAGAGGGAGCGCGGCCATCGCGGTCAAAAAAACCATAACCATACTGGTCTGCTCCTCAAAAATCCAAAGCGACAAAAAAATAGCCAAAGAAGCATAAGCTCCTCCAAGAATAAAAACTGAGAAAGGCTTCTTTTGCGCATTAACTGGCGTTAAAATTGATTCTAGCACCATCTTTTTCAAACAAAGAACTAGTCTTTGAGTTTAAAAACGTTTGTGTGAGAATTTACACAACATTTAAATAGCATTCTTTAACCTATCGACTTAATGGAATACGAACAGCTACTCAAACGCGCAAGAGCCCAACTGCCCCAAAGCGTATTTGAGAAAGAGCGATTTGAACTGCAAAAAGTCAAAGGACACATAGAAGGAAACAAAACAGTCATAACTAATTTTCAACAAATAGCAACACAACTTCGACGGCCAGTTGAACACTTGCTAAAATACGTTCTAAAAGAGCTCGCAACACCCGGCGAAATAACAAGATCGGGACTTTTAATCTTAGGAAGCAAAACAAGCGCGAGCAGAATAAACGAAAAAATCAAACAATACGCATACGAATTCGTATTCTGCCCATCATGCGGAAAACCAGACACTGAAATTCTAAAAGAAGGAGAATTCGCAACGTTAAAATGCACCGCCTGCGGAAGCAAGCATCCAGTACGCTCAACAATATAAAAAATGATGCTAGTAAAACACCACACAAAAGACGGACGCGACATCGTCGCCGTTTGCGACAAAGAACTAATTGACAGAAAATTCGAAGAAAACGGAAAACAACTTGACTTAACTTCCGAATTCTATAAGGGCGAAGAAAAAGACGAAATGGAAATAGGCGACATAATTCGAAACGCAGACATCGTAAATTTAGTCGGCAAAAGAGCAGTTGACTTAGGACTTGCTGAAGAAGTAATCAGCAAAGAAAATGTGATCATGATTGACGGAATACCACACGCGCAGGCAGTTCTAATACAAGAAGAATAATTCTAAAATCAACCAAACCACGCCCCTAAACCGGTTTGCTTCTCAGCATCCTTTCCAAACACACCTTCAATTCTATTTCTAAGAAGCTCAATTGTTTCCTTCAAATACGGAGAAACATCATACTTTTTGGCAAGCGATTCAGTTGGCTCCAAATACTTAATTACAGAACCCTCACTAATCGTAAAAATAATCTTCCCCGAACACTTTGTGCATTTGCCAATAAGCGGCGGTCTTCTGAATTTTTCATTACACCCAACACACCTAAACTCCTGCATGCTAAACTTTCTCAAATTACCCTTAGTATCTTTTAGGAAATGCTTCTCAATAACAAGACGCGCAACATCAGACTCCTCAACACTTCTACATTTCTCCGCCAGATCCATCTGACCGCGAAGCTTTTCTTCCATAGAAGGCAAAGTCTTGTAAGCGCTACAGCGAACGGTCTCATTAATATTCGTGCAATCGTGAGTAAAACCCATCCCTTCATACTGCTCAGGCTTTCCCAAACACCCTTTAATTTGCTTTAATTTAACATCCCAGGGCATCTTAAACTCAAGAGCCGCTTCATAGAGCGCAAGAGGATACCTCCATTCAATATCAACATCAAACGCCATATCATCAACTTCTGACGGAGTCAAAATACTCGTCAAAACAAGAGGAGTGTCCATCGTTGAACCTCTTGATTCAGGAAGAAAACCCTTGCTAAAATTCAAAAGAGCATCCATCATCAAAACAACACACGCCTCATCACCGTCACAATCACGACGAGTCGCCGCGTGAAGAAGCGGATGGGCCAAAAGCCCTTGCGTCTTACTAAAACCAACAATCCTTCCTACAATACCTGCGCTGGTGTGAGGCGCCAAAACAATTGTCAAATGCCCAGCCAAATCTTTAACTGACTTCACGCCCATAATTCTTGGCTCCTTATACAAAAGTTCAAGCTCATCATCCACAAACTTTGAAGTATTTAACATAACATCGCCAGCTCCAACATCAGGGCTCTCCTCGCACTGAGGCAAAATAATATCCTGAGGCTTTAACTCAAGAATCTGACTCTCAATCTCAAGAGGTTTGCCAAGAACATCAACATAATACCCGAGCTCAATTAATTTTTCAATCGACGTTCCAACTTCAATCGGTTTAAAGTGAGTAATGGGCAGCTGAGTCATGTCATAACGAGTCGTTCCATCCTTATACACATGAATATCATACCTTGCTCTCAAAATTCCCTTGCCCAAATTCTCAACAATATGCTCCTTGTTAATCGTTTCACGAACACCTTTTATCAAATTAGGATAATGAGTAATTCCCAGCTGCTTCATCGCACAATCAAAATAATGTTTTATCGGAACAGAACGCTCAAACATACGCTCCATAGCAGGCTTATGCTCTGTTCTCTCGCCACAAACCTCACACGAAGAAAAAATAGTCTTTGCGTTACATTTCTTGCACAAAAACTCTCCAAACTTCGCGGTAACTTTGCCCACTTCAAGCGCGCTCTGAAAACTCTTAAGCCGCCCGCCCTCATCACCAATAGGAAACATCGCGTGAGGACTTCCTTGAATAAGACGCTGCTTCGCCTTTTCAGGACGACCCATTCTTGTTCCAATAAAAGTTCCAGCTTTATCGCGCTGCAAAACAGGCACTATGGAATTTATCACGTCAAGCGATTTACTACCCGACATTTTAGAAATTAATTCAGAACACTTCTTTTCCATCAAATCAAACAAAGCAACAAAAATAAACGCGAACTCTTTTTCAATAACGACAAATTCCTCATTAATGCAAAGATGCGGACAGCCAAGCACTTCAAGAACACGCTTTGCATCACTAACAGGCAAAACAATTTTCTCAACACCAGAATCATTTGTGAAAACTTTCGCCTTATCAAACCACAAAAACAACCGCTTCAAATCATCAAGAGAGACCTGAGACCAATACAGCGTGAAAAAAGGATGAAGAGGAGTTTTTGTTTCATTCGCGATAGAAACCGCTTCTTTTGCTGACGGAATAACGAGATGATAATCTTTCAAAATAAGTTCAACGCGCTCTTTTGGAACACTTTCTATTTTTGTCCCAGAATCAAGCGATTTTTGAACTTCCTGAACCCACCATTCCTCGCAATAACCAACAGGAATCAAAGAATGAGCACGATTCAAAAAATCACCATAAGAAATCAAAACATCACCAAGATAAATTATTTCTTTCACCTGAGACTGAACACGCTTTGCATCATCCAAAGTCTCAAGACGCAAAACAGAACCATCATTTAACCTAACAATAGGACCTTCAAGCAAATCAGAAGAAGTCATACTCGCGGCTTTACCCGGACGCTCTGTTTTCAATTGAGTTCCAGTTGCAATATACTGATTCAAAACATACATAGTCGCGGGATGAATACTTTGCGCGGAAAAACCAGAAACACGAGAGCGCCCATAACGCAGTCTAAACCCACCACTTCTTAGAGGGTAACCAAGAACCGGTCTTCCCGCAACCAAATCCTTGATGTAAGTATAATCTGGCGCTAACTTCTCAGCGCTCGCGGATTTACCCCCAACAGCTTTCGCTTTCTTTTGAATCTTCAAAAACTCCTCTAAAAACAACCACTGGTCTAAATTAAACTCTTTACCCCAAACGCCAATTTGCTTCCAAAGCTTTGGAGCTTTAAGCGGAATACACGAAGAAAGAACAAGACAATAGCCTGACCTAATATTATTAGTTGGAATTCTTGGCAAATTTTTATAATTACTGACCTCAATTGATTCACTCGCGTCACCGCTAACTTCAACAGGCAAATTCTTCATCATAAAATCAAGCTCTTCTTCACTTGGAAAATACTGCAGGTTGGTCACACGCTCATGATAATCACGAAGCTCAGTCACTGCACGCTTAATCTCATCAGGCTGACAATCATAAGATGCAACACCCATCGCCTTTCTAACATAATCCGCAATAATAACACAAACAGCGGCCGCGGTTCCTCCCGCATTACGAATTGGGCCCGCAAAATTCAGACACAAATATTCCCCTGCCCCATCAACACGGCGCTTAAACTCAATATTAACAATACCGTCAAGGGGCGAAGAAACTACTCCGACAGTAACGTACGCGAAACCTGTTCTAATACCAACTTCAATCGCCTCTTTCTTATCCTTAAACTTACAAAACTGCTCTTTTGCGACTTCCTCTGCGATTTTAAGCGCGACACGCCAATCAAGAGAGCCATACTGCTTTTCAAGCTCCATAATGCGCTCAACAACACCAGAGCCCACTATTTGAGGAGCAACAACAGAAATCAAACCAACGACACGCTCAGCCATATTCTCAGCCAAAGACACCTCAACTTTGGTGTCAAAATCATGACCTTTAGCTCTTGCCTTTTGCGCGGCAGAATAAAGTCGTGAGACTTCCGCTTTCAAATCCGCAAAATATTTTTGCATTTTAGGAGACGCAATCATCAGAACTTCACCATCCCAACTTCACGCGTCTTCAAATTAATAACAGGAACAACACCAGGCTCTGGCTCGTGACCAACTTTTTCTTGAAAAGCGGTCTTTTTTTGAAAACAACTGCCACAAACACAAGTAGCAGAACGATACTGCAACGCGCCCGCCTTATGAATATGCCCCGCGACAAACAAGTCAGGAACTTTTTCAATAACAAGAGGGTCATACCTTGAATCAGGAATATACAACGTACTCGTATGCTGAGGAGCGAGATGACGGCGCTGAAGCAAAAACTTCATAATGAGCGTCGCTCTATCCGACAAATGCTTTCCAGAATCCCTAATACTATGAACGATTTCACCATAGTCATCAAAAGAATAACCGTGATACATCAAAACATCAAAACCTGAAAAACTATC
>Ga0187894_10001023_pt1 | contig 37244 bp, 38 predicted proteins | sample GBC1701081metaG_FD_136650 | JGI IMG/M metagenome (GOLD analysis project Ga0187894, IMG submission 136650) | White microbial mat communities from a lava cave in the Kipuka Kanohina Cave System on the Island of Hawaii, USA - GBC170108-1 metaG ...
CAGGCCGTTCGCTTCCCCGCTTGCGGGGAAGATCGACATCCTCGCTCGCTTGCGTCGAGCCGGTTTATACCCAGCGGAAGACGGCGATCGTAAACAAAATCGAGACGCCGAGCGCGCCCCACAGCGGCATGCCGAACAGACCCAGCCAGGCCAGGTGGATGTAGGCGCTTCCCAGCAGCGAGATGAACAGGCGGTCGCCGCGCGTCGTGTCGATCGTCAGGACTCCGCGCCGGGCGCCGCCACCCGGGGCGCGCCATTCCCAGATCGTCATGCCGAGCAACAGGCAGACGATGAAGGCGAAAAACGCCAGGGTCTGCCAGGTCCAGGGAATCCACGAGAAGAAGGCCGTCGCGGAGTCCCACATCGAGTCGAAGTCCATCGGCCGCCTCCGCCGGGCGTCGTTGCGTCGGACCGGTCAGACCCGGCCGAGCGCGAAGCCCTTGGCGATGTAGTTGCGCACGAAATAGATCACGAACGCCCCCGGAATGAAGGTCAGCGTGCCGGCGGCCGCCAGCAAGCCGAGCTCGTAGCCGGAGCTGCTGGCGGTGCGGGTCATGGTCGCCGCGATCGGCTTGGCCGCAACCGACGTCAGCGTCTTGGCCAGCAGCAGCTCGACCCACGAGAACATGAAGCAGAAGAAGGCGGCCACGCCGATGCCGGCGGCGATCGTCGGAATGAAGATGCGCAGGAAGAAGCGCCAGAAGCCGTAGCCGTCGAGATAGGCGGTCTCGTCGAGCTGCTTGGGCACGCTCGACATGAAGCCTTCGAGGATCCAGACCGCCAGCGGGATGTTGAACAGGCAATGCGCCAGCGCTACGGCGATGTGCGTGTCGAACAGCCCGATCGCCGAGTACAGCTCGAAGAACGGCAGCGCGAACACGGCGGCCGGCGCCATCCGGTTGGTCAGCAGCCAGAAGAACAGGTGCTTGTCGCCGAGGAAGCGGTAGCGCGAGAAGGCGTAGGCGGCCGGCAGCGCCACGACGACCGAGATCACCGTGTTGATGACGACGTAGATCAGCGAGTTGATGTAGCCGTTGTACCAGGTCGGATCGGTGAAGATCTTGGCGTAGTTCTCCAGCGTGAAGCGGGTCGGCCACAGGGTGAAGGAGCCGAGGATCTCGTTGGTCGTCTTGAACGACATGCTGACAAGCCAATAGATCGGCAGCAGCAGGAACAGGATGTAGAGGGCCGGCGGCAGCCAGCGGAGGTTTCTCATCGCTGTTCCTCGCCGCGCATCATCGCCGTGTAGAAGATCCACGACAGCAGCAGGATGATGAGGAAGTAGATGAGCGACATGGCCGCCGCGGGCCCGAGGTCGAATTGACCCAGCGCGATCTTCACGAGGTCGATCGACAGCAGCGTCGTCGAGTTGCCGGGCCCGCCGCCGGTGAGCACGAACGGCTCGGTGTAGATGTTGAAGCTGTCCATGAAGCGCAGCAGGATGGCGATGGTCAGCACCCGCTTCATCTTGGGCAGCTGGATGTGGCGGAAGACGGCCCAGGACGAGGCGCCGTCGACCTTGGCCGCCTGGTAGTAGGCGTCGGGGATGGCGCTGAGGCCGGCATAGGCCAGCAGCACGACCAGCGACGTCCAGTGCCAGACGTCCATCGCGATCAGCGTCGCCCAGGCCGCGAACGGCTGCTGCGTGTAGTTGTAGTTGAACCCGAGACCGTTGAGCATCCTGCCGAGCATGCCGATGTCGGGCAGCGCGAAGATGTTCCACATCGCGCCGACCACGTTCCACGGGATCAGCAGGGGCAGCGCCATCAGGACCAGGCACACCGACACCCACGGCCCGCGGCGCGGCATGGCCAGTGCGATCGCGATGCCCAGCGGCACCTCGATCGCCAGGATGATGCCCGTGAAGAGCAGCTGGCGGATGAGGGACGAGTGGAAGCGCTCGGAGTTCAGCACCTGCTCGAACCACTTGACGCCCTCGAAGAAGAAGATGTTGTTGCCGAACGTCTCCTGGACCGAGTAGTTGACGACCGCCATCAGGGGGATGATGGCGTTGAACGCGACCAGCACGACGACCGGAAGCACGTAGAGCCAGCCTCTGGGGTTTTCGGTCTTGGCGGACATGGCGCGGCCTCACTCCACCAGCCAGCCGTCGGCGTACAGCCGCGTGTGGGCCGGATCGAACCGGAGCCGGGCGCTGTCGGCCGGGATCGCGACATCTGGTGCGGTCAAGACGTTGATCCGGTTCTCGCCGTGGCGAGCCTCGACGATGCGGTAGCGGCCGGCGTCGCTCACCTTCGCGATCACCACCGGCAAACCGTCCCGGTCGAAGCTGATGAACTCCGGCCGCACGCCGATCTCCAGCCGCTTGCCCTCGGGCGCCGTGGACGGCGGGTTCTGCACCGCCACCGCCTGGCCGCCGAGGAGGGGCCTGCCGTTGTCGACGACGCACGGCAGCACGTTCATGCCGGGCGACCCGATGAAATGCCCGACGAAGGTGTGGCGTGGCCGTTCGAACAACTCGACGGGCGAGCCGATCTGGACCACTGTGCCCTCGTGCATCACCACGACCTGGTCGGCGAAGGTCAGCGCCTCGGTCTGGTCGTGCGTGACATAAATCATCGTCCGCGCGATGCGCTGGTGCAGCTCCTTGAGCTTGGACCGCAGCTGCCACTTGAGGTGCGGGTCGATCACCGTGAGCGGCTCATCGAACATGATGACGTTGACGTCGTCGCGCACCAGGCCGCGGCCCAGCGAGATCTTCTGCTTGCCGTCGGCGGTGAGGCCCGATGCGCGCGTGGCCAGCATGTCCTCCAGGTCGAGCATGCGGGCGATCTCGAGGACCTTCGCCCTGACCTCGGGCTCGGGCACGCCGCGGTTGCGCAGCGGGAAGGCCAGGTTGTCGCGCACGGTCATGGTGTCGTAGACGACCGGGAACTGGAATACCTGCGCGATCTGGCGCCGGTCGGTCGCCACATCCGTCAGGTCAGCATCGTCGAACAGGACGCGCCCCTCGGTCGGTCGCACCAACCCGGAGATGATGTTGAGCAGGGTCGTCTTGCCGCAACCGGAGGGGCCGAGCAGGGCGTAGGCGCCGCCATCCGACCACTCCATGTCCAGCTGCTTCAGGGCCCAGTCCTGATCGCCCCGCGGCCTCGCGGCGTAGGTGTGCTTCAGGTTCCTCAAGGTGATCCGGGCCATCACCGCACCGCCGCACACACACGGAGCGCGCCACTCGTCGGCGCCAAGTCTGGAACGTCCATCTTCCTCCTCACCCTGAGGAGCGCGCCTTGGCGCGCGTCTCGAAGGGTGGGGGACCACACGGGCAGTCCGAAAACTGTTCGAACGAAGCATCGGGACTGTCCCCACCCTTCGAGACGGCCGTCGCACGGCCTCCTCAGGGTGAGGAGCGGTGTGAAGTTGGCGCGCTCCCGCCACGTCATGACGCCACCAGCTTGCCGTCGGCGTCGAAGTACATGCACTGACCGACGTCCATGTGGAACCGGACCGTTTCGCCGACCTGGAGTGGATGGATTCCGTGCGACTGCGATACCCAGCTCAACGCCCCGTGGCTGAAATGGATCGTGCTGTCGGATCCGCTCAACTCCGTGATCTGGATCTTGCCCTCGATCTGCGTCGCGGTGTGGCCGTTGAGAACCGGGCTGACGTGATGAGGGCGGATACCGACCGTATAGGCACCGTCGGGGACGTGATGCAGGCGGCCGTTCACCGGCCATCGCACGGTGTCGCTCAGGACGACGCTGTCGCCGTGCTTGGCGACCGGCGCCGTGTTGATCGGCGGATTCGAGAAGACTTGCGCCGTGACGAGATCGGCCGGCCGGCGATAGACCTCGGCGGTGGGCCCGCACTGGGTGATGCGTCCCTTGCTGAGGGCGGCGGTGTGCCCGCCCAGGAGGAGGGCCTCCACCGGATCGGACGTGGCGAAGACGATCGTGCAGTGCCGCTCGGCGAACAGCTTCGGAAGCTCGTCGCGCAGCTCCTCGCGGAGCTTGAAGTCGAGATTGGCCAGCGGCTCGTCGAGCAGGACGAGGCTCGCATCCCTCGCGAGCGCGCGGGCCAGCGCCGTCCGCTGCTGCTGGCCGCCGGAAAGCTCGGCCGGACGGCGCTGCAGCAGGGGGCCCAGCCTGAGAAGCTCCGCCACGCGGTGCACGCGCCTGTCGATCTCCGGCTGCTTCATGCGCGCGACCCGCAGCGGCGAGGCGATGTTCTCGAAGACCGTGAAATTCGGGTAGTTGATGAACTGCTGGTAGACCATGGCGACATTCCGCTTCTGCACCGGAACGCGCGTCACGTTCTTGCCGTCGAACCAGACCTCGCCCGATGTCGGCTGCTCGAGCCCGGCCATGAGCTGCATCAGCGTCGTCTTGCCGGCGAGCGTCGTGCCGAGGAGGATGTTGAAGCCCTCCTCGGCGAACCGGACGCTTGTGTCGTGGATGTGCGTCTGGGCGCCGACGCGCTTGACGAGGCTTCTCAGCTCGAGGGGCACGTCCGCCTCTCCGGTGGCATGCCAGGGACGTTCGTCCGGCGGGTCGGGGCGAGGTCCGCGGTCAGGTATCCGAGCATCGAACAAGACCGTGACCGCGGCAAGCGGCGGCTCGCCGCGAGCCCGATCGCGGGCCGCCCGGGAAACGGGAGGAGATCCCCGGGCGGCGCCGCCGCAGGCTCACGTCCAGCGCTTCACGAGCTCGTCGTAGTCGATCGTCTCGCTCTTGGGCTTCTCGTTGTCGAGCTTGGCCTTGGGCCCGTTCGGCTTGCCGAGCCACTCCTTCGGATCCTTCGCCGCATTGAGCCGCGGGCCGCAGCCGCCATAGACCTTGGCCTTCTTGTCGGCCTCCTCCATGCGCGCCATCACCTCGTCCATCTCCTTGGCGAGACGGTCCATGGCCTGCTGCGGCGTGAAGGTGCCGGAGTTCACGTCGCCGATGTTCTGCCACCACAGCTGCGCCAGCTTGGGGTAGTCGGGGACGTTGACGCCCGTGGGCGTCCAGCGCACGCGGTCGGGCGAGCGGTAGAACTCGACCAGGCCGCCGAGCTTGGGGGCGCGCTCGGTGAACGACTTGTGGCGGATGTCCGAGTCGCGGATGATCGTCAAGCCGACGTGGCTCTTCTTGAGCGACACCGTCTTGGACACCGTGAACTGGGCGAACAGCCACGCCGCCTTGCGACGGTTGAGCGGTGTCGACTTGAACAGCGTCCACGAGCCGCAGTCCTGGTAGCCGAGCTTCATGCCCTCTTCCCAGTAGGGGCCCTTGGGCGACGGCGCCATGCGCCACAGGGGAGTGCCGTTGGCGTCGACGGTGTTGTTGCCGGCGCTCTTGGGCTTGACCATGTCGGCGGTGAAGGCCGTGTACCAGAAGATCTGCTGCGCCACGTGGCCTTGCGACAGTGCCGGCAGCGACTGGTAGAAGTCGTAGTCGGCGGCGCCCGGCGGGGCGTACTTGCGCAGCCACTCGTCCCACTTCCGGATCGCGTAGACCGAGGCCGGGCCATTGGTCTCGCCGCCGCGGCTGACGGAGGCGCCGGCCGGGTTGCAGGAGTCCGCCTCCATGCGGATGCCCCATTCGTCGATCGGACGGCCGTTGGGGATGCCCTTGGAGCCGGCGCCGGCCATGGACAGCCAGGCGTCCGTCATGCGCCAGCCGAGGTCCGGTGCGCGCTTGCCGTAGTCCATGTGGCCGTAGATGCGCACGCCGTCGATGGTCTTGATGTGCACCGAGAAGAACTCGGCGATGTCCTCGTAGGCCGACCAGTTCAGCGGCACGCCCAGTTCGTAGTTGTAGATCTCCTTGAACTTCGCCCGCAGCTCCGGCCGCTTGAACCAGTCGTAGCGGAACCAGTAGAGGTTGGCGAACTGTTGATCCGGCAGCTGATAGAGCTTGCCGTCCGGGCCTGTCGTGAACGACTTGCCGATGAAGTCGTTGACGTCGAGCGTCGGCAGGGTCACGTCCTTGCCTTCGCCCGCCATCCAGTCCGTCAGGTTGACCGCGCTCTGCAGCCGCGCGTGCGTGCCGATCAGGTCGGAGTCGTTGACGTAGGCGTCGTAGAGGTTGCGGTTGGTCTGCATCTGGGTCTGGACCGCCTGCACGACCTCGCCTTCGCCCAGGACCTGATGGTTGACCTTGATGCCGGTGATTTCCTCGAAGGCTTTCGTCAGCGTCTTCGACTCGTACTCATGCGTCGGGATCGTCTCCGACAGCACGTTGACCTCAAGGCCGCGGAAGGGCTGGGCGGCTTTGATGAACCACTCCATCTCCTTCAGCTGCTGGTCCTTGGTGAGGGTCGAGGGCTGAAATTCCCGATCCACCCATCTCCTGGCCGCATCCATGTTCGCGAAGGCCGGGCGCACGCCAGCCGCCAGGGCAGCTGTGCCGAGCGCGATCACCGATCGTCTTTTCATTGGCTGATCTCCTCCCTTGGAGCTGTCGAAACGCACGCTCAAGCCGGACTCGAGACGAACCTCCACGCTGCATTGGAAAGGAGTTTGACGCTACAATCGAACCAGAATGAATGTCAATCGAAGATGAAAACTCGCCATAGCGCGGGGATAGAGTGTAATATTACGCCAATGATCTCGCGCTGTGACCCCTTTGTGGGGATTTTCAGCAACTTTCATACATGGTCTTTCCGAGCGAAATTGATCCGAACGCCAGAGGAACCCAGAGGATGGAACCGTGGACGCCGCGACAGGTCGATATCGTGACCCTCGCCAGATCCCAGGGACGGGTCAGCGTCGAGACCCTGGCCTCGCACTTCAACGTCACGCCGCAGACCATCCGCAAGGATCTGAACGACCTGTGCGACCGCGGCCTGTTGCAGCGCTTCCACGGCGGCGCCGTCCTGGCCTCGGGCGTTGCCAATGTCGGCTATGAAGCCAGACGCAAGCTCGCCACCGAGGAAAAGCGGCGGATCGGCCTCAAAGCGGCGTCCCTGATCCCGGACAATTCCTCACTGCTGATCAACATCGGCACCACCACCGAGCAGGTCGCGACGGCGCTGCGCGGCAAGCGCGGGCTGATGGTGATCACCAACAACGTGCATGTTATCAACATCCTGCAGGACTGCGATCAGATCGAGATCATCGTCGCCGGCGGCGTCGTGCGCCACGCCGACGGCGGCATCGTGGGCGAGGCCGCGGTCGATTTCATCCGCCAGTTCAAGGTCGACTACGCCATCATCGGTACTTCGGCGATCGACGAGGACGGCGCCTTGCTCGACTTCGACTACCGCGAGGTCAAGGTGGCGCGGGCGATCATGGATTGCGCCCGCCAGTCCATCCTCGTCTCCGACAGGATGAAGTTCGAGCGCACGGCCCCGGTACGCATCGGCCACCTGTCGCAGCTCGACTACTTCGTGACCGATGCCCCGCTGCCGCCCAGGCTTCAGGAAGTCTGCCGCGGCAGCGGCGTGCAGGTCGAGATCGCCGATGAGGCATGAATTTTCGTTATAGTGCGAAAACATTCAAGTGTGCCCAACAGTGAAACTTTCCGAAAAATCCGTAGGCGCACGACCCTGCATTCACCAACTGCCGTCGGTGGTGCCTCGTCCCCGGCTACCTGCCAAAAAGAGCTCAGTACTGGATCCGCGAGGTGATGGCGCCGTCGGCGATGATGTGGGCGCCGCTGATGAAGCTGGCGCGGCCGCTGGAGAGGTAGACGACGGCATCGGCGATTTCGTCAGGACGGCCCATGCGGCCCAGGGGATTGCGCGCCAGCATGCGCTGGTAGCGTTCGGTGTTGGCGTCGCGCTGGCGGCCCCAGGTGTTGCCGTCCTCCAGGATGGTGCCGGGCGACACCATGTTGGCGCGGATGCCCTTGGGCGCCAGGTCGATGGCCAGCGACTTCACCAGCGGCACCAGCGCCGCCTTCACCGAGCGGTAGGGCTGCGTCGGGCCGAAGATCTCGACCAGCGACGCCGTGCCGATCACGGTGATCGAGCCGCCCGGCGCGCTCTTCTCCAGATGCGCGCGGGCGAAGCGCAGGGCGTTCACGGTCGAGACGATGTCGATCTCGATGCTGCGCCGCCAGCTGTCGGCCGTGTCCTCGACGCCGAGCGCGCTGACGTTGGCGACGAAATGGTCGAGCCCGCCGTGCGCCGCCGCGAAGCCGTCGATCCAGGCCTTCAGCGCCGCCTCGTCGGTGACGTCGAGCGCCGCGCCCGCGACCTGGCCGCCCTTGATGGTCCATTCCGATTCGCGCTCCTTCACCAGGGCCGCATCGCGGGCGCAGAAACCCACGGTCGCGCCCTCGGCCAGGAAGCAGTCGACGATGGCGCGGCCGATGCTTTTGCTGCCGCCGGTGACCAGCACGCGCTGGCCCTTGAGACCGAGATCCATGGATATCCCCGAAGGCATTTTCCAGAACGTGACGGGCGCCTATAACGGCGGCCCGACGGCCGGCATGAAACAGGGGTGTGGCGCGCATGTCCAAGATATTCGACCTCGCCGGCAAGGTGGCGCTGGTCACGGGCGCCTCGTCCGGACTCGGCGTGCATTTCGCGCGCACGCTGTCGGCCAACGGCGCCGCGGTGGCCGTCACGGCGCGGCGACGCGAGCGCTTGACGGCACTGGTCGGCGAGCTGGAGGGCGCCGGCGGCAAGGCCACCGCGGTCGCCATGGACGTGATGTCGGGCGACTCGATCCGGGCCGGCTACGACGAGGCCGAGGCGGCACTGGGGTCGATCGATGTCGTGGTCAACAACGCCGGCATCAGCATCGTGAAGCCGGCGCTGGAGATGCCGGAGGCCAGTTGGGACGAGGTCGTGAACACCAACCTGCGCGGCGCCTGGCTGGTGGCGCAGACGGCGGCGCAGCGCATGGTGGCCGCCGGGCGGGGCGGGCGCATCGTCAACATCGCCTCGATCCTGGGTCTGCGCACCATCGGCCAGGTGGCGCCCTACAACGCCGCCAAGGCCGGGCTGCTGCACCTGACGCGGGCGCTGGCCATGGAGTGGGCGCGCCACGGCATCCAGGTGAACGCGATCTCGCCGGGCTACATCGAGACCGAGATGAACGAAGCGTTCTGGCAGACGCCGGCCGGCAAGCGCCTCATCGACCGCGTGCCGCAGCGTCGCCTGGGCAAGCCGGCCCATCTCGACGGCGCCCTGCTGCTGCTGGCGTCCGAGGCCGGCGCGTTCATGACCGGCGCCAACATCGTGGTCGATGGCGGGCACACGGTGAATTCGCTGTAGGGACGGCGCTCCTCTGACCACCCCGTCATCCCGAGCGAAGCGAGGGATCTCCTGCGAACGGAGACTCCACTCGCAGAAGATCCCTCGCTGCGCTCGGGATGACCGGGTGAACGGTGGAATGAGGGTCGTGCGCTCGGGATGAGAGACAGAGCCCGAACGACATCGGGCGGCTCGTCGAGCCGCCCGATGAGTCATTGATTGGTCTTCCGCCAACCGCGTTCAAGCCCCAGCCTAGTCGTCGTAGTAGTAACGGTTGCGCTTCCTCGGCGCGGTCGCGGCGCCGATGCCGGCACCGGCGACGCCGCCGATCAGGGCACCGGGCAGCACACCGATGTCGGTCACGCCGCCGATGATCGCGCCCGAGCCGGCGCCGATCGCGCCACCGGTCACGGCACGCTGGCCCCAGGTGTCGCCACAGGCGCTCACCAGCAACGCGGCCATGGACAAGGCGGTAAGGCTCTTGATCATTGTCATCCTCCTCCCGACGCCCGGCCGTACATACGCACCGGCACATCGCCAGAACGATTTCAATGTAGGGAGCCAATATGGTCAGGGCCGGGGAAGCTTCGTGACCGAATCTGGGGATTTTCGCCCCAATCTGCCTTGATCGCCGGTGCGCCGTGCGCACTCAACGCAACGTCCGCTCGAAGAAATCGACCATGCCGGCGTTGATCGTGGCGTGCACCGCGCGACGGTCGACGCCGGGCGGGTCGGCGCAGACGTCGGCCGTGCGGCCCGGCGGACAGGGCGCGATGAACACGAGATGCTCCCCCGGCACGACGTGGTACTCGGGCTTGCGGCCAAGGTTCTCGGCGATCCATTCCTCGCTGTAGGGATGGCGGATCGCGCTGTCGCTGGCGGCGCGGTACATCAGCACCGGCCGAGTGACCGCCTGCAGCGTCTTGCGCGAGAACATGAAGCCCATGCCCGGCGCCAGCAGCACCGCGGCCTTCACCCGCGGGTCAGGCGTCTGGCGCCAGTCGGGCCGCTCGATGCGCACCTTGCCCTCGAATCCGCCGGAGCAGACGACGCCGTCGTCGCGGTTGCCCTCGCAGTACTCGTTGATGCGCGCGAAGTCCGGCAGCGCGCCCAGCACCGTCAGTGCGGTGAAGCCGCCGGCGGAGAAGCCGATCATGCCGATCCTCTGCTCGTCGACCAGCGGGCCGATGACGGGGTCGCGCAACACGCCGTCGATGGTGCGCGCGACGTGGCGCGAGCGGCCGACGAGCTGCAGGTCGGTGTAGGTGCCGGAGCTGTCGGCGTTGTTGTCGTGCGGATGAACCGGCGTGGCCACGATGTAGCCGCGTGCGGCAAGGTACTCGGCGTAGTGATGCAGGCTGAAGACGTAGCCGAAGCTGCCGTGCGAGAGGATGACCAGCGGCTTGCGGCCGGGCAGAGGGACCGCGTCGGTGCGCGTGCTGACCAGGTAGATGTTGGCCATCCACGGCTCCGGCGCCACCCGTGTCGGGTACCAGAGCCATGTGCGGATGCCGGCCGGCTCGAGCGCATCGGGCAGGACGACCTCGCGCAGCCCGACATGCGGCAGGGCAGGTGGTGCGGGCGGCGCCTTGGGCTGCGCCTGCGCCATGGCCGGCAACGCCAGCGCAGCCGCCGCGACGAGCAGGAGAGCGATTCGCTTCAACATGTACGTCACTCTCAATCCCTGCCGAGGCTGCGGTTGAAGAAATCGGGGATCTCGGCGTTCAGGCGGCGATGCACGGCGAGGCGGTCGACGCCGGTCGGATCGCGGCACAGCACGGACGGCATCGGGCGCCGGCAGGGCGCCACGAAGACGAAATGGCCGCCGGGTACCACGACGTATTCCGGCGGCCGCGGCAGGGCGCGGCGCAGCTGGTCCTCGTTGTAGGGATGGCGCACGACCTCGTCGGTCTCGGCGCGGTAGATGCGCAACGCCGCGGTGATGTCGGCCAGGCCCCGGCGGTCGAAGAAGATGCCGTAAGCCGGGGCCAACAGCACGGCCGCGCGCACGCGCTTGTCGTGGGTCACCGTCCAGTCCGGGCGCAGGCGCTGGATGCCGCCGCGCCGCATCCAGCCGCAGAACAGGCTGTCGCGGTCGGTCTTGGCGCAATGCGCCGGGCCGAGCGCGAAGTCCGGCCGGCCGCCGACCACGACCAGGCCGGTGTAGCCGCCGGCCGAATAGCCGATGAGGCCGATCCGCGCACCGTCGACCAGGGGGCCGAACACGGGATGCGCCAGCATCGCATCGACGCTGCGCGCGATGTGACGCGACCGGCCGATCAGCTGAAGATCGGTGCCCGGGCCGGTATGATTGGTGACGTTGTCGAACGGGTGCAGCGGCGCGGCCACGATCGAGCCGCCCGATGCGAGGAGCAGGATGATGTCGCGATGATTGAGCGGCATGCCGCCCGAACCGTGCGACAGCATGATCAGCCGCCGGCGTCCCGGCACGGGTGGGGCATCCGCTTCGGTCGGTTCACCCTCGGAGGTCACGTTGCCGGACGTCGCAGGGTACCAGACCCGCACGGCGATCGGCGGTTCGCCGGGCAGGTCCTCGGTGTTGAAGATGCGGGTGCCGACCGGGAATTGGGCTTGTGCCACGCCGGTGGCGGCGGTGACGCCGAGGATCAGCGCGATGACAGTCAATGCAATACGCCAATTTTCGGACCGCGCGCGTCCACGCGCGCATCGGCGCGCCAGCGCCGACCGTTTTTCGCTCTTCGCTTCGCTGCGAGCGAATGCGCGCGTGGACGCGCGCGGTCCGAAAAAAGACAAGCCTCACCAGCCGTTGATGCGGTCGTAGGTGGCGACGATGGTGCGGCCGTCGCTCTCCTCGCTGTCGACCACGTGGTAGCGGTCGTAGGCCGCGGCCGTGATGCAGGCGTGGTTGGGCCACACGCGAACCTTGCTGCCGATCGGCAGCTTGTCCCAGGGCAGTGGCGCGTCGGCCTGCACGAAGCCGTGCTCCTGCGAGCAGGCGACGACCGCGAGGTCCGGCACGGGCGCGTCCTTGATGAAGCCGTAGCCCGCCCTGGGCATGAATTCCTGGGCGCTGATGTCCTTGCTGAGCGCCAGCGCGCCGGCGTCGATCAAAAGCTGGTTGCGGTGCGGGTAGTGGCCGATCACCGACGCCATCACCGACAGCGCCATGTCGCCGGCGTCGCACGAGCCGATGCCGGCCTGGTCGAGGTCGTTGAACACGAACACGCCCGGCCGCATCTCCGTCACGCCGTCGAAATTGCGCGAATGCATCGCCGTCGGCGTCGAGCCGGCGCTGACGATCGGGCAGGGGATGCCGGCCTCGCGCAGCATCCGGGCCGCCGTCACCACGGCCAGCCGTTCCTGCTCGGCGACGCGGGCGATGCCGTCGGGCGTGCTCTCATGATAGGAGTGCCCGCCATGCGTCATCACGCCGGCCAGCTCGACGTCCGCGGCCTCGTGGAGTGCGCGCCCGATGTCGACCAGGCCCGACAGATCAGGGTAGGGCAGGCCGGCACGACCGGCGCCGCTGTCGATCTCGATGAGCACCGAGAACGTGTCGCCGTCCCGTGCGGCGTCGGCGATGGCGCGCGCCACCGGCAGGTTGTCGGTCACGACCCGCAGGTTCACGCCGCCCTGTCGGCGCAGCGCGGCGATCGACGGCAGCTTGGACGGCACGATACCGACGCCGTAGAGGATGTCGGTGAAGCCGCCGGTGGCAAAATACCGCGCCTCCGCCAGGGTCGAGACCGTGATACGTCCATCGAACGCGGCCGTGGCCATGCGGCCGACGTCGACCGACTTGGCGGTCTTGAGGTGCGGCCGCAACTGGACCCCGGCTGGCTTCAGGCGCGCCGTCATGCGATCGATGTTGCGCTGCAGGACCGCCCGGTCCAGCACGAGGCAAGGTGTCAGCAGGGTATCGAGCGTGTCGGGCATGTCAGGTGCGTTCCAGAGGGCGGCGGCGTGCCGGGGGACCGGCATTCCGCCACGCCCGGCAGCGGTTGAGCAAACAAAAACCGTCATGCAACTGGGTCATGATCGGTGATGGTGATCTGCAGGACGGGTGGCCGGAAGGGGAGTGGCACATGCCGATCGAGAACGAGCGCAAATTCGTCCTGCGCGATGCGGAGGGGGCGCTGGAACGTGCCCTGGCGTCCGCCTGTCCGCCGTGGCGCCGCTTCGGCATCCGGCAGGCCTATCTCGACGCGCCCGGGCTGCGCATCCGGCGGTTCGACGATCCGGACGGTATCCAGCACATCTTCTCGTTCAAGCGGCCGGTCGGCGCCGAGATGGTCGAGATCGAGACCGACATTTCGGCGGCCGACTTCCAGCGCCTGTGGACCTTGCGCCGCGAGTCGCTGGAGAAGGAGCGATACCATCTCGCCGACGGCAGCTGCGGCTGGGATGTCGACTTCTTCAAGCGCGGTGGCCTGACCTACTTTGCGCTGGCCGAAGTCGAGATGCCGGAAGGACGGGTCGAGCCGCCGCCGCCACCCGCCATCCTTGCCCCGCACGTCGTCTTGCTCGTACCCCGTGGCGATGAACGGTTCGCTTCCAAAAAGCTTGCCGATCCGGCCCATGCGGCCCGGATGACGCGGGAACTGGCGGCTGCGACCTGAGCCTTCAAATGCTGGCGTTCCGCGTGCCCGAGAGCTATCGGCAAATGTGCCGTTCAGGAATCTGTGGCAGAAATACCAGAAATACCAGAAATTCGATTTTCTTTTCGTATCAGTGACTTGGCCGGTCGCGCCGTGACGACAGAATTTGGCAGAAATGGCCAGAAATTCGTATGGCGCCGCCTTGCCAGCCGACAACACGCGCCGCCATGAAATCAGCCTGCGCGAATTGCGCGATCAGAATCAGCGCGCAATTCCAAGGCTTCGCTGCGCAGGAATCGGGACTGCGCTAATTCGGCTCTGCCGTCCTGGCACAGGCGCACGATCCTTACCTGCGGCGCCCGCTGAGCAGGGCTTGCAACGGGTGCCAGCCAGAAAATTCGAGGCGGTCGGGGTTCGCGGGTCTTTCATCCCGGTTCTTCGCTGCATTGGATTGTGGCGAGAGTGGAGAGCCAAGTAGCATTCTATCTATATTGTGTCAAGTAATTGCTCAGTACAGTACAAATACAGTATGAGTGTCGCACGTCGGCCGGTACGGATTCGGAACGATCGGGCGGAATTAGAGTCAGATCGTGCGATCGAAGAACACCGTGCGATGGCCCGGCTTGACCTGCCAGAGCTGGGCCGGGCGGTTGCTGGCGGAGCGGCGTTCGCCTTCGAGCGGCTCAAGAAAATCCATTTCGGCGATCCGCTTGCGGAAGGCGGATTTGTCGAGCTTGCGCTCCAGCAGCTGCTCGTAAACGCGCTGCAGATCCGGCAGGGTGAACTTCACCGGCAGCAGGTGCACGGGCAGGGTTGTGTATTCGACCTTGCGGCGCACGCGGCTTATAGCCTCGGCCAGGATCCGCGCATGGTCGAACGCGAGGTTGGGCGCTACCGACGTGCCGACGACGGGCCACCAGGCCGCGGCATCAGCGTTGCGGCCATGCCGCGGCTCGATCTGGTCAGAGGAGATCAGCGCCACGTATACGATGGTTGTCGACCAGCCGCGCGGATCACGCCTGGGGTCGCCAAAGCTGGCGAGTTGCTCAAGGTACGGGACTTCGATGCCGGTCTTGTCCAGCAGCAGGCGCCGCGCGGCGCCTTCCAGCGAGATGTCATCGGGGCGGATGAAGCCGCCGGGCAGGGCCCAACGCCCGACATGAGGCGGCTCCGAGCGGCGCACCAGCAGTGACTGCAGCGCGTCCTGCCGTAGGGTGAGGATCGTCACATCGACCATGAGCAACGGCCGGTGGGCGGGTGCTGACCCGGCAGGGGCAGGTCTTGAACGTCGTTCGGTCATCGCAACACCATCACGGCGCAGGGGAGTTAGGCCCTCCAGCACGAGCAAAAACGCACTTAGGCTCTGATTTATCCTAAGTTAGAGCTATTTGCAACTAAGTTAGTTGTTTTTTACTTATAAGTAAGTATATTGGCAGCATCAACGGCGGCCGTCCCGGCCGCCGTGCCGCAGGAGGGTTCGATGTTCGGCGTCCGGTTCCTCAAGACCCAGCCGACCCAGTACGTGATCCGCTATCGCGACGGAAAGCGCGTCAGCGCCGGCACCGGACTGTCGTTCTTCTATTTCGCGCCCTCGACCTCGCTGGTGGTGGTGTCCACCGCCAGCAGCGATGCGCCGTTCATCTTCGAGGAGACGACGGCGGACTGGCAGACCGTGACCATCCAGGGCCAGCTCACCTGGCGCGTCGGCCAGCCCGAGCGCATCGCCGAGGTGATGGATTTCACCCTGAGCGCACCGGGCCACTATGCGTCGGAAGACCCGCAGAAACTGCCGCAGCGGCTGCTCGACCGCCTGCAGGCCGCGATCAAGACGGAGATGCAAGCCCTGCCGCTGCGCCAGGCGCTGTCGGCCGGCGATTCCCTGGTGGCGCGCGTCGGTGGCCTGCTGGGCCATGACCCCATCGTCACGGCATTGGGCCTCGAGATCCTCGGCTTCTCGATCCTCGCCATCAAGCCCAAGCCCGAGACGGCCCGCGCACTGGAAGCGGAGGTGCGCGAGGAACTGCTCAAGCGCGCAGACGAGGCGATCTATGCCCGCCGCAACGCCGCGGTCGAGCAGGAGCGCGGGATCAAGGAGAACGAGCTGCGCACGGAGATCGCCGTCGAGGCCAAGAAGCGCGAGATCCGCGAAGTCCAGATGGAAGCCGAGCGGGCGGTGCAGGCCAAGCGGCAGGAGATCGCCGAGGCCGAAATGACGGGCAAGATCTCGCTGGAGAAGAAGAACGCGACGCTGGTCGAGCTCGCCACCGCCAACGTTCGCCAGGAGGCGGAAGCCAAGGCGCACGGCGTCGAGGCCCTGATGCGGGCCGCGGCCAGCGTCGATCCGCGCGTGCTGGAGGCGCTGGCCATGGCGGGCATGCGGCCCGACCAGATGATCGCCGCGGCGTTCCGCGAGCTCGCTGGCAACGCCGACAAGATCGGCCAGCTCAACATCTCGCCGGAGCTGCTGGGCGAGCTGCTGGGCCGACGCGCGCCGCCGGCGGCGCCGGCGAAGAAATAGCTGGGGGCAGGGTCCGGATGGCGCTCTTCGGTCGGAGCGCGCCACTCCAGTGGCGACCAGACGCAGAGGACGGATTACAGAAGACGGAATGAACAAAGCTCGCCCTCGTTCCGTCCTCTGGCGTCTGTCTTCCGTTCTCCGGGTGCCACTGGAGTGGCGCGCCCCGACCGAAGACAGGAGATGATCATGGCTGCCGACGATCGCCGGATCGTGCTGATCACACGGCCGACACGGCTAGACGAGCTGATCGCGCGCTTCAACACCGAGCGGCAGGCGCAGTTCTATGTCGAGCGGCTCGGTGTCGATTTCGGCGATTATCTGGCGGAGCAGGGACAGTACCGCACGGCGGTGGCGAAGACCTGGGCGGCATTGGCGGAGGTCGGCCGGCTGCAGCGCGTGGACCGCCGGTTCCTGCCCAACTTCGTCTTCGGTCCGGACGACCTGATCGTCGTGTTGGGCCAGGACGGGCTGGTCGCCAACACGCTCAAATACCTCGACAGCCAGCCGGTCGTCGGCGTGAACCCTGACCCCGCACGCTGGGACGGCGTACTGCTGCCGTTCACTGTCGCCGACGTTGGCACCATCGCGCGCGACACGGCGCGTAGCCGGCGCCAGACGCGGCAGGTCGTGATGGCGCAGGCCAGCCTCAACACAGGCCAGGTCTTGTACGGCGTCAACGACCTGTTCATCGGCCCGCGCTCGCATGTCTCGGCGCGCTACACCATCCGGGTCGGCGACCGCGAGGAGGCGCAATCATCGAGTGGCGTCATCGTGTCCACCGGCCTGGGCTCCAGCGGCTGGCTGAAGAGCATCTATGCCGGCTGGGCCGCCACCACGCGCGTGCTGCTGCCGGCGGACGAAATGCCTGAACCGTCGCCAGCGTTTGCCTGGGATACCGAGCGGCTGCACTTCGCGGTGCGCGAACCGTTCCCCAGCCGCACGACGCGCGCTTCCATCGTGTTCGGCCGACTGGAGGCGCCGGCGAAGCTGACGCTGGTGTCTCAGATGCCCGAGAACGGCGTGATCTTCAGCGACGGCATCGAGGCCGACTTCCTCGAGTTCAACAGCGGAGTACGCGCCGATATCGGCGTGGCGGACAAACGCGGGCACCTGGTGGTGTGACACGATTGGCGGGGCCGCGCCGCTACAGCGGCGCTCTTTATCCTCGATGAAAGGATTGAAGAGGCGACGCTGGAGCGGCGCGGCCCGGCCAAAAGTTGGCGTCCATGCGCGGGTGTCTTCGGCCTGTCACATGACGGCGCTTCCATGGGTCGGCGGCCGTACCCAGACGGCCGGAGCGGGGCAGAGACTGACGATGGCGTCGATGCGGACGTCCGCCATGGCGAAATCGAGCGTGGTCGCGGGCGTGCTGCTCGTCGGCGCGCTGGCGTTGCTGATGCGCGGGCCCTCGGTTACCGACACCCTGCAGCGGTGGGGCCTCCTGGGAACCTGGGCCGCCGATTGCGGTCAGCCGGGGAGAGATGTCGCGCCACACACAACGTATGCCCGGCGTGGCGGCGGCAACGCGGTGATGGAACGCCGTTACGGTGATTCAACGCGCAATGACATCAGCGCGGTGGGCACGGCGGTGATCGCGGCCGACGGCACGATCACGCTGACACTTGACGTACCCGGCTCCAAGCAGACGCGCATCGTCAGCCTGGTCAAGTCGGGCGACCGGATCCGGACGGTTTCGGACCGCCTGGTCGGCGTCAACGGCCACACCATCCGCGACGGCCGCTTCGCCCACGACGGCAACGAGACTCCCTGGCAGAGTCGATGCGACGGGTGAGCGCTTCCGAGTTGGCGGCGATGGCCGCAAAATCCTCGGCCGTCATCCCGAGTGAAGCGAGGGATCTTTCCTTCGCTTTCTCAGCCCGGACGGACGGCAGAAGGAAAGATCCCTCGCTTCGCTCGGGATGACAGCCGGTGTTAGCCGACTACTCGGTGCCCTTCGCTTCTTGCCAGAGGGCTTCCATTTCGGCGAGGGAGGCCGTTTCGGGGGTGCGGCCGGACTCGCGCAGGCGACGTTCGATGTGGCGGAAGCGGCGGTCGAACTTGTCGTTGGTGGCGCGCAGGGCCTCCTCGGGGTCGATCTTCAGGTGCCGCGCCAGGTTGGCCACGGCGAACAGCACGTCGCCGATCTCGTCCTTCAAGCGGTCCGATGGCGCGCCGGTTGTCACCTCGGCCCGCAGTTCGCCGATCTCCTCCTCGATCTTGTCGATCACCGGTCCGGCCGCGCCCCAGTCGAACCCGACCCTGGCGGCGCGCTTCTGCAGCTTCTCGGCGCGGATCAGGGAGGGCAGGGCGAGCGCCACGCCGTCGAGCACGCTGGCCGGTTGATCCGCGGCGCCCGCCGGCCCCTTTGCCGCCTGCCGGGCACTGCGCTCCGCCGCCTTGATCTGCTCCCAGATGCCGCTCTGATGCTCGTCGCCCTCGACGTGGGCATCGCCGAAGACGTGCGGGTGCCGGGCAACCATCTTGTCGGCAATGGTTTGCGCAACGTCCTTGAAGTCAAAGGCGCCTTCCTCCTCGGCCATGCGGGCGTGGTAGACCACCTGCAGCAGCAAGTCGCCCAACTCCTCGCGCAGGTCGATCCGGTCGCCCCGACGGATGGCGTCGGCGACTTCATACGCTTCTTCAAGGGTATACGGCGCGATGCTGGCGAAATCCTGCTTCAGGTCCCAGGGGCAGCCGTGCTCGGGATGGCGCAGCCAGGCCATGATCACCAGCAGGCGCTGCAGGGGCTCGCGCGGCAGGTCGTCCGCGGTTGGTCTGCTCAGGGCAGGTGTTGATCGAAAAGCCACAACAATTACCTATAGTTATAGTGCGATCTTGAGGATTTCCCAAGGGTTTGAGTTCTTGCCACTAGCGGCGATTGTGCGGCACCGCGGCCGTGGAAGGAAGGCGGGCCGGGTGTGGACAAGGCACGCCGGAGCATCCGGACGACTGGCAGCGCCGTGCACGGAGCGCGTCCCCACCTTTGACCTGCGATCGCCCAAACGGACCGCGCGGCTCCTGCCGCGCTCTTCGATTTTTCCGCAGCAGAGCATGAGCGCGCCGGGAGGCGCGCGGTCCGACCGTGCCGCCGTGCGCCCCAAAGAGCTACCGGCGCCCGGGGGCAGGACGCGCTACTCGGGCGGCACGCGCCCCAGCGGCCGTAGCGCATCGAAGCTGACCTTGACGGCGGACAGGGTCTCGGGATTGAGCTGCGCCAGGAAGTCGGCCACGAGGGCGATCTTGCGTTGGCGCACCTGCTCCACGAGGGCGCGCCCGCGGGGGGTGATCCGGATACGCACGCCGCGGCCGTCCGTCGGGTCGGGCCGGCGCTGGATCAGGCCGTCACGCTCCATGTCCTGCACCAGCCGGGTCATCGAGGGTCGCTTGACGCGCTCGAAGGCCGCCAGTTCGCCGACGCTCGTCGGCCCGTCGAAGGCGAGGCCGGCCAGCGCCGAAAACCGTCGCGGGCTGATGCCGAAGGCCTGGTCGATGTCCCGCAGCCGCCGCCCGAGGTGCTGGACGAAGACATAGATCCGCTCGGCCTCGCGGCGGTGGTCGGTCGCAGTCATGTGCCATGATATTATAATTAGCATTGCTAATCAAAATATGGTTAGTCATGCTAATCAAATGGAGGGACCCATGACGGCTGTTCATCGAGACCAGGTGAAGGGTCAGCGGTTCGGATTGCTGGCCGATACGCACGATGACGCGGTGGATTGGCCCACCGCCCTGGATCTGATCCGTGCGGCCATGGGCGAGGTCGACGGCATCATCCACTGCGGCGACCTGTGCACGGGCCGGGCACTGGAAACGCTGTCCGCGATAGCGCCGGTGTGGGCGGTGCGCAGCCGGGCGGACGCGCCGGCGGCGCCGCCCTTGTTGGTCGAAGGCCCCAGGATCCTGGAAGCGGGCAGGGTGCGTATTGGCGTGGTCAGTTCACTCAGCGCCGCGCCTGTCGGCGCCGAGGTCGACCCGGCCGTGCGCTTCGTCCGGACCGCCGGTCGCGACGTGGCCGACAGGCTGTTCGGCGGAATTGTCGACGTCTGCGTGTTCGGCGGCACGCATCGGGCCGAGATCGTCGCCACCGGTGGGACCCTGTTCGTCAATCCGGGCAGCCCGACCCTGGCGGCGCGGCGCTCGCTCGGCGTTCTGGTGGTTGACGGTCAAAGCGCCTCGGTGGACGTACGACCGATCGGGTGACGAATAGCCCACCGTGGACCGACTCGGAACTGTTTGGGTATGAATGATTGTCGTATAATGTTTATTATGGAAAATAAACTATATGTCAGGAAATTTAATGCCTACCGGTCCTTTTTCCATGTGATCTTCCGGTCCTTGGCCATTAGCGCCAGCAGCGGCAGGAACTCCTGTGCCTTGGACATCGGCGCGCCGAATGTCATCAGCAGCGCCCGCCTGGGGTTCTCCGGGTTCGGCGTCAGCAGGTCGACGATGGCGCGCGGTTCCTTGTCACCCTTGCGGGCCGGCACGTTGTGCAGGACGCCCAGGACCTGGCCGTCCGGCAAGGTCCGGCTCGAGGCCTGGATGACCGGATACCGTACCCGCAGGGCCGCCGCCTTCCCGACCATGAACTTCTCCAGGTCCGGCACGCCCTCGTAGTCCAGGTCGACGCGCCAGACGATGATCCGCACCGACCGGTCCGGGTTGAAGATCGCCAGCCGCTCGAAGTCCTCGATCGCATGCCAGCCCAGCGGCACCTTGAAGTCGACGAACAGCGTCTTGGACCGGATCACGGCATAACCCTCGGCCGGCACGGCGGTGATCAGATCAGGCAGGCTCTCGGCCGTCGCGTTGGTCCATTCCCGGTTGATCGTGTCGTCAGGGTCGTTGAGGCTCTTGGTGTTCAGCGACAGTGCATACAGCTTGAAGGTCGAATCGCCGGGGTCGAGCGATGCGCTGGGTTGCGCCCTGGCCAGGGTGGCCGCCGTGCAGGCCAGCAGGGACACGACCCCTACCCTCAAGATTATTTTCCATAACACAAAGATTGTCATCCCGAGCGCAGCGAACTGGGAGCGCCGGCATCCTGCCGGCACCGGCGCGAAGCGCCCGGAGCGCGGGGCTCCGGCCCGCTCATGATGCGGGCGGGACCCTTCGGCAGGCTCAGGGCAGGCTGCCCGCGCTCCCAGGAGCCGGCTGGAAGCCGGCGTTCCCAGGCTTGAATGACTGCTGTGCGTTCGCATCCGACTCAGGCCTCGATGATCATGCCGTCATAGGCTGGCTCGACATGCCCGGGCACCCGGCGCCGAAGCTCGTCGTAGTCCAGGTCGACGTGCATGTTGGTCAGGATCGCGCGCCGTGGCCGGATACGCTCGATCCACGACAAGGTCAGGTCGAGATGGGCGTGCGTCGGGTGCGGGGTGTAGCGCATGGCGTCGATGATCAGGGTATCGACCCCGTCCATGGCGGCAAAGGCGGATTCGTCCAGCTTCACGACGTCATTGGCGTAGACGATCGGCCCGAACCGGAAACCCAGCGACATGATGCTGCCGTGGTGCTGATAGAACGGCGTCACGGCGATGCCCGCGACCTCGAACGGACCGTCGATCAGGCGGGCCCGGTACAGCGCCGTGTAGAAGCTGCCGCGCGCCGTCTCGAAGCAATAGCCGAACCGCTGCTTCAGAACTTCCAGGGTGCGGGCATCCCCCCACCCTTCCACCGGGCCGTGCCGCAGGGTCACCGCCCGCAGATCGTCGATGCCGTGCGTCTGGTCGGCATGGTCGTGGGTCCACAGCACGGCGTCGATGCGGCCGACGCGGGCGTCCATGAGCTGTTCGCGCAGATCGGGGGAGGTGTCGACCAGGAGGGTCTTGTCCCGGTCCTGGACCAGGATCGAGCAGCGGCGGCGGCGGTTCCTGGGGTTCGCCGGATCGCACGCCCCCCAGTCGCCGGCGCCGTCCTTGCCGCCGATGCGCGGCACCCCGCCCGACGTGCCGCAGCCGAGGATGGTCACGCGCATGGTGTCACTCCCTTCCCCCGGAGGGGGAAGGTGCGAGAACGGCGGAAGGGGGATGCTCGATCATTTGCGATGACATGAACCAACATTGCATCCGGTCGAACATCCCCCTTCCGGCGCTTCGCGCCACCTTCCCCCTCCGGGGGAAGGTCATGATGCTACGCCACCTCACGCTGACAACACCGTGCGGTCCGCCTTGGTGAAGAGGCGGAAGAAGTTGTCCGTTGTGGCGCGCTCCAGCTCGGCCATCGGGATGCCCTTGAGCTCGGCGACCTTGGCGGCGGTGTGGGCGACGAAGGCGGGCTCGTTGCGCTTGCCGCGCCTGGGGATCGGCGCCAGGTAGGGCGCGTCGGTCTCGACCAGCAGCCGGTCGAGCGGGACGTCGCGCACGATGGCGCGCAACTCCTCGGCCGCCTTGAAGGTGACGATGCCCGAGATCGAGATCGACAGCCCCAGCTCAAGCGCGGCTTCGGCCATGCCGCGACCGGCGCTGAAGCAGTGGATCAGGCCGGTGAAAGGCCCTGCCCCCATTTCGGCGCGCAGGATGGCGGCGGTGTCGTCGTCGGCGTCGCGCGTATGCACGATCAGGGGCAGGCCGCTCGCACGCGCCGCCGCGATGTGCGCCCGGAAGCTCCCGGCCTGCTCGTCGCGCGGGCTGTGCTCGTAGTAGTAGTCGAGGCCGGTTTCGCCGATGCCGATCACCCTGGGATGCTGCGCCAGGGCGACCAGCCGATCGGGGGTGCGCTGCCCCTCCTCCTTGGCCTCATGCGGGTGCACGCCGACGCTGCACCAGATGTTGGCGTGGCGCTCGGCGATGGCACGCACCTTGTCGAAGGCATCGAGCCGCGTGCCGATGGTCAGCATGGCGCCGACGCCGGCTTCGCGGGCGCGCGCGATGACTGCGTCCTCCTCCGCCGCCAGTTCGGGGAAATCGAGATGGCAGTGGCTGTCGACGAGCATGGCGATCACGCCTTTTTCGCGACCTTGGCCGGCTTCGCCGCGGCTGGCCTGACCGGTGCCTCCGGATCGACGAAGCGCGGGAACACGCCCTGCGGCGCCGGCAGCGCGGTGCCGCTCGCCAGCGCCCTGTCGAACGACGCGAAGCCGCGCGCCTCGGCGGGTATCGCAAGCTGGTCGAGGATCTTCGCCGTCGATGTTGGCATGAAAGGCTGCACCAGCAGGGTCACGCGCCGGATGGCCTCGGCCAGAACCCACAGCACGGTGTCACGACGCGCCGGATCGGTCTTGCCCAGGGCCCACGGCGCTTGCGCATCGACGTAGCGGTTGGCGTCGCCGATCACTTCCCAGATCGTGATCAGTGCCTCGTGGAAAGCCTGCTCGCCGATCTGCGCCCGCACCTGCGGCAGCAGCGCCGAGGCGCGGTCGAGCAGCGCCCGGTCCGCGTCCTGCAGCGGCCCGGCCGCGGGCACCGCGCCATCGCAGTTCTTGTTGATCATCGACAGGACGCGCTGGCAGAGGTTGCCGTAGGTGTTGGCGAGGTCGGAATCCATGCGCTGCACGATGGCGCGCTTCTGGAAGTCGCCGTCGTTGCCGAACGGCACCTCGCGCAGCAGGAAGTAGCGCGTCTGGTCGAGCCCGTAGGTGTCGACCAGGGCCGCCGGCGCCACCACGTTGCCCAGCGACTTGGACATCTTCTGGCCTTCGATGGTCCACCAGCCGTGCGCGAACACGCGCTTCGGCGGTGCGACCCCTGCGGCCATCAGGAACGCCGGCCAGTAGACGGCGTGGAAGCGCACGATGTCCTTGCCCACCATGTGCAGGTCGGCCGGCCAGTATTTCGCCGTCGGCGCGCCCGGATCGGGATAGCCGGCCTCGGTGATGTAGTTCGTCAGCGCGTCGAGCCAGACGTACATGATGTGCGCCGAATCGTTGGGCACCGGCACGCCCCACTTGAAGGTGGTGCGCGACACCGACAGGTCCTGCAGGCCGCTCTTCACGAAGCTGATCACCTCGTTGCGCCGGCTGTCCGGTGCGATGAAGCGCGGGTTGCTGGCATAGAGGTCGAGCAACCGGTCCTGCCATGCCGACAGCCGGAAGAAGTAGCTCGCCTCCTCCACCCAGTCGACATCGGCGCCGGTGGCGATGGCGCGCCGCTTGCCGTCGGGCCCGACCTCGGTCTCCGACTCGGCGAAGTAGGTCTCGTCGCGCACGGAGTACCAGCCGGCGTACTTGCCGAGGTAGATGTCGCCGGCGGCGATCAGCTTCTCCCACAGCGCCTGGCAGCTGCGGTAGTGGCGTGGCTCGGTGGTGCGGATGAAGTTGTCCGGGCTGTAGCCCATCTTGGGCACGAGGTCGCGGAACGACTGGCTCACCTGGTCGGTGAAGGCCTGCGGCGTCATGCCGGCGGTTGTGGCCGCCTTCTCGACCTTCTGCCCGTGCTCGTCGGTGCCGGTGAGGAAGTGCACGTCGTAGCCGTCGAGCCGCATGAAACGCGCCATCACGTCGCAGGCCAGCGATGTGTAGGCGTGCCCGATATGGGGCACGTCGTTCACGTAGTAGATCGGCGTCGTGATGTAGTACGTCTTCGCGTTCATGGCCCTACGCTCTCTCGCCCGGTCCGCCGCGTCGAGGGTCGCTCGTCGACCGGGTGAAAGGTCAGCGTGTCACCGCCTGCAGGGCGAGAAAACTGCCGAGCACCACCTGCTTGCGATCCAGATTGACGGCATCGGCGCGGGCGAACAGGTGGGCGATCTTCTCCCATACCTGCATCCAGCGATCAAGGCCGGCCGCCGCCAGCAACCGCTCGCGCAGACCTGCCTCGCGCGTGACCAGCGGCGCATGTCCCGTGCCTGTCGCGCCGTGACGAATCAGTGACGTCAGCCACCAGTCGAGCAGGAAGGCGATGGTGCGGTAGTCGCTGTCACCGTCCTCGCCGCGGCGTGCCATGCGGTCGGCAAAGGCGTGCGCCGCCGCGATGTCCAGCGACGGCAGCCCCGCCAGCAGGTCGACCATGCCGCGATAGAGCTCAAGTCCGCCGGCGCGCGCCAGCTCCAGGGCGCGGCCGACGCTGCCATCGGCGAGGCGGGCCAACGCCGTGCGCTCCTCTGCCGCAATTCCGGGCACGTAGTCATCCATCAGGGCGACCGCGGCCGCTTCGGGCAAAGCATGCAGGTTGAGCCGGCGGCACCGTGAGCGGATCGTGGGCAGCAGCCGGCCCGGCGCATGCGCCACCAGCAGCAGCACCGATCGCGCCGGCGGCTCCTCCAGGATCTTCAGCACGGCGTTGGCGGCGTTGCGGTTCATCTCGTCGGCGGCGTCGATGACGGCGACCCGCCAGCCGCCTTCCGCCGGCGTCAGCCGCATGAACTGGCCGAGCTCGCGCACATCCTCGACCACGATCTCCGTGCGCATGCGGCCGCGATCGTTGAGGCTGCGCTCCACCGTACGCAGGTCGGCATGGCCGCCTGACGCGACGCGATGCACGACAGGCGCGCGCATGTCCGTCTCCAGCGACGTCGGGCCGCCGAACAAGCCGCCGCCGGCGTCACCCGCCAGCAGGAAGCGCGCGAAGCGATGTGCCAGCGTCGCCTTGCCGATGCCGCGCGGACCCGCAATCAGCCAGGCGTGCGGCAGCTTGCCGGAGGTGAGCGCCGCCAGCAGCGTGTTCTCGGCCGCTTCGTGCCCAACGAGCCGCGGGTTGAGCCGCGGTGCCGGCCACGGCGGCGCGCTGGTGTCGTCCTTCTCGGGCCGGCGCGCCATGGGCTGGCTCCGGCGAAAGAGAGAAGAATTCAACACAGAGACACAAAGAGCACAGAGGGCACAGAGATAGCGATTGCGCCCCATCGGTGGGCGCTCGTCATTCTCTGTGTCCTCTGTGCCCTCTGTGTCTCTGTGTTGAATGTTTTCGTGCGCCGAGGGCAATCACGACTGCCAATCATAGGCAGGACTCTTATCCGACGCCGAGCCGAGCCGCTACCACTTGCGTGATGCGGTCGCGCACGGTCTCGACGGGAGCGTCGGCGTCGACCAGGACGCAGCGGCCCGGTTCGGCGGCGGCGATCTGGCGGAAGCCGTCGCGAACGCGCCGATGGAAGGCGATGCCCAGGGCCTCGTAACGGGTTTCGACGCCTCGGCGCGACGCCGCGCGCGCCAGGCCGGTTTCGACGGGAAGGTCGAGGATGATCGTCAGGTTGGGCTGGAAGTCGCCGACGGCGAGGCGGTAGAGCGCCTCGATCTGCCCGAGGTCGAAGCCATGGCCATGGCCCTGGTAGGCGCGCGTCGAATCGGCGAAACGGTCGCTGATCACCCACTGGCCGCGCCGCAGTGCCGGCTGGATGGTGCGCACGAGGTGATCACGCCGGGCCGCGAACATCAGCAAGGCTTCGGTCGTGCCATCCCAGGCGTCGGCAACGCCCTCGACCAGCAGCTTGCGGATCATCTCGGCGCCGGGCGAGCCGCCGGGCTCACGCGTCGTCAGCACGTCGACGCCGCGCGCGCGCAGATGCTCGGCGAGCAGCAGGATCTGGGTCGACTTGCCGGCCCCCTCCCCGCCCTCGAATGTGATGAAGCCGCTCATCAGGTATCAGGCATCAGGCATCAGGTATCAGAAAGACGCTCATGCCTTCTGATCCCCGATCCCTGATACCTGGCTTCTGGTCATGACATCCAGCCGAACAGGTAGTGCTTGATGACGCCGAAGGCGCGGCCGACGGGGCCCAGCCGCGGCACGTCGGCACCGGCGTAGAGCGGGATCTCGACTGGGCGGGCGCCGGGCGAGGATTGCACGATCGCCCGGCCGATCGGATCGCCCTTGCTGATGGGCGCGCGCACCGGCCCTTCGTACTCGACGCGCACGCGCACGCCCGCGTCCTGGCCGACCGGTACGGTGGCGGCCACCGGCCGCGCGGCAATCAGCGGCACCTTGCCCAGTTCGCCGAGCCAGACGTCAGCATGCGCGACGGTCTCGCCGGCGCGGAACGCCACCTTGTTGCTGTACTCGCGGAAGCCCCACTCGATCAGCCGCGCCGACTCGACGGCGCGCGTCCTCATGTCGGGCAACCCGTTGACGACCAGGATCAGGCGCCGGCCGTCGCGGAGGGTCGCGGCGGTCAGGCCGTAGCCCGCCTCCTCGGTATGGCCGGTCTTCAGCCCGTCCGTGCCCGGCGTCATGCCCAGCAGGCGGTTGCGGTTCTCCTGGCGGATGTTGTTCCAGGTGAACTCGGTCATCGCGTAGTAGCGGTAGTAGTCCGGGAAATCCTCGACGGTGCGCTTGGCCAGCAGCGCCAGGTCCCTGGCCGTGACCACCATGCCCTCGACCGGCCAGCCGCTGGAATTCTTGAACACCGAGCCGGTCATGCCCAACTCGCGGGCGCGCTTGGTCATGCGCGCGGCGAACGCTTCCTCGGTGGCCGACATGCCCTCGGCGAGCACGACACAGGCATCGTTGCCCGACAGCGCGACGACGCCCTTGACCAGGTCCTCGACCGAGATCTCCGAGTTGATCTCGACGAACATGCGCGAGCCGCCCATGCTGCGCGCGCGGTCGCTGACCCGGAATTTGGTGTCCAGCCGCAGCTTGCCCGCCTTCAGATCCTCGAACACCAGGTACATCGTCATCAGCTTGGCCATCGAGGATGGCAGCATCGGCTTGTCGGCGTCCTTGAACAGCAGAATCGTGTCCGTGGTGGCGTCGATCAGCAGGGCGTATTTCGCCAGGGTGCCGATGCCGATCTGCGACGGCGGCAACGCCTCGACCGGCGGCCCGCTCCTGGTTCCCGGCCCCTTCTGGCCACCCCTCGGCTTCGCCGGCTTGGTCTGCACCTCCTGCTGGGCATTTACAACAGGCGCCGCCGCCGCCAGCAGCAGCGGTGCGACGAGCAGCGCGGCGAAGAGCGCCGCCGGACGTTGCAGCATCGTCAAGTCTCCGTCCTCAGTCCGACACGACCCGCGCGTCGCCATGGCCGGCGCGCTGCATGGCGCCACGCACGTTATAAGCCTCGTCCTCGCTGGTATAGGGGCCAATGCGCACACGGTACATCGGCACGCCGTGCGCGTTCGTGGTCTGGCCGATCGACGTGCCGCCGAACGCGGCCAGCGCGACCCGCAACCGCTCGGCATTGTCGAAGCTGGCGAAGGCGCCGGCCTGCACGAAGTAGCCGCCGGATACGGGTGGCACCGTCGCCACCACCGGGACGACGGCGGATCGGGCCACGGCCGGCGGCGGTGCCTGCACGATCGGTGGCGGGGGTGGCGGCGCCGGCGGGGTCGCGAGCGGTGGCGGCGGGGCCGTGGCGACCATTACCGGCGGCGGTGACGGCGACGGGTTGCGGATCGCGGCGAGCTGGTCGGCTGCGCTGCCACCATTAAGCGCCACGTCCTTCACGATGCGGCTTTCGCGTTCGAGGATCTCGACCCGCACCTGGGCCACGCCGGCCTGGATCATGTCGAGCTGTTCGGCGGCGGCCTTGGACAGGTCGATGATACGGCCGCTCGCGAAGGGTCCACGATCGTTGACCCGGACCACGGTCGTACGGCCGTTGCCCAGGTTGGTCACGCGCACCATGCTGGGCATCGGCAGGGTCCGGTGGGCGGCCGAGGGCAGGTTCTGGTTGTAGGGCTCGCCGTTGGCCGTGTTGTTGCCGTGGAAGCCCGGCCCGTACCACGACGCCTGGCCTGTCTCGGCATAGCTCCAGTCCTCGGCCGGCCGGTAGGTGCGGCCGGCGATCGTGTAGGGACTGCCGACCTTGTAAGTGCCGCGGCTGGTGTCGGGCGAACCGACCCGCGTCGAGCCACAACCGCCAAGCGCCAGCGCAAGCGCGGCCAGCGCCATCATGAGCCACGCAGAGGGGGGCTGCGGGCACCGAGATATGGTGTTCATTGAGGGTGTTTTTACCACGCCAAGGGGGGTGTCGGCCAGCCCGGGCCAAGCTTGCCTTCGGTCGGGGCGCGCCAGTCCAGTGGCGCATCGTCCGGAGCGCAAGCGGAGGACGACCTCGGATCCTCAGGTTGAATCGACACAGGGGTGGCGCGCCCCGACCAAAGAGATCAGCCGCCAGCGGGTTTGGGTGGTTCGGCGGCGGGGGTGGGATCGGCTGCCGGCGCGACCCGTGCCGGATCCTCCACGGGAGATGGGGGCACCTCCCGGACCGTTGGCACCGGCGGTGCTGCCTCTGCTGGCGGGCGCGCTGGCGCCGCCTGCTCGGCCGGTTTGGCCACGAAGCGCCGGCGTGCCGCCGCCCGCTCGAGATAGGCCCGCTCCTCCGCCTCCCAGTTGGCGTAGATATCCGGATGCGAGACGAGCTGGTCGAGCTCGTCGGGGAACTGCGTGTAGTAGACGAGGAAGACCGGGATCTCTTCCGGCAGCGGCACCGACCAGGTCGCGCCGCGCGCGATCATCTTGTCGATCTCGATCTCCGTGACGCCAAGCGCCCAGGCGGCCAGCGCCCGCGCCTGCTCCACCCGGATGCAGCCGTGGCTGAAGGCGCGCCGCGCCTGCTTGAACAGCCCGCGCTGGTTGGTGTCGTGGAGGAAAATGAACTGGTCGTTGTCGAGCTCGAACATGAGCCGGCCGAGCGGGTTGAAGGGGCCCGGCGGGATGTAATGCGCCGCCTCGTTGCGGATCATCGACGGCGTCGGCGTCCAGGCAGGGTTGAACCTGACGGCCGACATCGACGACAGCAGCTCGGGCGTGCGGGTGGCGGGCTGGCCGACCACGACGCGGCTGCGCAGGACGGGGGCGCCATCCTGCAGGGCGATCAGCTCATAGGACGGGATGTTGACCAGGATGAATTTGCCACGCGACGGGATGGCGGCCTTGATGCCGTGTCCGCGCAGCATCCGCACCCAGGCGCTGGGCGGCGGTTCCGGTTTTGGCGCTGCCGCGGCGGCGGGCGGCTGTGCCGGTTCGGTCGTGACACAGCCGGCGAGTGCGAGCACCGCGATGGCCAGCATCGCGACGGCCGCGCGGCCGGGACGAGAAATCGCCGCATGCACGAAGGCAGATCCGCCGGGGCTTCCTTGTCCTCCCGCCAGCCTGTCTTCGCCAACCATGACGCGAACACCCCCACGAAAGGCGGTAGACTACCATCAATATGCGTCCCGGCTAAGCCGCGAGACCGCGTTGGTGCCGTCGATCCGTCACGTCAAAGGCCCCTTCGACACGGATCCGGGAGAGACAGCTCCTCAAAATGGAGTCTCCAGTCGCAGAAGATCCCTAGATCCCTCGCCGAACCGGGATGACGCACTGATCGGACCAACTGAAGGTCGTCAGGCGATCCGGTCCGACAGGATGCCGACGGCAAGCGCGAAGAAATCCGAGGCATTCCAGCGACGCAGCGCGCCGAAATTCGCAGTCGTGCGATAAAGCCGGCCGCCGGCGCCCTCGGGGGTCACGAGGCGGCCGCCCGGCGGTGCGCCGCCGGCGGGTTGGCCGGTGACCTCGTCACCCCAGCGCAGGCCCGGCCGCCAGCCGGCCTTGCGCATGTAGTTGGCGGTCGAGGCGAAGACGTCGGCCTTGCTGCCCCAGATGTCGCGGCGGCCGTCACCGTCGCCGTCGACCGCCGAGGCGAGGAAGCTGGTCGGCATGAACTGGCACTGTCCCATCGCGCCCGCCCACGAGCCCAGCATCTTCTCCGGTGTGATGTGCCCTTGCGCCAGGATGCGCAGGGCCGCGATCAGCTCGGCGCGGAAGAATTTCGGCCGCCGGCCGTTATAGGCCAGGGTCGCCAGCGCCCCGATGACGGAGAACGTGCCCATCTTCGTGCCGAACTGGCTCTCGACACCCCACAGCGCCACGATCAGGTTGGACGGGATGCCGTAGGCATCGCCGGCGCGGGCGAGCAGCGCGGCGTTGGCGCGCAGCAGCTCGCGGCCGCGCGCCACCCGCTCCGCCGAGACAGCAAGATCCAGATACTGCTGCCAGGTCAGCTTGAACTCCGGCTGGGCGCTGTCGAGCTCCAGCACGCGCGGGATCGGCTCGACGCCGCGCAAGGCGCGATCGAGCGTGCCGGCGTCGACGCCCTGCGCCTGCGCCTCGCGCCGCACGCCCTGCAGCCAGGCCTGGAATGCGGGATCGGCCGACGCCTGGCGCGCCAGCAGCGGTGCGACCGCAGTGGTCGCGGCGAGGATGGTGAAGGATCGGCGATGCATCATGGGCGCGCCATAGCATGGCCCCGTCAATGCGGCCAACGCGTGGCCTGTTGACATTTTTCGGACCGCGCGCGTCCACGCGCGCTCTTCCCTTCCCCACGCGCAGCGTGGGGAAGGTGGGCGTCCTTCGGCGAGCTCAGGATGAGGGGCCGGATGGGGAGCCGACGTGGTCTTCGTTGTAGAGACCTCGTCGGCTCCCCTCCTCCGCCCCTTCGGGGCACCTCCCCAACTGCGTTCGGGAGGGAAGAGCGGGTGTGGACGCCCGCGGTCCAGCAAGCATGAAGCCCTTCGCCGCCCGCGCGATACACACGAAACAAAACCGGGCGTTCGCGCAGTCGTCCGGAAACATATCGGGTCTTAGCTGGCGGCCATCGACAGGTCGGCATCACGCTCCCCCTTGATGGCCGACCGTTCGATGCAGACCGAGGAGGGCTCGACATGCGTATCGATCTCGTCGTCTATGACGCCCAGGGCAGAACCCGCGGCTACACGCGCCTGAGGCTGGAGTTCGGCCAGGACCAGTGGTTCGTCGAGGAGGACTCCCAGCGCGCCTGGCGCAATGCGGGATTCTCCAGCAGCGGTCCGTTCGAGACGATGGATGACGACGTCATCTGGCTCTGGGAGCAGGAGATCGGCAACGCCAAGAACAACACGGTCGTGCTCACCGACATCGCGATGGACGAGCCTGAGGCCGGGCACGCCGGCACCGGCCGGATCGTGACCGGGCAGATCGGCAAGTTCCTGGGCGGCACCGTGTTCTGGACCGTCACCGAGCCGATGACGTCCACCGCGCCGATCGAGCTACTGAGCGGCAGAGAAGCAGCTGTCAGGATGCCGACGGAAATGGCGGCCTGACCGACTGCCGTCACCACATACCCTCCGGGACGCCTCGGCACATCCCTTCGCGGCTGGCCCAAATCAGGCAGCATCAAAAGCACGCGGAAAGGGATGAGCATGCGGCGTATCGGCTTCGCAGTGATCAACCTGGCGCTGGTGGCGGCGACGGCGTGGTCCGCACCGGCGCTGGCCCAGACGCAGCAGCAGGACTGGTGCTACAAGGACGGCGCGACCCACGAACAGACCATCGAGGGTTGCGCGGCCGTGCTGGAGTCGCCGCAGACCTCGTCGAAAAACAGGGCGCTCGCCCGGCACAACCGCGGCATCGCCCACTACAACCTCGGTATCGACCACCTCAACGAAGAGGATTACGACCGCGCGATTGCCAGCTTCGACAAGGCGATCGAGGACATGCCGGAGGATCCGGACTCCTTCATCGATCGTGGCGTCGCCTACCACAGGAGGGGGGACGACGACAAAGCCATCGCCGACTACAGTCACGCCATCAATCTCGACCGGGAGCAGTCGCGGGCCTTCTACAACCGTGGGCTTGTATGGCGCCAGAAAGGCCACCATGCACGCGCCATGGCCGACTACGACGAGGCCATCCGGCTGCAGCCGGATGATCCGGACGCCTTCAACAGCCGCGGTTTCGCCCACAGCCAGCAAGGTGACCACGAACGCGCCATCGCCGACTACGACCTCGCCATCACCCTGGACGCGGGCCATGTGGTCGCGCTGGCAAACCGGTGCTGGAGTCACTTCGTCCTGGGGCGGTTGTCCGCGGCTGTGGCGGACTGCGACGAGGCGCTGCGGTTGTACCCCAGCTCCGCCACAGTGCTGAACAGGCGAGGATATGCCCACCTGAAACTGGGCAACTACGTCCTGGCCATCGCGGATTTCAACAAAGTCCTGGAGCTCGAGCCCGCGAATGCGAACTCCCTGTTCGGTCGCGGCGTCGCACTGCTGAGGAGCGGCGACCAAGCCCGCGGCAACCGCGACATCGCGGCCGCCAAGAAGATCGATCCCGGAGTTGCCAAGCGCTACGCGCTCTACGGCGTGCGGTCGTAGGATCCGATACCGGCGCTCGAGGCCGCATCGCCGCCTGTCTCCCGCCGCCGGCACGGCTGTGCTCCGAGGCGGCTCGTCGCCTTCCGCGGCTGTCGATTGTCAGGTAAACTGTGCCAAAGGCAGGTGGAAGGGGTGAACATGCGGCGCATCGGCATGGGTGTGATGAGCGTGGCGCTGGTGGCAGCGACGGCATGGCTCGCGCCGGCACAGGCCCAGACCCAGCAGCAGCGGGACTGGTGCTACAAGGACGGCGCGACGGACGACCAGACCATCGAGGGCTGCAGCGCCGTGCTGGAGTCACCCCAGACGTCGGAGAAGAACCGCGCCATCGCCTACTACAATCGCGGCGTCGCCTACGCCAACAAGAAGGACTACGACCGGGCGATCGCCAACTACGACAAGGCGATCGAGCTCAATGCGGAGGATCCGGATTTCTTCATCGACCGTGGCATCGCCTACAAGAACAAGGGCGACTTCGACAAGGCGATCGGCAACTACAGCTATGCCATCCGCCTCGACCCGAAGCAGTCGCGCGCCTTCAACAACCGCGGCCTCGCCTGGCGCAACAAGCGCGACTATGACCGCGCCATCGCCGACTACGACGAAGCCATCCGCCTGCGGCCGAACTATCCGCTGGCGTTCAACAACCGGGGTGTCGCCTACAGCAATCAGGGCAACCACGCGCGCGCCGTCGCCGACTACGACACCGCCATCAGCCAGGATCCGAAGCACGTGATGGCGCTGGGCAACCGCTGCTGGAGCCGTTTCGTCCTGGCGCGGCTGCCCGAGGCGCTGGCGGACTGCGACGAATCGCTGCGGCTGCGCCCCGGCGATGCCGACGTGCTGGACAGCCGGGGCTTCGCCCACCTGCGGCTGGGCAACTACCCCATGGCGATCGCCGACTTCAACGAGGTTCTGGGACTCGAGCCCAAGAACGCCGGCTCCCTGTTCGGCCGCGGCGTCGCGCGGCGGAAAAGCGGCGATCTGCAGGGCGGCAATGAGGACATCGCCGCCGCCAAGGTAATCGAGCCGAGGGTCGCCGAGCGCTACCTGCGCTACGACGTGCGGCCGTAGAACCGGATCAATAGACGTCGAGACGGCGACGCGATCGCCGCGAGCCAACCGCCAGCAGCGCCCGGCCCCCGATCAGCGCAAACATGCCGACCAGCAGCAAGGCGGCGGCACAAATCTGTCCGGCGGTATCGAGGTTGGTCAGGATCAGCACCAGCAGCGCGCCCAGGCAGCAGAGTCCGCACACCACCTGACCAGCCCACCACGCCACCAGTGCCGCGTGGCGGCGGAAATCGGGCCTGTGGCCGGCACGCCAGAGACTCATCGCTATCGGCTCCCCGTTCCGCACGCGACCACGCCGGACGCTGACGCACGTTCAACGTTACACACAGCGAATGTGACGCAAGAAAGATGCCGCGCTGTCGACGTCGCGAAGCTTGGCGTGGGCTGGTTACAAAACGGCTATCCCCTCCGGCCGACTTGTGCCTGCCCGACGGCTTCATATACCAGCGATCGCTGCACGGGCCCGTTTTGACCGGTTGCTGACCGATCAAATCTCGGAGAGGCGGACGCAAGAGGATGGGGGACAGAAGGCAGAGGCAGAAAGAACAGGAGCACCGTCATTCTGCTCTCTGTCGTCCGTCCTCCGTCATCCGCGCATCAGGTCCCCCTGCCCCACAGGCCGCAGTAGCGGCGCACCATGAACGGCAGGCTCGCCTGGTAGTTGGGCCAGCTCGCGTATTTTTCGAGCTTCACCTCGCGTTCGGCGGCATCCCAGCACTTGCCGGCACGGGCGGCATCCTTCACCTCGGCGGAGGCGTCCTGCAGCATCGTGAGCAAGGTCTGCACGTCCTGCTTGGTGCCCAGCCGACCGCCCGGCGCCGGATGGCCGGGAATCAGCCGCTCCCAGTCCATCGCCAGCACGGTCTTCAGCGACTGCTCCCACTCCAGCGGATAGGAGTCGATCATGCCGCGTCCGGGCATCGAGCCGACGGGAATGAAATCGACGGCAAAGATGATCCTGTGCGCCGGCAGCCGCATGATCAGCGACGTGTCGGAATGGTTGAGGCCGACGTAGCGCAGCTCCAGGGTGGTATCGCCCAGCGTGATGGTGCGCTCGCCCTCCATCACCTCGTCGGGCATGACCGTCGCCGGATCCTCGAGCTGGGCCAGGCGCTCCTTGGCGCGGCGATGCGCCACGAAGGTCGCACCGGCATCCTTGAACGGCTGGCCGCCGGCGATGTGGTCGTAGTGATGGTGGCTGTAGATGACGTAGCGCACCGGCTGGCTGGTGACCTTCCTGATCTCGTCGAGATAGATCTTGCTCGCCTCGCGACGCACGTAGCCGATCGGGTCGGTGGCGATGACGCCCGCCGATGTCACCACGAACATCGCCTGGTGGCCCATGTAGCGGAAGATGTAGACGTTGTCGGTGCCCTCGACCTTGGTGGTGGCGAAGCTCGGCGGTGGAGCCGGTGCAGGCGCCGTCGTCTGTTGCGACCAGGCCGGCTGGGCCGCGACCGCGGCGGCGCACAGGCATAGCGATGCGATGAGACCACGCATGACGTCTCCTCCCTTGCTGTTTCGCGAGACGCTACGACGGACGCCGGATGGAAGCAGGTCACATTGGCGTCACTTCCGTGGATGAGTTGTTTGCCCATATCCGATGCCGGTCGCGCCTGCCGGTTGCAGCACGTGGCCCTCATGGGCGAGCTGCGCCCGGGCAGCACGCAGCCTCGGTGCTTTAACGCGCCGTCAGCCCATCCAGGGCGAATTCTTCCGTCACATCACGATCGGCCCGCGACCTGAGGCTGAGCTTGATGACGACGACCAGGTCGCGGTCATCGTAGACGTCGGCGGCGCCGAAGATCGCGTCGCAGAGCTGCCGCGCCGACTTCGGCGACTCCAGCAGGAAGAACGACGCCGACTCCTGCCAGACATCAGATCGGGCTTCGCCGTGCAGGGCGATAACGACGGATTGCCAACGGGCGGAGCGATCGGCGCCATCACCCAGCCTGACAGTGACCGCGAAGAGCGACAGTCTGTTACGCACCACCAACCTCTGGCTGACCTTGTCCCCCCGTGCGCAGCACCCACCGTTTGCACGCCGCGGCGGTGCCCGAGGCCCGGAACGGCAGGGAGCCGCGGCTCCAGCGATCCGCAGTCCATCAGTCATAGATATAAAGTGTCTGCTCACTTTTGTCGACGAAAGAGCGCAGCCCAAGGCTGGCATTCGTCTGAGTGCGCCACCGCCCGACGCGCGGGCAATTTCCGGCCGCCTTGCGTCGCGGAATGTTCACCTGCTAAGTCCCCGACCGCTCTAGCGAAAGTCGATTTGTGGATGGGTGGCCGAGTGGTTTAAGGCACCGGTCTTGAAAACCGGCGTGGGGGCAACTTCACCGTGGGTTCGAATCCCACCCCATCCGCCAACAGCAATAATTTCCTCTGCCACTCTCTCCTGCCAGCCTGCGTTCACCTCCCGCAGTACTGGGGACTTGTTGCGCCTTTCTGACCTGCGACGTCCTGGCCTGACCGGGGAGGCGCCTTGGCCTGGTCGTCCGCCGGTGCGGGTCGTCTTGGGCCGCACCGATAGACAGCGTCCACCGGGGGACCGCCACACTCCGGCGGTATCTGTCGTCCCAATGTGCGGTGCATGTCGCAGTGGCTGACCTTCGGGCCGTCAGTGGCCTGGGCCGACGACGGCGTGCTGCAGGCACATGATCCGATCACTGTCGCCACCGCGAGCGCGAAAGCCAGCTTGCTGCCGTACATCATCGCGTGCTCCAAGGAAGGATCGACACCGGGATCGTTCCACTTCCCCCCGATTGCCTGTGCCCTGTGCCGCATGAGAGGAGTGAGCAATCCCTCATATTAAAGATCCCAGCGGCAAAGTCAAGGCACCGGGTGGGCAGCTCATGTGACAGTGCGGCCACCCGCAACAAACGACCGAAAGCACGGGGTTAGATTGCTGGCCGAAATCCCTGACTCGCCCAGCCTGGGCGCC
>Ga0187894_10001024_pt1 | contig 37218 bp, 30 predicted proteins | sample GBC1701081metaG_FD_136650 | JGI IMG/M metagenome (GOLD analysis project Ga0187894, IMG submission 136650) | White microbial mat communities from a lava cave in the Kipuka Kanohina Cave System on the Island of Hawaii, USA - GBC170108-1 metaG ...
CGGGCCGGCTGGCCGCAGGCGCAGCGCGTGCTGCTGCCGGAGCGCAACCGGATCGTCGACAACGTCATTCGTCAGTCACACGGCGTCGCCGCGATCGCGGTGACCGCGCCCGATCGGACCGCGCCGCTCGACGCGTTCACCTTCGCGGCGAACGCCTTCACCGGCACCATCGCCTTCGGCGGCGCGGTGTCGGACGCGGCCGCGACGGACGTCCGCCGCGTCGATCCGCGGCTGACGAAGTCCGGCGCGCTGTGGCGTCCGTCCCCGAAGAGTCCCGCAATGAAAAGTCCCGCGAGGGACGGCGTCCCGCCGCTCAGCGCCGCGCCACTCAGTCCGGCCGACGTCGGCCCCGCGTGGTTGAAAGCGTCGCGTTAGAGCGACGCGGCCCGCGCACACTGACCGGCACGGACCGGATCCCTCATCCCGCGTGTCCGCCAGAAGGCGACACCCCAACCGAACTAGCAGTAGACGTTCTACGTCTAACGCATCAAGTACACGCGTTGTGATGTCCCGACTGACGCTGCCGCCGGCGAGTGGATGATGATCTGTCTTCCGCTCCCGCGCCGGGCGAGCGGCCGGGATGCCGCGTGACGTGGGGAGGCTCGTATGACTCGGACGACGAACGCCCGGCTTGCCGGCGTGGCCTTGCTCTTCTACATTGCGGCCGGCATCAGCGCGCTCATGCTGGCGCGCTGGCCGCACGCGAGGAGCGTGCTCTCGCTGCTCACGTCTTTCGCGGCGCTGGTGCTGGGCGTGACGCTCTACGCCATCACCCGCGACGAGGATCGCGACCTCGCCCTGCTCGGCATGGCCTGTCGCATCGTCGAAGCCGTGCCTGGCGGCGAAGGCGTCGGCGCCATCTTCTTTGCCGTGGGCAGCACGATCTTCGCCTGGCTCCTCCTGCGCGGCCGGCTGATTCCGCTCGCCCTGGCCCGGCTCGGCGTGGTGGCGTCGGTGCTGCTCGTCGTGATCCTGTTCATGCAGCGCGGCGGACTGTTCGCCAGCGCGGTGAACTGGTCGTCATCGGTCGCGTGGTTCGTGTGGCTGCCGATGCTGGTCTTCGAAGTGGCGCTCGCGCTCTGGCTGATCATCAAGGGCGTCCGCGGACCCGCGCCGAACTCCGCACCCGCGGTTTGACGCGACTGACGATCGCGTCCGCGCCACGCGCGCGGCGCACCGCGCTGCGCGCGTACAATGTCCGCATGCCGCTGACCCCTGTACCGCCGACGGATACGCGGATGTTCTTCCGGCCGGTTGGACGTGAGCTGGTCGCGCTGCTGCGGACGCTGCCCGCCGAGGCGTGGGATCGGCCGACCGTCGCGGCGGAATGGCGCGTGCGCGACGTCGTGGCGCATCTCGTGGACACGACGCTGCGGCGGCTGTCGTTCCATCGCGACGGCCACGCGCCGCCGCCCCCGCGGCCGTGGACCAGCGAGCGCGAGTTCGTCGCGTTCATCAACGACCTGAACCGCGAATGGGTGATGGTCGCGCGCCGGTGCAGTCCGCGCGTGCTGACGGATCTCTACGACGCCGCGAGCACGCAGCACGCCGACTTCTTCGAGGGGACGCCGATGGACGCGCCCGCGCTCTTCGCCGTGTCCTGGGCTGGCGAGTCCTCCTCCGCCGGCTGGTTCGACATCGGCCGCGAGTTCACCGAGCAGTGGCACCATCAGATGCAGATCCGCGACGCTGTCGGCGCGCCCGCGCTCGCGGATCCGCGCTGGCTGCATGCGTTCCTGCTGATCGCGCTGCGCGGTCTGCCGCACGCCTATCGTGAGACGCCCGCGAAGGAGGGCGACGCCGTGACGATCGAGATCACCGGTCCGGCCGGCGGCATCTGGACGCTGCGGCGCGACGCCGATCGCTGGACGTTGTGGGCGGGCGCCACACACGATGCGCGCGCGGGCGCTGTCCTGTCGGACGCGTCCGCCTGGCGCCTGCTGTTCAACGCACTTTCACCCGCGCACGCCGAGGCGGCGGTGCAGCGGCTCGGCGATCCCGCGCTCACCGCGCCGCTCCTGCGGGCGCGTTCCGTCATCGTGTGAGCGGTGCGTCCGGTCACGCCAATGTTGTCAACAATGTGAGGGAAATTCGATGAGTGACACTGGTCGCGAGATCGTCGTGCGCGGACCCGCATCCGCCTTCGCGCAGCAGATCGAGATTGGCGTCCACCGCCTGATCGCGGACGAACCGACGTCCGCGGGCGGCGTCGATGCCGGACCGGATCCGTACGCGCTGCTCTGCGCGTCGCTCGGCGCCTGCACGTCCATGACGATCGGCCTCGTCGCGCGGCAGCGGCAATGGCCGCTCGACTCCGTCACCGTGCGCCTGCGCCACGGAAAGGTCCACGCGGAGGATTGCGCGGACTGCGAGAAGAAGCCGCGCAAGATCGATCGCATCGAGCGCGACATCGAGCTGTTCGGTCCGCTGACGGACGAGCAGCGGGCGGCACTGTTGGACATCGCGGACCGCTGTCCCGTTCACCGGACGCTGACGTCGGACATCCAGATCCACACGCGTCTTCTCAACGTGGACGGCGCCGCGGAACCCGGGACCGCGGACGCGTCAGCCGGCTGACGGCGCCAGCGCGAAGGGCCAGCGCCGCGCGATTCGGGACCAGATCAGGAACACGACGACCCCGGCGGCCGCGAGCGCGAAGCCGAACAGGATCACGCGGACGCCTGACGTCGCGAAAATGAAGATCCATCCGAGCAGCGCCACCAGATTCGGAAGCGGATACAGCCAGATGCGGAATGGCCGCACGAGGTCCGGCTGCTGGCGGCGCAGCAGCGTCACGGCGACGATCTGGCCGATGAACTGGACGAGGATGCGCGTCGTGATCAGCGCGGCAATGACGACGTCGAGCGCGAGCAGGCTGCACAGGATCGCCAGGCCGCCGATCGCGATCAGCGAGACGTGTGGAAACCGCTTCGTCGGGTGGAGTCGTCCGAAGATCGGGAAGAACGTGCCGTCCTGCGCGGCGGCGTACGGGATGCGTGAATAGCCGAGGAGCAGGGCGAACACTGATCCGAACGCCGTCCACAGTACCAGCACCGTGAAGATCGACGCGATCGTGCGTCCGTAGAGGCGCTCCATGAACACGGAGACGATGAAGTTGGAATGCGCGAAGGCCTCGGCCGGCACGAACTCGCGCCAGGAGACGACACCGATGATCGAGAGATTGATGCAGATGTAGATCAGCGCGACGAGCGCGACGCTGATCAGGATCGAGCGCGGGATCACGCGTCCCGGGTCGCGGACTTCGTCGCCGAGATAGCAGATGTTGTAGTACCCGAGATAATCGTACACGCCGACGCGCGCGGCCGCGCCGAGGCCGAACAGAAATCCGGTCGAGAACTGGAACGCGTTGGGCGGCAGGTCGAACGCGATGCTTGGATTGAAGTTCCATGCGCCGCTGACGATGACGGCGAGCGTCGTGACCAGCGTGCCGATCCACAGCGTCACGGTGAGCGTGCCGATCGACTCGATGCGGCGATAGAGCAGCGCGATGTTGGCGATGCCGACCGCGGCGGCAATCGCGAACGTTTCGGTCTTGCCCAGGTCCGGCCAGAAATAGCGTGCGTAGCTCGCGAAGCCGATGTAGCCGGACGCGATCTCCAGCGGTCCGCTCAGGATGAACTGCCAGATGAAGAGGAACGTCATCAGCCGGCCGAAGCGCTCGTGGCCGAAGGCTTCGCGCAGGTAACGGTACGTTCCGCCGGACCCGGGCAGCGCGGCGCCCAGTTCGCTCCACACCATGCCGTCCGCGATGACGATGATGAGCGCGACGAGCCAGCCGAGGAGCGCTTGCGGACCGCCGAGGGCGGTCATCAGCAGCGGGATCGTGATGAACGGCCCGATGCCGATCATGTTCGACATGTTCAGCGCGGTCGCCTGCAGCAGGCCGAGGCGCCGCAGCAGGCCGGGCGCGCTGGTGCCGCCGGCCGGATCGATGGAGACGGGTGAGGAAGACATGGCCTTGATGCGGGGTCGTGATGCGTTGCGACGTACGCGCCGGCGCGCGGGCGCCGGCCGATCAGCGTGTCGGAATCGCCGCCGATTCTAGCAGAACGCCCCTGAATCCCTCGCGGACGTGTCCGCCGCGACGAGTGGCGTCCGCGGACGCGACGGTTGTCGCACGCGCGGGGGCGCGGGTCCGGTATGCTGGCGGGTAAACATTCCGCGGCGGCGCGGCGTTCACCGATCACAGGACTGATTGGGACAGGTGACGGGTCGGTCGTGACCGCGTTGGTTGTGACAGCGTGATGTGTCGACCCGCAGGAGGCTCCGATGGACTTCTCGCGACGATCGTTCGTGCGTGCGCTGGGCTGGACGGGGCTGGGGACAGTGGCGGCGACGCTGCGTCCGGCCGGCGTCGATGCGCTGACGCGGACAGCCGCGCAAGGCGCACCGCCGATCGCGCCGTCGATCGCGGCGCCGCGCTCGCCGGCGTCCGCGCTCGGCTCGTTCATCAAGATCGACAGCAACGAGAACCCGTACGGCGTCGGGCCGTCCGTGGCGGAGGCGGTGCAGCAGGCGCTCGCGCTGGCGGGACGCTATCCGCGCAACCGCGACACGCTGACGGACGCGCTCGCGCGCCTGCACGGCGTGCCGCCGCCGTCGATCCTCCTGGGCTGCGGATCCGGTGAACTGCTGCGCGCGGCGACGCTTGCCTTCACCAGTCGCACGCGCGCGGCGGTCGTGCCGTCGCCCACGTTCGAGACGTGCGGCGAGACGGCGTCGCGGCTGGGGTATCCGGTCCGCGAGGTCCGCGTGGACGCGTCGCTGCGGCTCGACCTCGACGCGATGCGTCAGGCCGCGGCCGGCGCGGGGCTCGTGTACATCTGCAATCCAAACAATCCCACCGGCACGGTGCGGTCCGCGCGTGACATCGAACAGTTCATCGAGTACGTGCTGGGCGCCACGCCCGACGCGGCGGTGCTGGTGGACGAGGCGTACCACGAGTTCGTGGACGACCCGTCGTATGCGACCGCGATTCCCCTCGCGATCCGTTCGCCGCGCGTCATCGTCACGCGGACGTTCTCGAAGATTTACGGCATGGCCGGCCTGCGCGTGGGCTACGCGATTGGTCATCCGGATGCGCTCGCGGCGATGGAGCAGCACATGCCGTTCGGGACGATGTCGGTGCTGAGCGTGGCGGCGGCGCTGGCGGCGTTGCACGACACGAAACGGCTGACGGAACAGCAGCAGGCGAACCGCGAGACGCGGCTCGCCACGCGCAAGCTGTTCGAGGACGCGGGCTATCGCGTCGCCGCCTCGGACGCCAACTTCCTGATGGTGGACGTGCGCCAGCGGGCCTCGGACTTCCGCGGCGCGTGCCGCGCGCACGGCGTCCTCGTCGGACGCCCGTTCCCGCCGCTCGACACGCACGCGCGGATCACCATCGGCACGAAAGACGAGATGCAGCGCGCCGCCGACGCCTTCCGCCGCGTCCTCGGCATCGCGTCCGCGGCCGCCGCGCCCGCCGCCGCGGCATAGGCGTCCGCGCCTACTTCTCGACGCGGCGATAGCCCTCCGGCACGTCGAAGCCGACGTTCGCGTCCGCGCGCGTGTCGATGTCCGACACGACGAACGTCGTCGTCTTCTCCTCCGTCGCGCCGTCCGGCTTGCGTGACCGCGACACGTGCGACCACTTCAGCGGCAGTCCCGCCGGTCGGCTGGCCCGCGCGCGGTCGCTCTCGCCGCGCATCGCGTCATCCGAGAACAGGAACGCGTTGATGAACGTCTCGAAGAACCGCGCTTCAACGCCCGGTCCGGCGAGATCCTTCGCGACCCACACGTCCAGCGTGTCCTCGAAGTCCACGGTGTACGTCATCATCAGCACGCGCACGGTGAGCGTGCACGATCGACTGACCTGCGCGTGCGTCACCGCCTGGGCCTCGATCTTGCCGTCCGCGCGGGACGGCGCCGCCTCGACGCGGCTGTTCGAGATCTGCAGCTTCATCTTGCTGGCGATGTCTCCCGTCAGCTTCTGCGCGTAGGCGGCGTCGATGACGCGATACTCGCGCTTCTTGCCCGAGATCCAGTTGATGGTCTCGCCGCCGTCGGCGGTCAGCAGCAGATCGCCCGTCTTCAGTTCCTTGTCGCCTTCGATGACCTCGACGCGCGCGCCGCGGCCGGCGATGACCGTCTGCAGGATCAGCGGCTTCGGCGTCGAGGTCTTGCCGTTGTATCCCGTCTCCTGTTTCGTGACCGTGACGCGATACGCGTAGGCCGAGGACGTGCCGCGCTGCGCGAACGCCTCCACACGCGCGATGCGGTCGTGGGTGTACGCGCCGGGCAGCGTCAGGCAGCCCGCAATCGCGGCAACGGCGGATGTCTTGAGTCCTGTCATGTCTGTGCTCGTTTCTCTGATGACTGTTTCGGTGGGGATGACTGTTTCGATGGGGGGATGACGTTCCGATGAGGGAGCGCTAGAAGCGGACGCCGGCGCCGATCGTCCAGGCGCGCATCGTGAACGATTCGTCGCCGTGGAATCGCGGCCGCGCGTCGTCCAGGTCCTCGGACGACTTGCGGCCGCGCGACCACATCACCTCGACGAACGCATTCTTCGCCGCGAAGCCGGCGCCAAAGGTGAGGCCGATGTCCAGGCGCGGCACGACGTCGTCCAGATCGCCCGACTCGTCCAGCCCGCCAGGGCCGGTGATCTCATACTTGGACCTGAGGCGCAGCGACAGTTCCGGACCGCCCGCGATATACATGCCCGTCGCCTTGCCGAGTTTGAACAGCACCGGCACGGTGAGCGACGTCACGGTGATGCGCGCGAAGGTCCGGGCGTCGCGCGGCGCTTCGGTGTCGCCGCCGCGGCGCGTGAAGAGGCCGCGCGCCTCGATGGACGCGCCGTCACTGAGCGGCACCTCGAACGTCACGCCGCCGCCCCAGTGTTTGGTGCGATAGGTGTCCTGGTCCGGCGACCAGTTCAGCGAGGCGAACGTGTACTGGCCCATGACGCCGACGCGGGGGGCGCGGTCCTGCGCGGCCGCGACGCCGGGCCGGAGGGCCGTGAGCCCGAGGATCACGAGAAGAAGAGGAAGACGTGCCATGATGTCGGTCGCTCCATGAAGGGACGCCGCGGCGCAATGCCGCGCGTGCGTCCATCCTAGAAAGCTGCCTGCCGCGACGCATGAACGGAAAGTCACGGCATCCCCCCATGACTTTCGGGACAGGATCCAGGAGCCCCTGTTCGAGGAACCTGTAGGGCATGGCCGCGCCGCGCGCCGAGACCGTCTTTCGTCTATCCGGGCTGATGGCCTGCATCGTGATCGCCGTGCCGCGGCTGATGTACGGCATGCCGACGGTGCCGGAGGGCCTCCGTCATCCGATGTTCGGACGGCTGAGCGAGGGCGAGATTGCGTTCTGGTGGTGGGTCATCCTGCTGTTCTGGATCGCCTTCGTCGGCGCGCTCGGCGCCGCGTTCTGGACGGTGACGGGCCACGCCGCCAGCCGCCGCAGGAAGATCATCCTGCTCGCGGTGCAGGCGCTGATCGTGATGGGCGACGCCGATTTCCTCATCCTGCTTGCCGCGCAGCTTCCGTTCGCGCTGCAGCCGGCAGGCGCCATCCGCTGGCTCATCGTCCAGCTTTCGTTGTTCACGGTCATGGTCATCGTCTCGCCCGAACGCATCGATCCCAACCAGTCCATCGGCCGTCCGCCGCTGCCGGCGACGCCGTGGGCGATCGGCTACGCGCTCGGCTGGCAGGCGTTCTCGTTCGGCGTCGGCTATCTGGCGGCCAGCGAGCGCCGCGCCCGCGCCGAGCTGGAGCAGCGCAATCGCGAACTGCTCGCGGCGGAAGCGATCCTTTCCGACACGACGCGGCTCGCCGAGCGCGCGCGCATCTCACGCGAGCTGCACGACACGATCGGCCATCACCTGACGGTGCTCAGCGTCAACCTCGAGTTGATCCATCACGTCGCCGGCACGCGCGCCGCGGACGCCGTCCATGCGGCGCAGACCGTGACGCGCCTGATGCTCGCGGACGTCCGCGATGTCGTCACGACGCTGCACGAGGAGCGCGTGGTGGACGTGAAGCGCGCGCTGTCGATGCTGTCGAACAGCGAGGGGCCGCCCGCGGTCCACGTCAGCGTCGCGGAGGCGGTGGACGTGCGCGACCCGGCGTCCGCGAACGCGCTGTTCCGGTGCGCGCAGGAAGGCATCACGAATGCGATGCGTTACGCGCAGGCGCGCAATGTCTGGGTCGACCTGACGCCGGCGGATGGCGGCGTGGAACTGCGGGTGCGGGACGATGGGCGCGGCGCGGCGTCGGTGCGGCTGGGCAACGGCTTGCGCGGCATGCGCGAGCGCGTGGAGGAGATCGGCGGACGGCTGGACTTCACGACGGCGGCGGGCGCCGGGTTCAGCATCTGTGCCTGGATTCCGGACCCGGAGGCGGTGCGATGACGCGTGTGGTGCTGGTCGACGATCAAACGTTGATGCGTGAAGGCTTGCGCCGGCTGCTCGAGCTCGCGGGCGACATCCAGGTCGTCGCGGAGGCGCGGGACGGCGGGGAAGCGGTCGACGTCATCACGCGCGAGCGGCCCGATGTCGTCCTGCTCGACGTCCGCATGCCGCGTCGCTCCGGCACCGAAGTGCTGCGCGTCCTGCGGGACGCGAACTGCCTGCCGCCGACCATCCTGCTGACGACATTCGACGATGACGTCGCGCTGCTGGAGGGCATCCGCGCGGGGGCGAAGGGGTTCCTGCTGAAGGACGTGTCGCTGGACGACCTCACGCGCGCCGTGCGTCACGTCGCGGCGGGCGGGTCGCTGATGCGTCCGGCGGTGACGGAGCGCGTCCGGCGCGAGGCGGAAGCCATTCCGCGCGACTTCGACAGCCTCCACCTGCCGGACCGCCTGACGCGGCGCGAGGTCGAAGTGCTGCGCCTCATGGCCGGCGGCTATTCGAACCGCGAGATCGCCGAGGCGCTGGAGGCGTCCGAGGGCACGATCAAGAACCACGTCTCGAACATCCTGTCCAAATTCGGCGTCCGCTCGCGTACGCAGGCCGTCCTGAAGGGCATGGAGCTGGGCTACATGTCCGCCGCGCCCTGAACGCGTCGCGGTCGCCGTCCCGACCTGTGTCACGGCGAAGAGCATCAGCCTTCGAAGCTGAGGGTCACAGATCACCAGTCTGGACCTGCCTGGCGACCCCGTCGTTGCCGGCGGAATTCTCGCGGCGTCATTCCGAAACGCGTTTTGAAGGTGGTCGTCAGATGACTGTGGCTGGAGAAGCCCAGCGCGTGGGCGATGGACGTGATGTCTTTCGACGTGGCTTCCAGCAGCCGGCGCGCGGCCCGCAGGCGCTGCTGAATCACGTACTGCGCGGGCGTGACGTGCAGATGGGTCCGGAAGACGGCGATCAGATCGTTCACGGTCAGTCCGGCGGCTGACGACAACCGTTCGAGCGTGAGGCGATCGCCCAGGTGCGCGTGGACGTACTCCTGGACCACGCGGACGCGTTTCGGCATCCCCACGGGTGCGCACGGCGTCTGGACCGTTCGCGGGTCGAGCGGTGCGCCGTAGGTCCGGAAGAAGTTCAAGTAGATCGCATGACAGAGCGTCTGCGACGTCATCCGCGCGATGTCATCGTCGGCGTCGGCGAGCTGGGCCAGGTACCGGACCGCGCCATGAAGGAACTCGTCGCGCGTGCCAAAACAGGCCGTGATGCGCCGCGGTTCCAGCGTCCGACCGGTCCGATCGATGGCGAGCGTGGGATCGAAGAACAGCTCGGCATAGCGCGCGACGGTGCCCGGAGCGCCTCGCGTCCTGATCGCATACCGGCGGCCCGCGGGCACGACCGAGACCTCGCCGCGGCGGAGTGGCGCCGGCCGGAATCCGCATCCATCCAGCTCGTACTGATACTCCGCGAGCACGCCGTCCAGGTGCAGGTTCAGCGCGTGCCGATGGTCGTATACGGCACAGCAGATGTCCGTCGAGACATCCACCGTCGCCAGCACAATCTCGAGGCCGTGCCCGGCGATGACGCGATCGATGTTCCCGACGAGATGACGCGTGTCCCGCACCAATTCATCCATACGCCCGCCCCAGCCCGAAAAATAGCCCAAATTCGGTGAGATTCTGAAAGTTCAGCACCGAAAGTGAAAGTGCGTGTGATGATGTCTTCCCCATACTGTCCAGAAGGGTCGGCCAACGCAAGCGTCTTTCAGCCCCGAGGGACGCTTGTGGCTGGCGCGCGAAGACAGGAGTCGATCATGACGCTCACGCCGTTCGAACACCTGCAAGCCGATGAAGAGAAGCACGTCACGCACATGATTGAGATCATGCGGCGGAAGCAGGAAAAGGACTTCACACCGGGCTCGACGCTGCGGGATGCCCACGCCAAACATACGGGCCTGCTCGCGGCCACGTTCACCGTCGAGCCCGCGCTGGCGCCCGAATTCCGCGTCGGTCTCTTCGCGAAGCCCGCGACCTTCGACGCGTGGGTCCGGTTCTCCAACTCCAACGGCGTGCCGCAGCCGGACTTCGTGAAGGACCTGCGTGGCTGCGCGATCAAGCTGCGGGACGTGCCGGGCGAGCGCATTCCGGAAAGCGATGAGCAGACGACGCAGGACTTCGTCCTGATGAACATTCCCACGATGCCGCTCGGCACCGTGAAGCTGTTTCATGACGTGATCTACTTGAGCACCGAGTGGTCGCCGCTCCTCTTCGTGGCCAAGATGCTGGTGACCGGTCACAAGCACCTCCTGAAAGAGCTGCAGGACGGACAGGTGAACCCGACGTCACCGGCCGACATCCGCTACTGGAGCACGACGCCGTACCTGTTCGGCGCCTCGCGGGTCGTCAAGTACTCATTGGTGCCGACGTCGAGCTACACGAGCGCCATGCCCGCCGTCCTGTCGGACGAGTACCTCGGCGACAACCTCCAGCACCATCTGGCACGCTCGGAGGCGACGTTCGACTTCAAGGTACAACTGCGCGGCGATGAGACCGCGATGCCGATTGAAGACGCCAGCGTCGAGTGGTCCGAAGACCAGGCGCCGTTCGTCAAGGTCGCCACGCTCCGCATTCCACGGCAGCAGTTTCGGACGCCGGAGCGAGCCGAGCTGGCGGAGGCGCTGGCGTTCTCGCCTGGCCATGCGCTCGTCGAGCACCGGCCGATTGGCGGGATCAATCGCGGTCGGCTGCGTATCTACCGGGAGCAATCGGCGTTTCGTCAGCAGCGCGACCGGCGTCCACGAATGACGTAGCCCGCCTGGCGGACAGCGTCCGAAACGCGAACGTCTGCAGGTCATCCCCGCTCCAGCAACGAGGACGCCTATAATCAAGGGCGTCCTAGTTGTGAGGAGTACACAGTGAGCGAGCACGAAGAAGATTTCGCCGCGATGTTCGAAGCGTCGGCCGCGGCCCGCCAGTTCGACCGGGGCCAGACCATCGAAGGCACCATTGTCGGGTTCGGGCCGGAGGTGGCTTTCGTCAACGTCGGCGGCAAGAGTGAAGCCCAGCTCGACCTCGCGGAGCTGAAGGACGCCGACGGCGACGTCGAGGTGTCCGTCGGCGACGTCATCCAGGCGATGGTCGTCTCCACCCGCGGCGGCATCGTGCTCTCGCGCAAGGGCGTCCGCAACGCCGCCACGCAGCGGGAGCTCGAGGACGCGTTCCAGGCCGGACTGTCGGTGGAAGGCAAGGTGGAGAAGTCCGTGAAGGGCGGCTACGAGGTGCGCATCGCCCGCGAGCGCGCCTTCTGTCCGATCTCGCAGATCGACATCGTCCGCACCGAGGACCCGGCCGTCCACGAAGGCCAGGTCTACGTCTTCCGCATCATCGAATACAAGGACGGCGGGAAGAACCTCGTCGTCTCGCGGCGCAAGCACCTCGAAGAGGAACAGCGCGCCACCGCCGCGCAACTGCGCAAGTCGATCGTGCCAGGCGCGGTGCTCCCTGGACGGGTCGCCTCGGTCCCGGCCTTCGGCGCCTTCGTGGATCTGGGCGGCGGCATCCAGGGCCTGCTCCATGTGTCCGACATGAGCTGGTCACGCGTCACCAGTCCCGGCGAGGTCGTCGCGGTCGGTGACCAGATCACCGTGAAGGTGCTGCGGGTGGACGAGGCCACGGAGAAGATCGCGCTCGGCCTGAAGCAACTGCTGAACGATCCGTGGACCGCGGTGCCCACCACCTACGAGGTGGGCCAGGTGCGCGCGGGCCGCGTCACGCGCGTGGCCGACTTCGGGGCCTTCGTCGAACTGGAGCCCGGCATCGAGGGCCTGGCGCACGCGTCCACCTTTGCCCCCACGGGCCGCCCCGGCGGCTGGGCGAAGGCCGTGCCCGCCGGCACGACCGGGGCGTTCGAGATCCTGAGCATCGATGTCGCACAGAAGCGCATCGGCCTCGCGCTCCTGGACGAAGGCACCTCGCGAGCGGCCGGAGCGGCGTCGCCGCAGGGCGCGATCAAGGCCGGCGCGATCGTGCCCGGTTCGATTATGACCGGCAAGGTGGAACGTCACGAGAAGTTCGGCATCTTCGTGTTCCTCGCGCCAGGACGCACCGGCCTGCTGCCGTTCGCCGAAACGGGCGTGCCGCGCGAGATGGACATGTTGAAGGCGTTCCCGATCGGCAGCGAGGTGGAAGTCGCGATCCTCGAGGTCGATCCGGCCGGCCGCCGCATTCGTCTCAGCAAGAAAGCGGTGGCCGAACAGCGGGAGCAGGCGGAACTGCGCGAGTACACCGCGCGAGCCGATGCCGCACCCACGGCCTCGCTCGGATCGCTGGCCGACAGCCTGCGCAACGCCCTCGGCAACAAGCGCTGAAGCACGCCGACACGATTGATCGGACCCGCCGAAGTGCGGGTCCAGATTCTTACCTTGATAGATCACCTTGCCAGAGTTGAATGATGCACGCGGATCGAATCGTCGTGTTCTGTGATGGGGCGGCCAAGGGGAATCCGGGACCGGGTGGCTGGGGCGTCGTGATCGCCACGCCGGACGGACAGATCGTCGAGCTGGGGGGCGCGGCCGAGCACACCACGAACAACAAGATGGAACTGACGGCGGCGATCCAGGCGCTGATCGCCGTCCGTGATGTCGACCAGGCGGTCGACATGCACACCGATTCGACCTATGTGATCAAAGGCATCGGTGAATGGATCTGGGGCTGGCGGCGGCGCGGGTGGAAAACCACCGAGGGCACCGACGTCCTCAATCGCGACTTGTGGCAGGAGCTGGACAAACTGACGAGCGCGCGCGGGCGTGAGGGCATTGCGTGGCACTACGTCCGCGGACACTCCGGGATCCCTGGCAACGAGCGCGTCGACGCGATCGCCGACGGCCTCGCGCGCGGCGTGTCCGTCGTGCTCTATCGCGGTCCGCTCGGGGCATACGGCATACCGATCTTCGATCTCCCCGACGATACGACCGTCCCCGCCAGACGCAAGACATCCACCGGCGGGCGTTCGTCCGCGAGCGCCGCCTATTCCTATCTGAGCCTGGTTGACGGCGTCCCGATGCGCCACGCGACGTGGGCGGAGTGCGAACGTCGCGTCAAGGGGCGCTCCGGCGCGCGGTTCAAGAAGTCGACCAGCGCCACCGACGAATCCGCGATCCTCCGGAGCTGGCACGTCAATCCCGAATCACTCTGAGTGGGACCTCACGCTCGCCGACGGCTCACGCCGCGTGCCGGGCGACGACGGCGGACAGGAAGGCGCCGTCGATATCGCCTTCGCGCTGGCGCACCACGACGAGCGGACGGACCAGTGTCGTCAACTCGCCCGGCTTCAACAGGAAGTCTGGATTGGTCGGCTTGCCGCGCGTCGCCTGCTCTTCGAGAAACGTCTCGTACACGAGCACGCCATCGGCCGCCACCGCCTCGGTGATGCGTGGGAAGAGCGGCCGGTGGAGATAGCGCGTCACGAGAACGAGGTCGAACGGCGGCCTCGCGTCGGAGACGAGCGACGGCGGATCGTCGGTTTCGAGATCCGCTTCCTGCACGGAGACTGGCAGTCCGAGGCGTTCCGCAAGGCGCTGCAATCGATCGAGCGCCGCGCGATTGCGATCGATGGCCATGACCTCGAGGCCCGCGGACGCCAGCAGCAGGGCATGACGTCCGTTCCCGCAGGCCACGTCCAGCGCGCGCCGGCAGTCGGCCAGCAGGTTGGCGTTTTCGAGGAGCCACGAGGACGGTCCGGCGATCGACGCCGGCTCGAACGCGCGCGGACCGCCCCACGTCGCCATTCCGCCGCTCAATTCGTAGACCTTCGAGAAGCCTGCCTGCGCCAGCACGCGCGCGGTGAACCGGCTCCGCACCGCGTGCTCGCAGGTGACCAGCACCGGCGCGTCCTCGTCGAGGATCGCCGGCGCCGCGGCCGACAGATCGACCGGGAGCAGCGTGGCCCCGGGAATGTGGCCAAGCTCCGTGTACTCGCCGGGCGTCCTGACGTCCAGCACCACGATCCCCGCGTCGACGAGCGCCTCCGCGTCGCGTGCGTCGATCTGCTGCACCTGACGGTCGACCCCTTCATCGAGCTTCATGTCACCTCCATGATCGAGAGTCTCCCCATAAGACGACCACACCAACGGCCGTTACGTGACCAGCGGGAGTTTCTTCTTCCACGCGCGAAAAATGGAAGCATACGGGACAGCGAGATAGTAGCCGGTCCTGCCCTCCGGCGGCGGATCCATCTGTGATGATCCTTCTACACGTCCACGTGCTCTCACACGCTGGGTCCCTGGAGGAACATTCTATGCAGAACCGTCTATCTCGCTCGCTGACAGGCGTCGTCGTCGGTCTCGGATTCTGCTTCGGTGCAGCCGTCGCACCGGCCTCTGCTGAGCTGGTTCAGCTCGTCTGCCCTGGCACACAGGCCAGTCACTTCGAACCGGGGCTGACGAACACGCCTCGGGCGACCACGTCCACGGTCGTCGGTGTCGTCGGTCCTTGCGTGGGCCTCCCGACGGGCATCGTGTGGGCGACGTTCTCGTCGGGAAGCGAAGGCACGCGGAGCTGCGACCTGGCGTCCGTCACGCCCAGTTCGTCACCGGTCTTGCTGACACTGCATTGGAACGACGGCACGGAGAGCGTTGCCCAGCAGACATCCGTGGTCATCTCGCGACCGGTTGGCCAGGTTGTAATTGTCAGCACCAACACCATCGTCTCCGGACGCTTCGTCAACGCGACGCTGGTGCGGACACAGACATTGCTCCAGACCCAACTGCTCGCGTGCGGTACGCCGCAGGGCGTGAGAGATGTCGCGGGCCCGACGACGATTACGATCATCGGTCTCCTGTAGCCGCGACGGCGGCGAAACTGGCGCCTGCCAGTTGCTGCAAGTCAGTCGAAACGACCAGTCACAATCGGGAGCAGCGCCTTCTCGCTGCTCCCGGTTGCCCTCTTCCATCAGCCCCGAAAAGTCCTCGGATTCGCTGAGTCTTGCCGGCTGGTGAACCAATCTGCCCATCGATACGTCCAACAGACATTACCAAGAGAGTCTTGGTATGATGGGCGCCGGCCCCGCGGACCCCGGGCGGATCGGTTCACCGGGACCGACGCGCGAGGACCGATCGGGCGGGCCGGTAGATCGGGACGCGGGCGCGCCGCGCTGTCACAATAGCGAGATGACACCGCTCTCTTCGGACGTCGAAGGCGTGGGTGGCCGCCTGCGACGCTCTCTCCGGTCGTGGCTGTGGCGAGTGCCCGTCGAACAGGAAGTCGACGAGGAGCTCGGCTTCCACGTCGAGATGCGGATCCGCGAACTCGTGGCGCGCGGGATGACGCCGGATGCGGCGCGCGCGACGGTTCTCGGGCGCGTCGGCGATCTCGCGCGAGTCAAACAAACCTTGGTGGATGCAGGCAGGAGAAGGGATCGCGGCATGCGGCTGACGCAGTGGTTCGATGAGCTCAGGGACGATGTGCGCTTCGCGGCGCGGCAGTTGCGGCGCGCGCCGGCGTTTACGTTGATCGCGGTCGCGACGCTGGCGCTGGGCATCGGCGCCAACAGCGCCATCTTCGCGCTGGTCGACGCGACGCTGCTCCGCCCCTTGCCGTACCAGGACCCGGACCGCCTCGTCATGCTCTGGGAAAAGAGCGAAGCACGGCCTCGCGGCGGCGTCGCGCCCCCGAACCTGATCGACTGGAACGATCGCAGCCGCTCGTTCGAGCAGATGGCCGGATTCGTGGGTGGCGTCGGCAGCATGGTGATGACCGGCGCCGCCGGCACCGCCGACACCGTGCCTCGCCAGTGGGTCACCGCCGGCATCTTCGACGTCCTCGGCGTCAAGCCGGTCGTCGGCCGCACGTTTCGTCCGTCCGACAATACCGAGCGCGCCAATGTCGTGGTGTTGAGCGAGACGTTCTGGCGTACGCGCTTCAACGCGGATCCGAGCGTCATCGGCCGCGCCCTCCGGCTGGATGGCGAGCCGTATACCGTGGTCGGCGTCGTGCCCGCCGGGTTCCAGTTGCTCGGACGCAGCAGCATCTGGGGACTGGTGTCGATCGACCGCAACCCTGAAGCGCGGAGCGCCCGGTTCCTGCGAGGCGTGGGACGCCTCAAACCCGGCGTCACGCTCGCCGCGGCCAGCGCGGACCTGGACGCGGTGGCGGACGGATTGGCGCGCGAGTTCCCAATCACGAACAAGGGACGCGGCGTCACGATGGCGCCGATGCACACGGCGCTGATCGGCACCGAGCTGCGGTTCACGTCGATGTTGTTTCTCGGCGTCGTCGGCTTCGTGCTCCTCATCTGCTGCGCCAACGTCGCCAATCTGCTGCTGGCGCGCGCGACGGTGCGCACGCGCGAGCTGGCCCTGCGCGCCGCGCTCGGCGCCGGGCGGCGGCGCATCGTCCGTCAATTGCTGACCGAAAGCCTGGTGCTCTCGGCCATCGGCGGCGTGCTCGGCATCGGCGTCGGCGCGGGGATCCTGCGCGTCGCGCCCACCGTGATTCCCGAAGGACTGCTGCCGTCGGCCGTCACCCTCTCGTTCGACATCCGCGTCGTCGCGTTCTGTGCCGCGACGGCGCTGGTCATCGGCCTGTTGTTCGGCATGGCGCCGGCATGGCAGGCGACGGAACTCGCATCGGCGCAGACGATCGCGTCCGACAGCCGGTCGGTGACGGGACGCGGCGGCAAGCTGCGAGGTGTCCTCGTCGTCGCGGAAGTGGCAACCGCGGTCGTCCTGCTCTTCGGCGCCGGCCTGCTGCTGCGGACACTGGTCGCCGTCGAAAGCGTCGATCGCGGCTATCGCGCGGACCGCGTGCTGACGATGATGGTGGATCCGCTGGGGTCGCAGTATCCGACGCCGACGGCGCTGCGGCAGTTCTACGACGCGATCGAACAGGAGATTCGCGCGGTTCCCGGCGTCAAGGACGTAGCGTGGACGAGCGGTCTTCCGCTGGGGCCGTCAGAGTCCGACCAGGTGTCGCTGGAAATCGTCGGCGCGCCGCCCGTGGATCAGAGTCAGCGTCCGTCCGCGGACGCGCAGATCGTGAGTCCCACCTACTTCCAGACCCTCGATCTGCCAATCGTCGCGGGACGCGCCTTCAACGCACAGGACACCGAGCAGAGCGTCCAGGTCTGCATCGTCAACGAAGCGTTCGTGCGCGCGCACCTGCGCGGCCGATCGCCGATCGGGACGCGGATCGCGCTGCGCCCGATGAATTCGCCGCAGGAAGCGCCGGTCGTGAAGGAGATCGTCGGCGTGGCGCGGCAGGTGAAGGGACGTCCAGACGAGACGGACGACTTCGTGCAGCTCTATGTGCCGTCAGGACAGGACATCCTGGGGGACATCTATCTCGCCGTCCGTCCCGCGTCCGGATCCGCCGAAGCGCTCGCGCCGGCGGTGCGCGCCGCGATTTCGCGTATCGACAAAGAACAACTGGTGAGCATCCGGGATGTGACGACACTCGCGGAGGTCACGTCTGTGGCGACGGGGCGTCACCGGTTCCGCGCGGTGATGGTGGTGACGTTCGCGGTGCTCGCGTTGTCGCTCGCGATGGTCGGCGTCTTTGGCATCCTGGCCTACTCGGTGCAGCAGCGCGCGCGTGACTTCGCCGTGCGGCGCGCGCTCGGCGCCGCCACGAGCGATGTGTTGCGTCTCGTGGTTGGCAGCGCCCTCCGCCTGATCGTCGTGGGCGCCGTCATCGGCCTGGGGCTCTCGACGCTGCTGAGCAATCTGTTGACGACGCTGCTGTTCGGCGTCCAGCCGCTGGACCCAATCACCTTCGCGAGCGTCACGCTCGTGCTGATGCTGACCGCGGCGATCGCGACCGCAGCACCGGCCTGGCGCGCATCGCGCATCGATCCGGTCGTCGCGCTGCGCAGCCAGTAGGCGCGCGCTACAGCGCGTGCTGCAAGGCATCGCGCGATGGGGACATGACTCCTGCGAGTCGTTCCCATCGCGCCATTCTCTTCCGCGTCCTGCTCGTCTTCCCGCTTTTTCTTCCCCTCCGCTTCCCGCTTCGCGCGCTCCACTCCTCGCTCGCCGCGCACTTCGGGACATCGAGTACCACTCGTGTACGCCGGCTCGTCCGCGGACACAACGGACTTGAAATCGCGCTGGTGCAATGCTACGAAAAGAGGCTGACTTTACCGGTTTCGTCGATTGCCACGCGACAGGTACCTGAAGGGAGCCCGCTCGATGAGAAGCTACACGCGTCGGGTTGCTGTGTTCGTCGGCGTCGTCCTGTGGACCGCATGTGCCGCGAGTTTAGCTGCCGCGCAGGGACCGGACACGCGCGGCCTGTACGTGCCGCCCGCTGGCGGCTTCATCCACGATCCCGCGGAGACGCCGGTCGTGCTCGAGTTCGGCGCGACGCCGCTGGCGCTCGTCCAGAAAGCGCTGGACGCGGCTCGCCTCGCGAATCCTGACACGCCGATCGTCCTGACGCTGACCGGGACCTACACCGTCACCGACGTGCCGCTCACGTTGACGTCGCGCACGTCGCTCGTGCTGTACGGCTCCATCACGGCCGGCGCCGGCGTGTCGGCGACGAGCCTGATCGCGGTCGCCGGTCAGCGCGAGGTCGGCATCGCGGGCGGCGTGCTCGATGGACGCGGCGCCGATCTGGCCGGCATCCGCGTGGACGCGTCCGCGAAGATCAATATCGACGCGGTGACCGTCAGGAACACGGGCCGGGACGGCATCTTCCTGAGCGGTCAGGGTAACGACGTCTGGAACAGCGGATCGGCGATCACGCGATGCGAGGTCGCGGGGGCGCGCGGCAGCGGGATCACGATCGCCGCCATCACGCAGGCGCTCGTCATCGACAACTTCGTCCGCAACAGCACGCGCGCCGGCATCCAGGTCAGCGCGGCGCACAGCTCGATCGTCAACAACGTCGCGCTCGCGAATGACGTCGGCATCATCGTCGACGCGAACGATGCGCTCGTCTCCGACAACGGGCTGCGGAGCAACCGCGGCGGCGGCCTGCAGTTGAAGAGCACGAGCGCCGGCGCGGCGGTCCTGCGCAACGCCGTCATCGACAACGCCATCGCGGGCATCGACGCGGGCGGCGCCAATCATCTGATCTACGCCAACCAGCTCGCCAATCCCGTCGACCTGATCGACCGCGCCGCCGGCAACTGGATCGTGGCGCGCGGCACGCCGCTGCAGGCGCCGGTCAGCCGCTATTTCTATCCGCCGACGATCGACAACCGGCACACGGACCCGATCATGAACGGCCGCACGCGCGTCGATCTCGCGATCGACGCGTCCGCGTCTCCGGTCATCAGCGGTGTGCAGCAGGCGTACGACGCCGCGCGTCAGCAGCATCCGGACGCCGTGATCGTGTTGACGCTGACGGGCGAGTTCACGCTCGACGGATCGCCGCTGCTGCTGCAATCGCGGACGGCCCTGATTCTGGACGGCGCGATCAACGTGCCCGCCGCGAACCGCGCGACGGAAGCCATTCGCGGCGGGAATCCGTCCGAGTTCATCTCCATTTCCGGCGGGACGCTCGACCTGGGCGGGCCGTCGAGGGAAGGGATCTTCTTTCCGTCCACGACCATGGCGTATGTGGATGGCGTCAGGGTGCAGCGCGGCGGGCAGCGCGACGTGCGCGCGGGGAAGGGCATGATCCATCTCGCGCGCGGCGGCGGCTACGCCATCCTGCGCGGCAACACGATCGACACCAGCGGCGGCCGCTGCATCTGGACGCAGAACACGAACACGCGCTTCGTCGCGCTCGACAACTACTCCACCAACTGCAATCAGGACGGCGTGGACTTCGACTCGTCGACGCGGAACAGCGTCGCCCTCTCGAACATCAGCGTCGACAACGTGCGGTACGGCGTCTTCATCGAGCAGTCGGCGGCGTTCAACAAGGCGTACGGCAATGTCGCGACGACGAGAGGGCTTCCGGGGATTCCGGGCCGCGGGATGAACGTCTACAACAACGCGACGGGCAGCGGCGTGCGCGGCGTGACCGACAAGAACACGATGTTCGCCAACGTCACCGACGTCATCGCGAACGGGCTCCGCGTCGGATCGATCTCCACCGCGACGGGCGGCGTCGCCGAGACGCGCCACACGTTCATGTTCAACAACATCGTCCGGAACATCCGGTCGGACGGCATCCTGTTCGACACGGAATTCCCGCGCAGCGTGCAGAACTACTTCTCGCAGACCGTCTTCGAGAACAACGGACGGGACCTGCGGTTCGTGCCGGACGACAACCCCGATCCGGCGCTGCGCGCCACGCCGCCCGAGTTCTTCAATCCACGGTCGGCCATCAATCTCGCGTGGCGTCAGCCGGTCGTCTCCTCGTCCAGCGCGCCGGACTCGTCGCCGCAGGCGGCCGTCGATGGCCTCGGCTACACCAGTTGGGTGGCCGAGGACAAACAGCTCTCGTGGCTGACCGTCGATCTCGGCAGCGAGACGTCGTTTGGACGCGTCGTGCTCCGGCGCGTGCCTGGCGGCGTCACCGCGCGCGTGGCGCTGCAGGTTTCGCAGGACGGGGTGACGTTCACGAGCGCTCCGGGCCTCGCGCGGGAGATCGTGATGTCGCAGGACCTGCTCGTGGTGAGGTTCTCTGCCGTCGCCGCGCGATTCGTGCGCGTGGAGGTGAGGGGCTTCACGAGCAGGCCCGTGGGCTTCGCGGAGGTGGCGGTCCACCCGAAATAGGTTTCGTCCGCCGCGGTGTTCGGGGACACGAGCGGTCGGGGAAAATCCGACGTGGGACGCAGGGAGGGTCGCGTCTCTGGACAATATGCACATATCTGCATATAATCACCGAACCATGCGCCGGAAACCCGGAAGCCTTGTGCCGCTGGAGCTTGCCATCTGCGTCTGCGCCGCGGAATTGCGCAGTCGCGGCATCGACGAATTCCACGGCTACGACATCGCCAAGCGTCTCGGGGACGAGAGTCAGCATCGGCTGCTGACGGCCTACGGGACGCTCTATCGCGCGCTCGGGCGGCTTGCGGAGATGGGGCTGTTGCAGAGCCGTTGGGAAGATCCCGAGATCCCCGCGCGCGAGAACCGGCCCGGCCGGCGCATGTATACATTGACGCCGGCCGGCGAAGCGGCGCTGGAAGAGGCGCGCAACGCCGCCGCGGCCCTCGACCGCGCGCCGCGACACCGCCGCCGTGTGGTGCCCGCATGACGTCGCGACGTCTTCATCTTGCGGTGGCGCTCGTGCGCCTCTGGACGCGCGCATATACGTGGCACATGCCGGCTGACGTGCGCGACGGGCGGCGTGCCGAGATCGAGTCGGACCTGTGGGAGTTCCTGCAGGATGCCGACGCGCATCGCGAGGTCGTGCCGGACGTACACCTGTACGCGCGGCTCCTGCGCGGGATGCCGCACGATGTGCTGTGGCGTGTGGAGCACGCGGAGGCGCTCCGCTCGCGCGCGCGTCAGCGCGTGATGGGCGCCGCGGCGGTGTGGACGTCCGTCGCCATTCTGATCGCCGTGCTCTGGCTCCTGCCCCTGGTGCGACAGGACGCGCTGCCGTCGACGCTCTCGACGGCCACACCCCCCGCGTCCGCACCGGCGACTCCCACCGTGTGTCCGCCGCCAGAAGCCGCGGCACTCATCTCCCGCAGCGCCGCCGCGACCGTCGCGCGATGACCATCGATCCTGGTCACGACGACAGGCCGCAAGAACGCAAAAATCAAGACGCAGGACACAGGACGAAGGACGGAAGAACGATGGCGAGTGAGCTGACCTTGACCGTCAACGGCGCGACGCACGTCGTGTCGCCCGCGCCCGAGACGCCGCTGCTCTACGTGCTGCGCAACGATCTGAAGCTGACCGGTCCGCGCCTCGGCTGCGGCATCGCGCAGTGCGGCGCCTGTGCCGTCCTGGTCGACGGCCAGGAAATCCGCGCCTGCATCACGCCTGTCGTCTCTGTCGTCGGCAAGCGCGTCACCACCATCGAAGGCCTCCCCGCCGTCTGGGCCGCCGAGCAGGGCGTGGGACAGAGCGACGCGGGCACGCCCCTGCATCCAGTGCAGCAGGCGTGGATCGACGAACAAGTGCCGCAGTGCGGCTACTGCCAGAGCGGCATGATGATCGCCGCCGTCGATCTGCTCGCGAAGAATCCGGATCCAACCGTCGCGCAGATCAAGGACGCCTTCACGAACACGCCGCCGTCGCCACACCTGTGCCGCTGCGGCACGTACGCCGCGATCATCGACGCCGTGCGACGCGCCGCCAAGGCGATGAAAGCCTGACGCACGCACACACGAAGTCCGAGACGTCCGCCGCGACCGGCAGCAGAACGTAGCAGAGTGACCGCCATGCCCGTAAGTCCCGACGCGTTCCGCGATTCCATCATCTCCACGGCCCTCACGCGCCGCGCCTTTGTCATGGCTGGCGGCGCGCTGTTCGTCTCGCTCGGCCTGCCGCGAGGACTCTTTGGCGCGGCGTCCGGCGGCCAGTCCGCGCCGGACGCGACGTCGCCGAGTCCGATCGCTTCATGGCTGGAGATCCGGGACGACAACACGATCCTCGTGCGCACGGGGCGCGCGGAGATCGGCACGGGCATGAGCGGGTTCTACGCACAGACGATCGCCGAGGAACTGCGCGTGCGGCCGGACGCGATCACGCTGCTGATGGGCGACACGGACCGCACGCCGGACGGCGGCTATTCCGCGGGCTTCCTGACCGGCGCCGCGAACCTGCGCAAGGTCGGCGCGTACACGTATCAGGCGCTGCTCACGCTCGCCGCGACGCAACTCGGCGTACCCGCGTCCGCGTTGACCGTGACGGACGGCATCGTTGCTGGCGGCGGCAAGACCATCAGCTACGGACAACTCGTCCGCGGCCAGCAGTTCGATCTGCAGATCCCCGTCACCGGCAAGCCCGCGAAGGTGGACGCCGCAGAACCGTGGGGCGTCTCGGGACTCGACGGACTCGTCGTCACCGGCGATCCGCCCTTGAAGCCGATGAGCGAATACACGGTCATCGGCACGTCCTTTCCGATGCCTGGCACGCCCGACAAGGTCACCGGCAAGACGCAGTGGAGCTGCGACGTCACGCTGCCCGGCATGCTGCACGCGCGGATGGTGCGGCCGGACGCGCTGGGCTCGACGCTGATCTCGGTCGGCGCGCTCGACAGGAAACAGTTTCCGGCCGCGGAGATCGTCCGCAAGGCCAATCTCGTCGCGGTGGTGTCTCCCAGCGAGTGGGAAGCGGTGAGCGCGGCGCAGTCGGTCGCCGCCGGCACGAAGTGGACGGCGTGGACGGGACTGCCGGGCAGCGAGGGTTTGACCAGGGCCATTCGCGCGCACGCGTGGGGGAAGCCGGATGACAGCCGCGGCGACGCGGCCAGCGCCACGGCGGCGTTCTCGCGCGCGACGAAGACGATTGCCGCGACGTACGAACAGCCCTACGTGCGGCACGTCCCGATCGGGCCGTTCGTGGCGGTCGCCGACGTCCAGCGCGACGGCATGACGACGGTGTGGACGCATTCCGCGAATTCGCAGGGCATCCGCGCGCAGATCGCACACATGCTCGATCGTCCGCTGGAACGCGTCGTCGTGCGCTGGCTGCCGCACGCGGCGCAGTTCGGACGCGGGACGCATGCAGGCGACGGCGCGGAAGCCGACGCGGCCATCCTCTCGCAGCTCACCGGCCGGCCGGTGCGCGTGCAATGGACGTTGCAAGAGGACTTCGCCTGGTCGGGCGCGTCGCCCGGCTGGCTCTCGGATCTCAAAGCGGGGCTCGACGCGGACGGCCGCCTGCTCGTCGTGCAGAGCGCGTTCTACTCACCGCACATGTTCGACTCGCGCATGCTCGGCGCGATCCTCGCCGGCCTGCCGGGCAGCGCGTCGCGGCCGCGCAACTGGATCGCGACGGAGTGGCCGTACGACAAGATCCCGCATCGCCTCGAACAAGCCTTCGGCATGCCGAACATCGCGGCGGACTCGGCGAACGGCGGCCTGCGCGGCAACATCATGCGCACGCCCGGCCAGCGTCAGCAGAACTTTGCGCTGGAGGGACTGATCACCGAAGCCGCGGCCGCGGCGCGCGTCGATCCGATCCAGTTCCGCATTCAGCACACGACCGACCAGCGGCTGATCGACGTCATCAACGCGACGGCCAAGGCCGCGCGCTGGGAATCGCGTCCATCGCCCAACCCCGCCGCCCGCCGTACGGGCGCCGAGCCCGTACACGGCCGCGGCGTCGGCATCATCGTCCGCACCAACGGCTACTGGGTCGGCATCGCCGAGGTCACCGTCACGCCCGCGACCGGCGCGGTGCAGGTGACGCGGTTCACCATCGGCGTGGAGTGCGGGAAGATCATCAATCCGCGCCAGCTCGATCGCTGCATGAAGGGCGGGCTCGTCATGGGCTTGAGCGAAGCCCTCAAGGAAGAAGTCACCTTCGACTCGTCGCGCGTCACCAGCACCGACTGGAGCAGCTATCGCATTCTGACGATGGCGGAGATGCCGGAGATCGAAGTGGTGCAGATGTCACGGGACGACAAGGGATTTGGCGCCGGTGGTGAAGCGCCGAACGCGCTCGGTCCGCCTGCCGTCGCGGCGGCGTTCTTCGACGCGACGGGTGTGCATCCGCGACGGATTCCCTTGACGCCGTCGTACGTCAAGACGCTGCTGAACGGCGGCGCCCGACGCACCAGCAAGTCCGCGTAGCGGCGCGTACCTCGCGCATGTGAACATCCTCCGCGCCAGTCGACCCTCTCGCCGCTGCGGCGATCTATCGTCATCGTAACGAGTGTCCCGACCGGGACAGATCCATCGCCAGACACTGCTGATGATCATGACGCTCTCCGGCCGCCCGGCCGGGAGACGAGGCCGGATCATCAGGAAGATCGCGCCGGAGCACGGAGCCACATCCATCGGGATGCCGTAAGGAGCGATCGCCATGACCGATCGAACCGAGGTGCTGGTGATCGGCGGTGGACCGGCGGGATCGACGGCCGCGGCGCTGCTCGCGCGCGCGGGTCGCGACGTCCTGCTTTTTGGCGCGCGAGGTTTTTCCGCGCTGTCACATCGGCGAGTCGCTGCTGCCGTCCTGCGTGCCGGTGCTGGAACTGTCCGGAGCGCTGGAGCGCGTCCGCGCGGAAGGCTTTCAGGTCAAGCGTGGCGGCCTCTTCCGGTGGGCGCGCGACGAGTGGGTCATCGACTGGACGAGGAGCGGTCATCCGGTCGGCAGCGCGTGGCACGTGGATCGCGCGAGGTTCGATCACCTGCTGCTGCAGAATGCGGCCGCGCAGGGCGCGACGGTCGTGCAGGGCGCCACCGTCCAGCGCGTCATCTTCGACGCTGACCGGCCGGTAGCGGTGGAGTGGATTCATCAGGACGTGCCGGACGTCGTCCGCACCACGGCGCTGTCCTTCCTGATCGACGCGTCGGGCCGCGCCGGCGTCCTGGCCGCGCAGCACTTCCAGATCCGCGCGCGGCACACGACCTTCGACAACGTCGCCGTCTGGGGCTACTGGTCGGGCACGCGTCTGCTGCCCGGCGGTCCCGAGGGCGCCATCAATCTCATCTCCGCGCCGAACGGCTGGTACTGGGGCATTCCCCTCGCGGGATTTCGTCTCAGCCTGGGATTCGTGATGCACACGCGCGCATTTCAGGCCGACCGCCCGCGCTTCGCGTCGCTGGAAGCGTTCTATCTGGATCGCGTCCTGCGCAACGAGAGCATGCGCTGGATGGTGGAGAACGGAATCTACATCCCCGGCGTCCGCGCGGAGCAGGACTATTCCTACATCGCCGCCCGCTTCTGCGGTCCCCGCCACATCATCGTCGGCGACGCGGCCTGCTTCCTCGATCCGCTGCTGTCGACCGGCGTCCACCTCGCGACGTACAGCGCCTTCGTCGGCGCCGCGGCGATCTCGTCCATCCTCCACGGCGACGTGCCGGAGCCGGACGCGCTCGCGTTCTTCGAGCACTCGTATCGACGCGCCTATTGCCGGCTGCTCGTCCTGATCTCGCATCTCTATCAACGATACGACGGCGCGCAGAACTACCTCTGGCAGGCGCAGCGGCTGCACCGCCCGCAAGGACGGACGCCGCTCGCGTCGTTCGCCGACATCTCCGCCGGCCTCACCGACGTTCGCGAGGCGATCGACACGGGCGCGCGCATCCTCACGGACGATCTGCTGATGGAAGCCGAGGCCGCGCAGCAGGCGTCGCGTCAGTCGCGCGCGTTCGATCTTCCGGGCGACGACATCAGCCCGATCTGGGCCACGTGGCGCGCGGACGCGAACGGACCCGACCCGCTGCGCGATCTCTACGTCGTCTCGACGCCGCGCCTCGGCCTGCGCCGCGGCACCGCGTGACGCGAACCACGCGATGCCTCCGGTGACGGCGTTCGTGACTACGGTGCGACGACGAGGCTGTAGGCGCGGATCATCGTCTGCGCGACGCTGTTTCCGCGCGCGTCCGCCGCATACGCGCGGAGTGACACGAAGCCCGGCCCGGCCGGATGTCGCAGGATCGCCACCGCGCGATCGCTGCCCGGCAGGCGCGCGACCACCACACGCGTCCACGTGACCCCGTCATCGTACGACGCCTCCAATCGCAGCGTCTCGATCGGCGCGCGTACGGCGTTCGCTGGTCGATCCACGTTCAGCAGCAGCGGGAAGATGCGTCCGGCCGGCGCCGAGTTGAAGGCGAACACCGCCCCCGTCGCGCGTACCGCCAGCAGCGGCAGCGATTGTTCGCCTGCCGCCGGACCCGGATCCATGAACGTGAACGTCGCCTCGGCACGCGTGCCGAGATTCGAGAGCGTCAGGTCCCGCATGCCGCTGCACGTCAGCGTGTAGCGTGCCGGCTGCGCTGGCACCGGGAACGTTCCCGCACAGGGGAAGTCCGTGATCCCGACCGCCGTCCCGCCCCGCGACAATGTCGTCGAACCGGTCACGCCCGGCGGCAGGAAGGTGGCGTTGAACGCATGTCCTTCCTGGTTCTCGTTGAACAGCGGCACGCGGACGATGATCGCATCCTCGCGGCGGCCGCTGCCGAACACCGGGCGCTGCACGAACCCGGGGCCCAGCGGTGCGCGGTTCCAGGCGACGGACCGCACGTCGCGCGGCCGATAGGTGAACAGCCGCGAGTTCCCGAGGTCGATCGACGTATCACCGAAGTGACTCCAGGCGATGTCCGGGTGCGCGGTGAAGTACTCGACGCGGCGCGCCGGCAGCGTCGAGCGAAGGGCCTGTCTGCCCAGCCCGAGCGGCAAGTCGCGCGGGAATCCGAAATCGGCGCGGAACATGAGATCCGGCACGCCCTGCGCGTGATAGTCCGTGCGCAGGAGCGCAAGATCGCGGAGTGATGTCCGGAAGGCCAGGTGGTCGGGAATGCGACCGCTGGTCACGAAGGTCAGATTGTAGAGCGTCGAGTACGACGTGGCGTCGGGGATGCCAAGCTGCGGCTCGTACGTGAGGACGTACAACCGATCGCGGACGGGCGCGGTCGGGATGGCGTACAGCGCCGTCGTCGATGACCCCTCCGCGAAGGCATTGACGTAGCGATCGCCGCCGACGTGCGCGGTCAGCGCCAGGACATCTGACACGGACGTGGCCTCGACGCCGTCGACGCGTGCCGTGACGCGGCGTCCGCGGGTGGCGTCGAGGACGATGGTGGTGTCCGCATCGAGCGCGATGCCGGGCCGAGATGCGAGCGTCGAGCTGAATCGTTCCGGATCGCCCGGCAATCCCGTCGAAAGGATGATGCCGTCCACTTCGTAGCGCCCTCTGGGCAGTCGCAGCGTGACCGTGTCGTTGGCGGTGTTGAGGCGAACGAGTTGCGGCCGGTCGCCCGGAATCTCGCCTGCCCGCTCGTTCGTCGCGAAGGCAAGCACGCTGAAGCTCGCCGCGCGGCCGATGGCGCGAATCGTCAGGTTGTAACGCTCTGGTTCTTGATACGCGCCCACCGGCGTGACGAGCGACGTTGTCCCGTCCGTGGCGATCAACTGTCCGCCGAAGAGCGACGTCGTGCGATCGATCGGATCGTACGTGACGCTGGCCTCCGCGGCGCCGCGCGCGGGCACGACCAGCGTCGCGGGATCGACGCTGAACGCGCCGGACGGTGCGGGTGTGCCGGCCTCGTCGGCGACGTTCAGCGCAAGCTGCAGGGTGACGGGCGCGTCGCCGTGATTGGTGTAGGTCACGGTGCGGCTCGATGCGGGTTGCTCGTGCGGCCACAGGTTCAGATTGAAGCTCAGATTGCCGCTGGCGATGACGGCCTGCGTCGCGGCACGGCCGACGTCGAGTCGACCCGCACCCTGTTCGTACACCGTGGCGTTCGCGAGCGGCGTCGCGGTACTCGTCAGCGCGTCGCGGAGCTGCGCGGCCGACCACTCGGGATGCGCTTCGAGCAGCAGCGCCGCCGCGCCTGCGACGTGCGGCGCCGCCATCGACGTGCCGGACAGACGCGTGTAGTTCCCATCCACCGGGTCATCGTCGCCGGCAATCGTGCCGGGTGCGCGAGCCGCGACAATGTCGGTGCCGGGCGCCGCGAGATCAGGTTTGATTGCGAAGCTGCCGAGACCGGGACCGCGGCTGGATCGCGGGCTGACGACGTCCTGCTTCGTGGTGTTGCCGACGGCGAATGCTTCGCGCGCGCTCGCGGGATTGCCGATGCTCTGTGTGCGTCCGGTGTTGCCCGCGGCGACGACGAAGAGCGTGCCGTGCTGGACGGCGAGCGCATCGAGGGCGAGGGAGAGCGGATCGCTGCCGTCGGACGGGTCGCCGCCGAGGCTCATGTTCACGATGCGGGCGCGGGGCGCGGCCCACTCCATGCCGGCGATGATGGCGGAGAACGAACAGTTGTTGAGGATGCAGACCTTGCCGTTGATCAGCAGCGCCTGCGGCGCGACGCCTTCATAGCGTCCGCCGGACGCGGCGCCCGAGCCCGCCACGATGCCGGCGACGTGCGTGCCGTGTCCGAACATGTCGGAGGCGTCGGGGCGCGTGTTCGTAAAATCACGCGACTCGGTGATGCGTCCCGCGAGATCGGGATGGTCGGCCTTGATGCCGCCGTCGAGGATCGCGACCGTGACGCCCTGACCGGTCAAGCCGGCCGCACGCGCCCGCGGCAGGCCGATGCGCGGTCCGCTCTCGTCGAGCAGCAGGTGCGCGCGGCCGTCGAGCCAGACCTTGGCGACGCCCGCGCGCGTCGCGGGGCTGGTCGCGCGTCCGGCGGCGAGATCCGCGGCGCGATCGGGACCGCCGCCGCCCGTCAGCCATTGCCAGAACGCGCCGGCGGATCCTGCGGCTGGCGCGACGGCAACGCCGTTGATGCTGGGGAGCGCGTGCGTCCGTTCGACACCCGCGGCGGACACGTCCGCCGTGGCCGCGCGCGCCCGCGTGGCGTCGAACGTCACGATCAGCGGCGGCCCCGCCGTGTCCGGTCCCGCGACGTCGTCGCGCGCCAGCGCGGTGACGTTGAACAGCGCCTCATCCAGCAGGCCCGCGGCCAGCAGCGGCGCCGCATCGGACGGGATGACGATGATCTCGTGCTCGCCTGCGCTGCGCGACGACGTGGCAAGCTGGACGAACGAGAGGTGCTCGCGTCCTGGCGCGGGGATGACGATCGCGGTCGATGCACCGTTGGCGCGCGTGTGGAACCGCACGCGATCGCCGGTGATGAGCGTGACCGTGGCGGATCGATCTGGTGCGACCGCGGCAGGCGCCGCGCGGCGTAGCAGGCTCGCGTCGATGCCGGGAGACGTGAGGACAGAGAGCGCCGCGGCAATGATGGCGAGCCAGCGGCGTCCTCGCGTGGCGTGCGGTCCGATTCGATGCAGGATCATCGGTATACTCCTGACGGCAGTGGATGTGGCGAACGTATCGCGCTTTGTTAGAGTGGAGACCGCGCGGCGATCCTTCTGCGGCGGTACCAGTGCATCGGCGAGAGTGGGGACGAGGATGCGGCGAGGATGAAGCTGAGCGGACGAACGATGTGTCCCGGCGCGATCGCCATCGCGGTCCTCGCGCTGCTGATCGCGGCGCCGGCGCGCTGCGCTGCGGAGCGTCTGCCGATCACCACGTACGGTCCGCCGCACGGCCTGCCCGGCACGTTCCTGGAACACGTCACGCGCGACTCGCGCGGCTTCGTGTGGATCGCGACGCGCGACGGCCTCAGCCGCTTCGACGGCGTGCGCTTCGTCACCTACGGCGTCGAACACGGACTGCCGAACCCCACGATCAACTTCCTGCTCGAAACGCATGCGGGCGATTACTGGGTCGCGACGAACGGCGGCGGCCTGTGCCGGATGGACGCGTCCGCGCCGATGCCGGCGGCATCAACGCCATCCTCGACGGACGCAGCCGGCACGCGCGGCGTGCGCGGCGATCGCGCGACGCTGTTCACCTGCTACCGCGTCGGCGGGACGGACGCGACGAACCAGATCAACGCGCTCCACGAGGACGCGCGCGGACGCGTGTGGATCGGCAGCGACGGCGGCTTGTTCCGCATCGACTCGCCCCGCGGTGACGTGCGCGTCGACGCCGTGCCGCTCGAGATGCCGTTCGGCCGCGTGCCGGGCGTGCATACGATCCGGCAGGACGCGCGCGGCGTCGTGTGGCTTGGATTGAGCTGGGGCCTGGTCCGCATCGGCCCGGATGACGCGCGCACGCACTATTCGATTCGCGCCCTGCACGCCACGTCGGACGATCACATCTGGATCGGCACGGCCAAACGGCTTGATCGAGTTCGATCGCCAGCGCTTCCGCGGCTATTCCGCCGGGGACGGCTTGAGCGATACGTTCATCATGAGCCTCGCCACGGATGCCGAGGGCAATCTGTGGGCCGCGACGATGGCGGGCGGCGCGATGAAGGTGACGCGCAATGGGTTCCTGTCGTACGACACGCGCGACGGTCTCGGCGATGCGGGCGTACACGCCATCTTCGAAGATCGCGCGGGCACGCTGCTTGTCGTCAGCGGCGACTGGCTGGTGAACCGGTTCGACGGACGGCGCTTCACGTACGGACGTCCGCACCTGCCGCCTGACGTGCGGCGATCGTGGAACTCGCAGGTCGCGTTCCTCGACTCCACCGATCGCTGGTGGATCCTGACGAACGCGCATCTCTCGCACCTGCCGATCGGATCGCCCGCCGCGCGCGTCGACGGCCTGACGCCGTCCATCGTTCACCCCGACGTCACCGTCGACCGGCTCTTCGAAGATCGTCGCGGCGACGTCTGGGTCGGTCTGCGTTTCATCGGTCCGTATCGTTTGATGCTGTGGCGGCGGGCGACCGACACGCTGCATCTGTGGACCGAAGCGGACGGCATGCCGTCCGTCGCGCCGACCGCCTTCGCGGAAGACGCCGCGGGCCACGTCTGGATTGGCTTGCAGAACGGCGAGTTCCTGCGGCACGCGGACGGGCGCTTCACGCGGTTTCCCGCGCCGCGCGGCGTGGGCGGCGCGATCACGAGCCTGTGCCGCGACGAGGACGGACGCGTGTGGGCGGGGTCGAATCGCGACGGCATCATCCGCATCGACGCGCCGGCACCGCGCGCGGCGTCGATCGCATCGATCCCGAGACGAACCGGATCCAGCACGACACGACCGGCGACGGCCTGCCGTCCGGCTTCGTCAACGTCGCCTACCGGGATCGCGCGGGCGCGCTCTGGTTCGGATCGCTGAAAGGCCTGTCGCGGCTGCGTCCGGAGCCGGTGGAGCGGCGCGATCCGCCGCGCGTGTTTATCGGCGGCGTCCGCGCGGCCGGCACGCCGCACGTCATGTCGCACCTCGGACAGACGGACGTGTCCGGCCTGCGCCGTTCGCATACGTCTGTACTTGGACGCGATCGCCGGTCATCAGCGTGACGATTGCGGACTGGCCTGGTGCGCCTGCCTGCGGTGCGGTTCGGCGCAGCAGGGTTGCGTCGATGCCGGGGGCGGCGAGGACGCATAGCGCCGTCGTGGTGGCGACGAGCCACGTGGCTCCTCGCCCGGCGTGAGGTACGAGTCGACGAAGGATCATCGAATACTCCTGTCGGCGGCGGGCGTGGCAGACAGGCGTTGCGCCTGTGAGAGTGCCATGTCGTCCCGTGGACTTTTCGGCGGAGGTACCAGCGCCGACGCGGAATTGGGACGAAAGCGGCAAGCAGACGAAATGAGCAACGCGGACGAACGTGGCAACGCGTGCGCACGCGATCGATCTCGCGCGGAGCGCGGTCGCGCGCCTGTAGCGTGCGTGGCGCGCCAGGAACCAGAGGAATCGGGGAAACGTGAGAGGGTGCGGGACGCGGCTACGAGCCCGCGTCCTGCGGCTGCAAGCTGCTTTCTTCGATGTTCTCCATCCGCGCGTAGAGGATCTGCTCGTTGATCTCCAGGTCGTTGATCAGGCGCAGGGCGAGCGCGATGCCGCGGCCGACAGCTTCCGTGGCCACTTCGCCGTATTCCACTTCAATCTGACGGTTGGGCGCGCGATTGTCGTCGCTGACCTGTTCCGGATCCCGCCACGTGCCCTCGACGTCGATCTCGGTCGTCGCGCGCAGCAGGCACGCGAGCGGGTCCGCCTTCACGCGTGCGACGGTCACCGTCAGCAGCTCGCGCTGTACGCGCGCGAGGCGCACGCCCGCGTCCGTGTCGCCGAAGAGCAATGCGACGAGCAGATCCTTGGCTTCGCCGAGCAGCGCGTCCCCCTTGGACGTCCGGCACGTCGACGCAATCAGCGCGGTGCCCTGCGCCGGCGGGTCCACGAGATAGCCATCGCCTTCGAGGCGATCGCGATCCAGACCCTGGCAGCGATGGATGAACGCGTGCAGGCACGCCTCGTCCAGACACATCGCCTCGATGCGCGCCGCGCGCGCCAGACGATCCGCCTGCGTCTCGTACACCGGACCCGCGACCGCTACGGCGGACGCCGGCAGCATCGGATCGTGTGGGGACATCAACGCGTGCGGCGTCAGCGCGGCTGCATGCGCGGACGCGGACGTCCGGCGGCGCTCCACCGCGGGCCGCTGCGGCTGACGCGTGTTGTCCAGCCGCGCGAGCAGCGCGTCCACCAGCCACTCCGTCGGCTGCCGCAGCAAGCGCTCGCGCAGCCGCACGCGGAATTCGTCCGCGCATTCCTTCCGAATCTCCCCAATCACCTCGTCGACACTCGTCATGGCCCGGTCAGTATCGCACCCGCCCGCCGACGCCGTCACCCGCATGGATCGATAGGTTTGCATCCCTGAAAACAACGATGTTCACGGTCGCTCTTGACATGTGACCAATTAGTCACGTATCGTCTGGGTCAGTGGCCGACGATGACGATCGCGTGTTCAAAGCGTTGGCGGATCCGACCCGTCGATTCCTGCTGGATCGGCTGTTCGAGCGTGATGGCCGCACGCTGACGGAGCTGGAGTCCGAGCTGGACATGACGCGGTTCGGGGTCATGAAGCACCTGCGGGTGCTCGAAGACGCGGGTCTTGTCGTCGCGCGCCGGTCAGGCCGGGAGAAGCTGCACTTCCTCAACCCGGTGCCCATCCGATTGATCCACGACCGGTGGATCGGCAAATTCAAGGAGCGCCAGGTGTCGGCGCTCGTCGATCTCAAGGCGGAATTGGAGAAGAAGTCATGACGACCGCGACAGATAGCGCGACCACGGACAAGAGCGTGACCACCCAGGTCTATCGGGTCTACATCAAGGCGACGCCCCAGGCGGTGTGGGATGCGATCACCAAGCCCGAATTTGCGGCGAAGTACGGCTACGGCGGTCGCATGGAGCTCGATCTCAAACCGGGCGGCGCCTACAAGGGATATGCGAGCGACCTGATGAAGTCCTACGGCGCGCCGGACCTGGTCGTCGTCGGCGACGTCATCGAGTCGAATCCGCCGAACAGACTCGTGCTGACGTGGCATCCCATCTGGGATCCGCAGACGTCGGCGGAGCCCGCCACGCGCCTGACGTACGAGATCGAAGAGGAAATGGGTCTCGTCAGGCTGACGCTGACGCACGACGTGACCGGCGCGCCGTACATCGCGAAGCAGGTCTCGGGAGAGATCCCGAATGCCGGCGGCGGCTGGCCGTTCGTCCTCAGCGACATCAAGTCGCTGCTGGAAACCGGCAAGGCGATGGTCGCAGCGTAAGCGCGTTTTCACCACGGCGGGATCGCGATGCGATGCGTGCGCGTGCGCGTCGCGATTCCGTCAGCGGCGCGCGTCGGGCGCTACGTCCAGGCGGGAATGTCGATCCACTGGCGTTGTTCGGCCGATCGCAGGATGGCGTCCATCACGGCCTGCGCGCGCGAGCCGTCGGCGAAGTCGGGGGACGCGGATCGGCCAGCGGCGATGGCTTCGACGAATTCGACGCCTTGATCGTAGCGGAAGCCCTGACGCGGATCGTGCGCCTGCGGATCGCGCGGCGACGCGGGGATGCGCAGGAAGGACGCCGGCACGGGGACGCTGTCCAGATGCGTGCCGCCGGGACGACCGATCGACAGCGCGTGCGGGTGCTCCAGCGTGTAGACCAGCGTCGCGTCGGATCCGTTGATCTCGACGGCGTCGATGCTCTCGGCGCCCGAGCCGCGGCCCGTCGCCATCTTCGTGCTCTCGAACACGGCGGTCGCACCGGCCGCCATCTCGCCAATCACCGCCACCCAGTCATCGACGTCGGACGCGTCGACGTGTCCATCCGGCGTGCGGCGTTCCGGCAGCACCTGCCGCGTCTGCGCGACGAGGCGCGCGATCGGCCCGAGCAGGAAGTGCGCGTAATCGATGCGGTGCGCGAGCATGTCGCCCAGCTCGCCGGATCCGCAGAGCGCCTTGTGCTGACGCCAGCCGAGCGCGCGGTCGCCCCAGTCCTGCAGCCGCTGGATGCGGACGTGATACGGCGTGCCGATCGCGCCTTCCGCGATCAGCGCCTTCATCCAGCGGATGGCCGGAATGAAGCGGTACGTGAACGCGGTCATGTGGACGACCCGCGCGCGTTCGGCCGCGAGGCGCATCGATTCGGTCTCCGCGTGATCGAGGCCGAGCGGCTTCTCACACAGGACATGCTTGCCCGCGGCTATCGCCGCTTCCGCAATCGGCTTGTGGACGTGATTCGGCGTCGCGATCACCACCGCGTCCACATCGTCCTGCCGCAGCAGCGACGCGTAGTCCGCGTACGTCCGGTCGACGCCGACCGTGGCGCTCGCCGCGGCCAGCGCGCGCGGATCCGGATCGCACAGCGCGACCACCTGTCCTTGGGGATGGAGCCGGATGCCCGGGATGTGATTCTGAACCGCGATACTGCCCGTGCCAATCAACGCGACGCGAACCATGCCGAATCCGTCCTTCGTTCTTTAGAACCAGTTGCGCCAGGTGGTGTAGGCGCCGATCGTGGCCATCGCGAGACCCGCCGCGAGCGTGAGCGCGAACAGCCGCGGGCGCATGCGATATGCGTCGGGCATCTGCGCGCGGTCCACCCACAGCATCGCGAGGCACCACAGGCCGCAGCCCAGCACGCCGCTGAAAGGCGACGTCACCTTGACGATCATCACCGTCTTCAGTCCCGTCCACAAGAGGATCAACGCGCCCAGCCCCGAGTACAGCGCGATCCACAGGCGCACCCGCGGATAGACCCACGTCCGCCGCGGCACGACGGCCTGCAGCGATTCGAACGCCGTGCGCGCGTAGATCTCGAACGTCCCGTAGATGGCCCCGAACATCGCGAAGAAGATGCCGGCCTTGTAGACCGACACGAGCGACGGGTGGACGAGGCCGAGGAACTGTGACTGCTGGCTATAGAGATCGCGGTCCGTCGGGACGGTCATCTGCGGGTGCAGCACCGCGGCGCCGAGGATCATGAAACAGCCCGTGAGGACGAGGACGCTCGCGAAGGAAAAGACGACGTCGAAGAGCGGCGCGCGGGTCCAGCGCAGGCCGAGCGTGACGGACGCCGCGTCGCTGGGCGGCAGGCTCGCGTCCGCGCCGTCGACGCCGGACCGGCCCCAGCGCTTCTCGCGCATCATGCCGACGTAGCCGAGATAGTCCTGCACGCCGCCGCCGATCACGCCGAGGAACACGGCGGCGTGGAAGAACGCCGCTTCGCGTGCGATGTCCGGATAGCGCGCGGCGACCCACGGCTCGTACGCGGGGAACTGCGGCGTGACCAGGCCGGCGAGCGCCGCGAGCCAGTCGGGTCGGACGACAACGATGGCGGCGAAGATGAAGAGGATCTTGAGGAAGAGGAAGCCGGTCGAGACGCGTTCGATGACGTGATAGGTCTGGACGACGCTGAGGAGCATCGCGGCGAGGATGATGACCGTGCTCCACGCGGGACGGCCCCACGCGGTGTCCTGGCCCCAGCCGGTCATCCAGACGCACAAGCTGCTGACGGCGTCGGTCAGCGCGGCGACCCACAGCGGAAACGAGATCATCGCGACGCCGCCGATCAGCGTCGGCAGCCACGCGCGCGGTCCTGGCAGGCGCGCCCAGGCCTGCATCGGGTGCTCGCCGGTCAGCACGAGATGGCGTCCGCCCGTGTACACGAGCACGCCCTTGCAGATGACGGCGGCGAGGATGATCCACAGCATCGAATAGCCGAAGATCGCGCCGAGCCGCGGCGAGAAGATCGTCTCGCCCGTGCCGACTGTCACCGACGCGATCACCGCGCCCGGGCCGAACAGCCGCAGCACGCGCAGCCAGCCGCCCGACAGTTCGGGTGGGATTGCTGGAAAATGTGAGCCGGGGCCGGCGCCTCCGCCGCTGCGATCGTTCGTGTGCGGTGTGGGATTGGCCATGCTAGTGTCCCGGATCTAAAGTTCGGTAACAAAACCGCGCGGACCGTCGTACCTCGTGTACAAGGAGGATGCGATGGTCAATCGCGGAGGACGTCCCATTACTCGCGTCGTCATCAGTCCAA
>Ga0187894_10001025_pt1 | contig 37210 bp, 25 predicted proteins | sample GBC1701081metaG_FD_136650 | JGI IMG/M metagenome (GOLD analysis project Ga0187894, IMG submission 136650) | White microbial mat communities from a lava cave in the Kipuka Kanohina Cave System on the Island of Hawaii, USA - GBC170108-1 metaG ...
CAGCTTTCTTCGGGGGAGCCCGTCGCGGGCTCCCCCGCTTCATTTTCCGCGGGCCCCGGGGCCCCCTCGATTCGCAGTTGACCTGACGCGCGGCGCCCCCGACACTTCGGCGCAGGGAGGCTCGGCATGGCGAAGGCGGCGACGAACGGTCACCGTTGGAAGTTCTTCCGCGCGGGCGGCGTGGACCAGGTCAGGCTCGCGAGCGGCGCCGACATCCTGCACCTCGAGGAGCTCGACCAGAAGCTCTGGGTCGCGCTCTCCTGCCCGACCAAGGGGCTCTTCTACGACGAGCGCACGCTCGACATGCTCGACAGCGACCGCGACGGTCGCGTGCGGGTCCCCGAGATCCTCGGCGCGTGCAAGTGGCTCGGACTCGTGCTCAAGGACACGGATGTCCTGCTCAAGGGGGAGGACGGCGTCTCGCTCGGCAACATCCGGGAGGACACGCCCGAGGGCGCCCAGGTGCTCAAGGCCGCGCGCCACATCCTCCGGAGCTTCGGGAGGGACGCCGCCGCGAAGATCACGGTCCTGGACTCGACCCAGACGGCAGAGCTCTTCGCCAAGGCGCGGCTCAACGGCGACGGCATCGTCGCGCCGGACACGGTCGAGGACCCCGCGGCGCGGCAGGTCGCGACGGAGATCGTGGACTGCCTCGGCGGGGCCATGGACAGGAGCGGGAAGCCCGGGTTCGACCGGGAGCGGATCGATCGGTTCTTCGCCGAGTGCCGGGTGTTCACCGCCTGGTGGACGAAGGGCGAGGAGGATCGCGCGGCGACGTGGCCGCTCAAGGAGGCGACGGCCGAGGCGGCGACGGCGCTCGAGGCGGTCCGCACGAAGATCGAGGACTACTTCGCGCGCTGCCTCCTCGCGGAGTTCGACGCGCGGGCGCTCGCCGCGGTGAACCGGACCGAGGCCGCCTACCTCGACGCCGCGGCGAAGGACATGACGGTCGAAGCGCACGAGATCGTCTCGTTCCCGGTCGCGCTCGCCGAGCCCAACAAGCCGCTCCCGCTCGTGAAGGGGATCAACCCCGCCTGGCGCGACGCGATCGAGCGGTTCCGCGCGCTCGCCGTCGCGCCGCTGGTCGGCAAGGACAAGACGTCGCTCACGCGCGAGGAATGGCAGTCCCTCCTCGGGAAGTTCGCCCCGTACCGCGAGTGGGCGGCGAGCAAGGCGGGCGCCATCATCGAGAGGCTCGGGATCAAGCGCGTGCGCGAGATCGTCGCGGGATCGACGAAGTCGGCGCTCGACAAGGCGGTCGCGGCGGACCTCGCGGTCGCACCCGAGGTCGAGGCGATCGCGCACGTCGAGAAGCTCACGCGGCTCCACCGCGACTTCTACAAGCTGCTCATCAACTTCGTCTCCTTCGCGGATTTCTACGGGCGGCGGAAGGCGATCTTCCAGGCGGGGGTCCTCTACCTCGACGGGCGGAGCTGCGACCTCTGCATCCGCGTGAACGACGCCGCGAAGCACGGGATCCTCGCGGTGATGGCGCGCAGCTACCTCGCGTACGCCGACTGCAAGCGCCCGTCCGGCGAGACGATGACGATCGCGGCGGCAATGACCGCCGGCGACTCCGACAACCTCTTCGTCGGGCGGAACGGCCTCTTCTACGACCGGCTGGGCCGCGACTGGGACGCCACGATCACGAAGATCGTGGACAACCCGATCAGCATCGGGCAGGCCTTCTGGGCGCCGTACAAGAAGCTCCTGCGCTGGATCGAGGAGACCGTCGCGAAGCGCGCGGCGGCGGCCGACGAGGCGTCCACTGCCCGGATGCAGGCCGCGGCGACCACGGTCGCGGCGCCGACGCCCGGTGCGCCGCCGGCCCCCCCGGCCCCCCCGAGGAAGCTCGACATCGGCGTGGTCGCGGCGATCGGCGTCGCCGTCAGCGGGTTCGTCGCGGCCACGGGAGCGATCATGCAGGCCTTCTTCGGCCTGGGCCTCTTGATGCCGCTCGGCGTCCTCGGGCTCATCTTCCTCATCTCGGGTCCGTCGATGCTCATCGCCTACCTGAAGCTGCGCCGTCGGAACCTGGGCCCGATCCTCGACGCGAACGGCTGGGCCGTGAACACGCTCACGAAGGTGAACCTGCCGCTCGGCCGGTCGCTCACGGCGCTCCCCACGCTTCCGCCGGGGGCGGAGCGTTCGCTCGTGGACCCGTTCGCGGAGAAGCGGAGCCCGTGGCCGCGGATCCTCTTCACGCTCATCCTGCTGGGCGGCATCGCCTACTGCCTCTGGAAGAGCGGCTACCCCACGCGGTGGTGGGACCGGATCCCCGCGCCGGCGAAGACGTGGTTCAAGCAGCCCTACCAGAAGGAGGCTGCCGCTCCGGTCGCGCCGCCTGCGCCGGAGAAGAAGTAGAGGGGGCCTCGGGGGCACCCCTTGATCCCCCGCGCCCCCTTTCATCCCCGATTAGCCTAGGGGCGATGCGACTCCTGCCCCTGCTCCTCCTCGTCGTCACCGCGTGCGACGAGGCGACGGCCGTTCCCCGCGAGCCGCTCCCGCAGGAGCGGCACCTGAAGAACCTCCGCCAGCTGACGTTCGGCGGGCAGAACGCCGAGGCGTACTGGTCGTTCGGCGAGGACCGGCTGATCTTCCAGTCCACGCGGCCGCCGTACGAGGCGGACCAGATCTTCACGGTGTTTTCGGACGGGAGCGGGGCGAGGATCGTCTCGACGGGCAAGGGGCGGTGCACCTGCTCGTACTTCCTGCCCGGCGACAAGCGAATCCTCTACGCGTCCACGCACGGCGGGGGCGACGCGCCGCCGCCGCCGCCCGACCACTCGCGCGGCTACGTGTGGGCGCTCTTCTCGACCTACGACATCTACACGGCGGACGCGGACGGCTCGAACCCCGTGAAGCTCACCGACTCGCCGGGCTACGACGCGGAGGCGACGGTCTCGCCGAAGGGCGACCGGATCGTCTTCACCTCCGTGCGCGACGGCGACATCGAGCTCTACTCGATGAACCTCGACGGGAGCGACGTGAAGCGGCTCACCGACCGGCCGGGCTACGACGGCGGCGCGTTCTACTCGTGGGACGGCAAGCGGATCGTCTGGCGCGCCCCGGGCGAAGAGGACGACGTCGCGAAGACCGAATACGGGCTGCTCCTCAAGGAGGGGCTCGTGAAGCCGACGCGGCTCGAGATCTGGGTGATGGACGCCGACGGCTCGAACAAGCGGCAGGTGACGAGGAACGGCAAGGCCAACTTCGCGCCCTTCTGGCACCCGGACGGGAAGCGGGTCATCTTCGCGTCGAACCACCACGACCCCGCGGGGCGGAACTTCGACCTCTTCCTCGCGGACGTGGAGACGGGCGCGCTCGAGCGCGTCACCTTCTTCGAGCGGACGCGCGAGGGGGCGCGGCGCTCCGACGACTTCGACGGCTTCCCGATGTTCACGCACGACGCGAAGCGGCTCGTCTTCTGCTCGAACCGCTGGAACGACGAGCCCAACGAGACGAACATCTTCGTCGCCGACTGGGCGGAGTAGCTGCGAGACTTGGCCGCCGAGATGGGGCTCGCGATCGTGCTCGGCTTCGACGCCGCGGCGGACCGCGCCGTCCGCGGCGTGTGGGAGGCGGTCCGCGCGGCCAGCGGGAGCGGGAAGCTCTACGACCTCCGGGCGAGGCCGCACATCTCCCTGGCCGTCTATCCCGAGGGGGCGCGGGGGCCTGCCTTCGCCGACGCTGCGGCGGACAGGCCGTTGGAGGAGGCGGTCAGGCGCTTCCGTGCGGAGCCGCTCCCCTTCGTGCTCGCCAGCGTGGGGACGTTCCCGGGCGCGGAGGGGGCAGTCTTTCTCGCGCCCGTCGTGGACGAGTCGCTGCTGCGTCTCCACCGGGAATGGCATGCGATCGCTCCCGGCGGGCACGAGCACTACGGCCCGGCGCGTGGGTGCCGCATTGCACGGTCGGCTTCAACCTCCCCGACGCGGCCATCCCGTCCGCCGTCGCGGCGGCGCGGGCGCGGCTCCCGATCCGGGGCCGGTACGAGTCGCTCGTGCTCATCGAATTCGATCCGAAAGGAGCCGCGCCGATCCGCGAACTCGTCGAGCGCCGCTTCAGCGCCTGAGGCGCGCGACCATGGCCCCAAGGTGCCTCATCACCCTTGCCGAATCGCATTCCCCCGTATAGCACACGGGAGGGGGGCGGGGGCGCTACCGCCGCAGGTCGTCGATCAAGGCGCCGAAGAGGCCCGCGAGCCAGCGCGTGTAGCTCTCGACGCCGAAGCCCTTGCGCTTCAGCGCGGCGCGGTTGTGCGGCGACGGCACGAGCACCGTGAGCAGCTCGATGTCCCCGATCCGGCGGCGCTGGCCGTGCTCCCGCTCCATCACGACGGGCGTGCCGAGCACGGCCTCCGCGGCCTTGCCGCCGACCGCGAGGACGAGCTTCGGGTGGAGCGCGCGCAGCTCGAACGAGAGGTACGGCCGGCACGCCGCGCACTCGCTCCGCTTCGGCGCGCGCGTCTTCCCCTTCGCCTTCGGGTTCATCGGCACGCAGCGCACGGCGTGCGTGAGGAAGAACAGGTCCTCGAGCGACGCGTACTCGTCGTCGTGCGTCTGGGCGAGCGCCTCGCGCATCACGGCGCCCGCGGCGTCCCGGAAGAGATCGCCCTTGGGCCCCGGCGCCTCGGCCACGAGCACGTAGCCGGTCCGCGTCGTGCCGAACGACTCGGGCGGGAGCTTCCGGAAGGGCCGCATCGCGGGGCACAGCTTGCACGTCGCGATCCCTGCCCGGATCCCCGCCACGAGACCGGCGACGCCGGTCGGCGCGGACGCCGAAACCTTGCGCACCGTCGCCGTACCCATCTCCTCTATGGATCGGCGCAACCCGGGGGAATCGGCAGCGCGGGCCTGCCGGAAGAGAGGGGGCGTCGGGGGCCGCCGCCGGTCGGAACCGGCGGGCGGGTCCTGGGCAACCGTCAGCCGGCAACCGCTTCGTCGTGCTCCGGAGCCGCGGCGGCCGGCTGGGCGAGCCGGTCCACGTTCACGACGAGGCGCTTCGGCGTGTACTCCTCGGGCACCCAGCCCGAGCCCGCGACGACCCCGAGCGAGGCCGTGGCGACGAGGACGAGCGCCTTCACCGCGAGCCCCATGAGGAGGCCGCTCGAGAAGATCGACGCGATCGCGAGGAAGCCGATCGTCGCGACGCCGAAGACGATCACGAGGAGGAGCGACGCGAGCGTGCCCCCGAGGACGCTGGCACACAGGCGCTGCTGCTGCTCGGGCATCGGGTTCCCCGACGTCGAGGCCACCGTGACGAGGCAGCCGAAGGCCGTCGCCAGCAGAAGGCCGCCCAGCACGATCAGGAGCGTGGAGGAGAGGACGTAGCCGACGAGCAGCGCCGGTCCAGCGCTGCGCCAGGAGATCGTCCCGATGAGCGCGGCCCGCTGCGCGAGACGCGGCTTGGGCGATGTCGCGGCCACCACGGGCCGCAGGGGCGCGTACTGGGCGAAGCCGTTGAGCAGCTGGCTCAGGAGCGAGAAGTTCATCCGCAGGGCGGAGACCCCGCGCGCCTGCTGTTCGCGACGGTCCGCGAGCAGGTTGGCCGTGAAATCCCGGCGGATGTCCCCGGGAACCACGAGAGTAAGCAGCTTGACCCAGCCCATCGCACACCTCCGATGGGAGAGTGCCACGCGGGCGGCGGGAGGCAAGCCGGGACGTCCCGTTTCGGTACGGTGGATCCGGGTCCCCCGAGCAGATGGGCGTCCGGACCCGCCTAGCGCGGGAGGCGCTTCACGTCGAGGTCGCGGAGCCGCGGGGCCGCCACGTCCTTCGAGGAGAGCATCGGGGCGCGGATCGGCCACGCGATCGCGAGGTCCGGGTCGTCCCAGAGGATCGCCTGCTCGCACTTCGCGTCGTAGGGAGTCGTGCACTTGTAGGCGAAGAGCGCCTCGGAGGAGAGGACCTCGAACCCGTGGGCGAAACCCGGCGGGATCCATATTTGTGTACGGTTCTCGGCGGAGAGGCGGTGTCCCGCCCACTGGCGGAAGGTGGGGGCGTCGGGGCGCACGTCCACGGCCACGTCGAACACCTCGCCCTCGAGGACGTACACGAGCTTGCCCTGCGCGCCCGGCCACTGGAAGTGGAGGCCGCGGAGCACGCCGTGGCGGCTCCGGCTGACGCTGTCCTGCGCGAACGCGCCGGGGATGCCGTGCGCCTCGTACCGGTCGGCGCGGAAGCTCTCGAAGAAGAGGCCGCGCTGGTCCTCGAAGACGTCGGGCGTGATCTTCAGCACGCCCGGGAGCTTCGTCTTTTCGACCTTCATGACCCCCTCAGGAGCCCGAGAAGGTAGTCGCCGTAGGCCGTGTTCGCGAGGCCCGCGGCGACCCGCTCCAGCTGCGCGCGGTCGATGAACTTCTCCTCGAACGCGATCTCCTCGAGGCACGCGATCTTCTGCCCCTGCCTCTCCTCGACCGCCTCGATGAAGTTCGCCGCCTGGAGGAGCGACTCCGGCGTGCCCATGTCGAGCCACGCCATCCCGCGGCCGAGGGGCTCGACGCGCAGCATGCCGCGCTTCAGGTACGCGGCGTTCACGTCCGTGATCTCGAGCTCGCCGCGGGCGCTCGGCTTCAGCGACTTCGCGATCGCGACGACGTCCCTGTCGTAGAAGTAGAGGCCCGTCACCGCGTAGTTCGACCTCGGCGCCTTGGGCTTCTCGACGATCGCGACCGGACGCCCGCTCTCGTCCAGCTCGACCACGCCGTACCGCTGCGGGTTCTTCACCCGGTACGCGAACACCGTGGCGCCACCCTCGGGGACCACCTTCAGCCGGTCGCGGAACGCGTGGCCGAAGAAGATGTTGTCCCCGAGGATCAGCGCGACCGGGTCCTTCCCGACGAACTTCTCGCCGACGAGGAACGCCTGCGCGATCCCGCCCGGCTTCTCCTGCGCGGCGTACGCGAGGTCGAGGCCCCACTGCGCACCGTCGCCGAGCAGCTCTTGGAAGAGCGGCTGGTCGCGCGGCGTGGTGATCACGAGGATCTCGCGGATCCCCGCGAGCATCAGGACCGACAGCGGGTAGTACACCATCGGCTTGTCGTAGACGGGGAGCAGCTGCTTGCTCACCGCCTTCGTGATCGGGTAGAGGCGCGTGCCGGAGCCGCCGGCGAGGAGGATGCCCTTCCTGCTCATCTCGGTTTCACGGGGGGTGCGGGGGACCGCAGGCGCTCGCCGTAGTGGCGCTCGTAGTACCCGCGGTACTCGCCGGAACGGACGTGGTCGAGCCACTCGCCGTGCTCGTCGTACCAGCGGATCGTCTCGGTCATCGCGTCCTCGAACTTCGCGCGCGGCTTCCACTTGAGCTTCCGCGCGGCCTTCGCGGGGTCGGGCCCGTAGCGGCGGTCGTGGCCGGGCCGGTCCTTCACGTGGCGGAGGAGCGACTCGGGTTTCCCGAGGGTCTTCAGGATGAACCGGGCGACGTCGAGGTTCGCTTTCGGGCACGACCCCGCGAGGTTGTAGATCTCGCCCGGGCGCCCGCGCTCGAGGGCCGCGAGGATCCCCTCGCAGTGGTCGGCCACGGAGAGCCAATCGCGTTCCTGGAGCCCGTCGCCGTAGATCGGGAGCGGCTTCCCCTCCCGCGCGTTCGCGATCATCAGCGGGACGAACTTCTCCGGGAACTGGTAGGGCCCGTAGTTGTTCGAGCCGCGGGTCACGATCACGGGGAGGCCGCGGGTCGAGAACGCGGCGAGCGCGAGGTGGTCGCTGGCCGCCTTGCTCGCCGAGTAGGAGTTCGTCGGGTTGAGTCGCGCGTCCTCGGCGGCGAAGACTCCCGCCGGGAGGGGCCCGTAGACCTCGTCGGTCGAGACGTGGAGGAACCGCTCGACGCCCCTCTCCCTCGCGACGTCGAGGAGCGCCTGCGTGCCCAGCACGTTCGTGCGGAGGAACGGGGCGCCGTCCTCGATCGAGCGGTCCACGTGCGTCTCGGCGGCGAAGTGGACGACCGACGCCGGTCCCGCGGCCGCGTCGAAGGCGCGGCGGACGTCGTCCGGCGCCGTGATGTCGCCCTTCACGAAGACGTGCTCCGTGCCCGCGAGGTTCTCGAGGTTGCCCGCGTAGGTGAGCTTGTCGAGGACGACGACGCGACGGCCGGCCGCGGCGAGGCGGACGAAGTTCGAGCCGATGAAGCCCGCGCCGCCGGTGACGAGAAGCGTGGTCGTCATGAGACCCCTCGCATCATGTCACGAGAAACCGACGGAGCGCGTCGCGCCAGTGGGGGAGGCGCTTCCCCCGGATCGCCGCGAGCTTGCTGCAGTCGAGCGCGCTCATCGTGGGCCGCTTCGCGGGCCGCGGGAACTCGTCCGTCGTGCAGGGCACGACCTTCGGCCCCCCGGGCCCCCTCGCCTCGAAGATCGCGAGGGCGAACTCGTGCCAGGTGCACGAGCCCTCGCAGGCCGCGTGGTAGACGCCCGGGATCCCCCTCTCGAGGATCTCCCAGAGCACCGGCGCGAGCTCGAGCGTGGACGTCGGGCAGCCGCGCTGGTCGTTCACGACCTTGATCGCGGGCATCTTCGCCTGCTCGAGGATCGCGGCGACGAAGTGGCGGCCGCGGGGGCCGTAGAGCCAGGACGAGCGCACGACGATCGCGTCGGGCGCGGCGCGCTCGGCCTCGAGCTTCGTCCTGCCGTAGACATTGAGGGGGCGCGGGGGATCTTCCTCGCGGTAGGCGCGCTTCGACGCCCCGTCGAAGACGTAGTCGGTCGAGACGAGGAGCATCGGGATCCCGCGGCGGCGCGCCGCGCCCGCGACGGCCCTCGTCGCGTCCACGTTGTCGCGGAACGCGGCCTCCTCCGCGACCTCGGCGCGATCGACCGCCGTGAAGCCCGCGCAGTGGAGGACGCCCTGCGGCCGGAGCCGCTCGAAGAGCAGCTCGACGTGCTCCTCCTCGGCGAGATCGCAGTCGGCGCGGGTCACGGGAAGCGCGCGGACGGTCGGCGGCGCCGCGCGCACGGCTTCGCTGCCGAGCATGCCCTGGGCCCCGGTTACGAGGATCGCGTTCGCCACCACGCCTCGAATACGTCCACGATCCTAGGCGCCGTGCGGCCGTCCCACAAATCCGGCACCCGCTTCGCGCGCGAGGGGGCGCCGTCGAGCGCCGCCCGGGCCGAGGCCCGGATCCGCGCGGGATCGCAGCCGGCGAGCACGTTCGTGCCCTCCGTGAGGGTGATCGGCCGCTCGGTGTTCTCGCGGATCGTGACGCACGGGATCTGGAGGTAGGTCGTCTCCTCCTGGAGCCCGCCCGAGTCGGTGAGCACGATCCTCGCCTGCGAGTACAGGCGGAGGAAGTCGAGGTAGCCGAGGGGCTCGAGCACGCGCACGTCGCCGCGCTTCGCGATCTTCTCGTAGGCACGGAGCGCCTTCAGCCGCTGCGCGGTGCGCGGGTGGCACGAGAAGACGATCGGGAGCTTCTCCGAGATCTCGTGGAGGACCTCCATGATCCCGAGGAGCGTCTTCTCGTCGTCGACGTTGCTCGGGCGATGGAGCGTGAGGACCCCGAACCCCTTCGCCTTCAGGCCGAGCTGGTCGAGGACCGGACTCGCCTTCGCCCGTTCGAGGCTCGCGGCGAGCGAGTCGATCATGATGTTGCCGACCCGGTGGATGCGATCCTCCGGCGTACCCTCCTTGCGGAGGTTCTCGTCCGCGTCGGGCGACGGCGTGAGGAGGATCTCCGACAGCCGGTCGGTGACGAGCCGGTTGATCTCCTCGGGCATCTTCCAGTCGAAGCTCCGGAGCCCCGCCTCGACGTGGGCGACGGGGATCCAGAGCTTCGTCGCGACGATCGAGCACGCGAGCGTCGAGTTGACGTCGCCCACGACCACGACGAGGTCCGGCTTCTCCTTCAAGCAGACCTGCTCGAAGCCGACCATCACCTTCGCGGTCTGCTCCGCGTGCGACCCCGAGCCGACGCCCAGGTGGATGTCGGCCTTGGGCATCCGGAGGTCCTCGAAGAAGACCTTCGACATGTTGTCGTCGTAGTGCTGGCCGGTATGCACGAGGAGCTGCGGGATCTTCCGCTCGTTGAGGCAGTGGACGAGCGGCGCCATCTTCATGAAGTTGGGCCGCGCGCCCACGACGTTGAGGATCCTCACGATCCTGTTATCGGCCGGGCCGCTCCGCCGAGTTCACCGGTCATGGGGGGGCCTCGGGGGCCGGCCCCCCGGGCCCCCTCGTTTCGGTCGAAGGAGGCGCTCATCGGCCCGGTTCGTACTCGATCGCGGCCACGACAACCTGCGACCAGTTCCCGGCGGCGTCGCTCACGCGCGCGTAGACGACCTTCAACCCCTTCTCGACCGTGCCGCCGTGCCCCGAGAGGTCCCAGCCCGTGCGCCGGGGCGCGAAGGGCTCCGGCTCCGACCAGGCCTTGCCGTCGTTGCTGAAGCGCATCTGCGCGCCCTTCCCCATGCCGCTCACCCCGTCGCCCGCGGCGAGGTCGAGGTCGACGAGCAGGCCACCGGTCGCGGCGTTCCCCCCCGCGATCTTGAGCGTCGCCGAGGGCGCCGTGCGGTCGTGGGCCGCCGGGGGCAGCTCGCCCTTGACGAGCTTGTCGAGTTGCCAGCCCGGGTTCTTCCCCTCGCCCGAATACGCGCCGCGGTAGGCGGGGTCCCTCGTCGTGCCGTTGAAGTCGCGGCCGGAGTCGGTGTCGAGCGCGAACGGCGAGAGGTCCACGGCGTCGCCCTTGCACTTGCCCGCGAGCGGGTAGAAGTCCATCTCGCCGAGGACGAGCGAAGGCCTCGCGACGTAGTTCCCCGCGCTCTCGACGGGCACGTGGAGGTTGTTCGCCTCCTTCGCGTATTCGCCGGTGATCCCCTTGCCCGAGAACATCAGGTTGCCGGTGACGAGGTGGTCCTCGAGCGCGGGGTGCGCGAACTGGATCGCCGTGTCCACGGCGTAGAAGGTGTTGTCGTAGACGTAGGCGCGCCGCACCTTGCCGTAGTGGTTCTGGAGGTGGACCGCGTCGCCGGTGCAGTCGACGAAGATGTTGTCGTGGATGGAGACGCGCCCCTCCGCCTGCAGGAGCGACTCGCGGTGGTTGTGGAAGAAGAGGTTGCCGTAGATCTCGTAGTTGTCCTCGCTGCCCGGGCCCCGGGCGGGCAGCGCGCCGATCAGCAGGTTGGGCCGCTCCCCGGCCTCGTTGGGCAGCTCGCCCTTCACGAAGACGTTGTGGCGGAGGATCGTCTTCTGCGGCGTCGTCGGCATCCCGGGGATCGACGTGTCCCGCGCGTTCTGGTGCTTGATCTGCGCGTTGTAGCCCTTGGCGTCGAGGAAGAGGTTGTACTCGATCAGGCCCGCGAGGAAGGGGTGGTTGCCGTCGGAGTTGCCGAGGTAGAGCCCCGTGCCGGGCGCGACGATCCGGTTGCGACGGAGGACCCAGTTCCACGCGGTCGTCTTCGTGGAGATCGCGACGGTCTCCTGGTGCGCGCCGTGCCCGACGATCGTGCAGTTCTCGATCCGGATGTCGTGGCTCGGCCCGCCCGACGCGCTCACCGCGAAGATGCCGTCGATGCCCTGCCCGTCGATCGTCAGGTTCTCGATCGCGACGAAGCTGCTGTCGCGGATCTCGATCGTGTTGATTCCCCCTCGACCGAGCAGGCGCGCCGGATCGTCCGTGCCCGCGCCCTTGATGACGATCCAGGCGTCGGGCCGGCCGTGGAGCCCCTCGATCCAGAGCCCGTCCTTGTAGTCGTCGGGCTTGAGCACGAGCGTGTCCCCGGGCTCGAGTCCCCTGAGGACGCGCCGGTAGTCGAAGGGCACCGCCTCGTAGGTTCCCGCGTCCGCGCCGGCGGCGATCAGCGAACCGAGGGAGACCCCAAGGACCCATCTCGCGACGCCCATGCCCCTCGACTCCATGCCCCGCGGCGGGGGACCGTTCCGGAATTGCCAGCGCCTGTTCCCTCGCGCGGCTCGCCGTCCCGGCGCCGCTCACGCGAACTGCCGCATTGTACCCCGGGGGCCGCGCCGGCGCGCCGCCCCCGGGGGCCGAGGTGCGTCAGCGCGCGGCGCGTCGTCCGAGAAGGAGGACGATCGCGGCGAGCAGCACGTCGAGGCCGAAGGCTCCGGTCCCGCCCGGCTCGGTGCCGCCGGCGGCCGCGTACTGGATCGAGTCCTGGACGGACGTCGACCAGTTGCCCGCGGCGTCCCGGAAGCTCGCGTACACGATCTTCGAGCCTTCCGTGCCGCTGCCCCCGTAGTTCGCGAGGCTCCAGCCGGCGCGCGTCGTGGCGAAGGGCTCCGCCGGCGACCAGGTCGTGCCGTTGTTGCTGAAGCGCATCTGCGCGCCCGCGCCCATCCCGCTGCCGCCGTCGAAGGCGGTGAGGTCGAGATCCACGACGAGGTCGGTCGTGGAGGCCGCGCCGTCCTCGATGCGGACGGTGCCCGTGGGCGGCGTCACGTCGCCGCCCCCACCCCCGCCACCGCCCCCGCCGCCCCCGATCTCTCCCTTGAGCGCGGAGTCGAGCTGCCAGCCGGGGTTCGAGCCGTTGCCCGCGTACGCCCCGCGGAAGGTGAACCCGCCCTTCGGGTCGCCGTTGAAGTCGCGGTCGTAGTCGAGGTCGCCGGAGACGGCCGCGAGGCTGATCGCGGGCCCCTCGCACTGGCCGGCGAGCGGATAGAAGTCCATCTCGCCGAGCAAGAGGGAGGGGTTGGCCACGTACGCGGAGGCGTTGGCGACCGAGTCGACGATGTTGTTGGACGCGTTCGTGACCGAGCCCGTCACGCCCACGCGGGCGAAGATGAGGTTGCCGGTCACGAGATCGCCGTCGGACGCCGGGTCCGCGAACACGATCGCGCGGTCCACGCCGTAGAACGTGTTGTTGTAGACGTACGCCTCGCGCAGCTGACCGTTGTGGTCGGTCAGGTAGATGGCGTCCTCCGTGCTGTCCACGAAGACGTTGTCGTGGATCGAGATCCGCCCCTCGGCCTGGATCAGGGACTCGGTGTAGTTGTGGTAGAAGAGGTTGCCGTAGATCTCGTACGTGTCGCTCGAGCCGAGCCCGCTCGCCGGATAGTCGCCGACGAGGAGGTTGGGCCGGGCGCCGTCCTCGGCGACCAGCGTGTTCGTCTTCAAGAAGACGTTGTGGCGAATCACCGTCACCTGCGGCGTCGTCGGGATCCCGGGGATCGACGCGTTCCGCGAGTTCTGGTGCTTGATCTGCATGTTGTACCCCTTCGAGTCGAGGAAGAGGTTGTTCTCGATCAAGCCCCCGATGAACGGCGCGCCGCCGTCCGAGTTGCCGAGGTAGATCCCGGTCCCGGCGGCGATGATCGTGTTGCGCCGGATGATCCAGCCCCACGTCGTCGACTTCGTCGAGATGCCGACCGTCTGCTGGTGTGCGCCATGGCCGACGATCGTGCATCCCTCGATGCGGATGTGGTGCGTGTTCGAGCCCGCGGCGCTGATCCCGAAGATCCCGTCGATGCCCTCGCCGTCGATCACGAGGTTCTCGAGGGCGACATAGCTGCCGCTCCCGATCTCGACCGTGTTGCAGCAGATGCCGGGGTCGCCGAGAAAGCGCGCCGGCGTCCCGGTCGCCGGGCCCTGGATCGTGATCCACGCGTCCGCCGTGCCGTGGAGGCCGGAGAAGTGGAGCAGGTCCGTGTAGTCGCCTCCGGCGAGGCGAAGCGTGTCGCCGGGCCCGAGCGCATCCACCTTGTCGAGGTAGTCGGACGGGTTGGCGTCGATCGTTTCTGCGCGTGCGGCGGCCGCGACGAACGCGACGACCGCGAGATGCAGCAGCACTCGAGTCATGGAACCCCCCTGGGGCAGCAGCGGCGAAGCCCCGTTACGAACCCTACCTCGCGAGCACGTGCGTGCCATGCCGGGAGATGTCCCAGTTCTGGATTGGGACGGCGCCCGACGTCGTCGAGGGCGTGAGGGGGCTTCGGGGGCACCGGATCGAGCGACGGAGCGGCCCCGCGATGCCCGGCCTTGCGCGCGAACCATGTCCGGGGCTTCGGGTCCGATATGACCGAACCATGGGAGCGCTCCTCGCCTTCCAGCCCGCCGCCAAAGGCACGTCGGATCGCTTCGAGGCGGCCCGCGCGTGGATCGAGGGAGCGAAGGGGCTCGTCGTCCTCGGGCGTGGCGCGCACGTCGTCAAGTTCCGGCGGCGGAACGGGAGCGGCACGGCGGTGGCCTCCGCGGGCGGCAGCTGGGTCGCCTCCGCGGGGAACTGGCGCCACCCGGACGTGCCCGGCGACGACAACGCGGCGCTCCTCGCCCGACTCTCCGTGCAGGGCGCCCGCGTGCTCGACGGCCTTGACGGCTGCTTCGCGCTCCTGTGGCACGACGCCGCCACCGGGACGCTGACCGCGATGCCCGACCACCTCGGGCGTCTCCGCTTCTACGTCGCCCCCGCGCCCGAGGGCCTCTACCTCGGGACGTCGCCCGTCGCGCTGGCGCGCGCGGCGCGGCGAGGCATCGACCCCGTCGCGGCCTTCGAGTTCCTCGCGACGGGCGTCATCTACGAGGACCGCTCGCCGTTCGAGGGCGTGCAGAGGCTCGCGGGAGGAAAGCGCCACCGGTTCGCCCTTGGTCGCGCCGCGGGCGAGGACGACGCGCCCCGCGTGCCGCCGCGGACCGCGGGGCCCAAGGCGACGGTCGACGATGTCGCCGAGGCATGCCGCGCGGCCGTGCGCGAGTGGGGTCTCGGGCGCGCGCTGCCCGACCTCACCGGCGGCCTCGACTCGCGGCTGGTCGTCGGGCTGCTCCTCAACGCGGGGCTCCGGTTCGAGGTGACTGTGACCGGCGACGCGGACGAGCCCGACGTCCGCGTGGCCGCCGCCCTCGCGCGCCGCCTCGGGCTCACGCTCCGGCAGGTCCCGGGCGAACTGGGGCGCCGGGCGCAGGGCTCGTTCGACTCCGTCCTCCGGGCCGCGGCACGCGTGGAGGGGACGTACGACGCGGCGGAGTACGCGGCGATCGCGGCGGTTCACGAGCCGCACTCCGCGATCTTCGAGCTGAGCGTGAACGGCTCCGGCGGCGAGGTGTTCCGCAACTACTGGTGGGACCGGAGCCACGTGGGCCGGAGGGAGGGGGACGCGGCGGGCGAGCTCCTCCGCCGGTTCGCGGGCGCGGCGGCATCGACGCCCTTCCTCGCCGAGGCGCTCCGGCGCGATCCCGCGCAGCACTTCCGGGGCGTCCTCGCGCGCGCGCTCTTGGGGCTCGACAGCTCGATGCTCCCGGCGCGGTTCGACCACGCCTACCTCCACCTGCGGATGCGGTGCTGGCAGGGCGCCATCGCGAGCGCCACGAACGAGATCTGGCCGACGCTCTCGCCGCTGCTCCTCCGCCGCCCGCTCGAGACGCTCTACCGGCTCGACGACCGCGAGCGCCTGGACCACCGGCTGATCCGCGCGATCCTCCTCTCCTTCCCGACGCCCCTCCACACCACCCGGCTCGCGACGGGATTCCCGCCGCTCGCCCCCGGCCCCTTGAACCTGTGGCGGTTCGCGCCCGGCGCCCTCGCCCAGCCCGCGCATCTCTTGCGCCGCGTCCTCGACCGCCTCCGGCGCGGTCGCCCCGACCCCCGGTCCCTCGGGTCCGTGCGTGCGCTGCTAGAATCGGGGGCGGCGGACTTCCTGCGGCCGCGTGAGATGGCGCTCAGGCCGCTCCTCGAGGAGGCGCGGCTCGAGGCGTTCCTCGCGAGGCCCTCGTTCCCGCTGCTCGGTCGGCTCATCGCCCTCGAGTGGGCGGCGCGCGAGGCCCGCTAAAGGTCGCGCGCGCCAAAAGACGAAAACCCTTCAGGACTCCGAATGAGCGGCTTGTGCGGTTGGGCCGGCTACACGGCCGACGAGGAGAGCCGGCGGAAGCTCCTCGCGCGCATGGCGGAGGAGCTGGCGCACGGCGGCGACGCGGCCACGCTCGGCTCCGTGGGCTGTGCCCTCGCGGCCTCCGGCAGCGGGCGGCTCCACCAGGAGGGCGCGCTGCTCGCGGCGATCGCCGGCCAGCCCGTCTGGAACGAGCCCGGGCTCGCGGCGCTCGCGGCGGCGCGCGGGAACGCCGCGGCGCTGGCCGCGGCCTACGAGGCGCGGGGACCCGCGCTGCTCGACGTCCTCGGCGGCTTCTTCGCGATCGCGGTCCTGCGCGAGGGCAAGTGGGACGGCCTCCTCGCGGTGGACCGGTTCGCCACGGTCCCGCTCGACTACTCGTTCCGCCACGCGTGCCTCGTCTTCGGCACGTCGGGCGGGGCCCTCCAGGCGCACCCGCGCGCGCAGTCCGAGATCGACCCGCAGTCGGTCTACAGCTACTTCTTCCACGCGGTCGTGACCGCCCCCGGGACGATCCGCAAGGGCCACCGGCGGCTCCTGCCCGCGCACCGGCTCATCCTCGAGGGCGGGAAGATCGACGTCGCGCCCTACTTCCGGCAGGAGTTCAAGGAGGAGCGCGCCCGCCTGCCGGAGCTCGAGGAGGAATTCCGCCGCCTTGTCCGGCAGGGCGTCGAGCGCGCCGCAGCGGGCGCCGAGGCCGGCGCGTTCCTGAGCGGCGGCACCGACAGCTCGACGGTCGCGGGGATGCTCACCCGGATCCTCGGCCGTCCGGCGCGCACGTACTCCATGGGCTTCGAGGCGCAGGGGTACGACGAGATGGAGTACGCGCGGTGCGCCGCGAAGCACTTCGGCACCGATCACCACGAGTACTACGTCACGCCGGACGACGTGGTCGAGGCCGTGCCGAAGATCGCGGAGGTGCACTCGGACCCGTTCGCCAACGAGTCCGCGGTGCCGACCTGGTGCTGCGCGCGCCTCGCGAAGAAGGACGGCGTCGTACGCATGCTCGCGGGCGACGGCGGCGACGAGATCTTCGGCGGCAACCAGCGCTACGCGACCCAGCGCATCTTCGAGCTGTACGGGCGGTTCCCGCGCCTCCTGCGCGCGCCGTTCGAGGCCGTGCTCTTCGCGCTCCCCTTCGGCAGCCGCATCTGGCCCGTGCGCAAGGCGCGCAGCTACGTGCGCCAGGCGAGGACGCCGCTCCCCGACCGGATGCACGAGTACAACCTCGTCCTTCGCCTCGGCGTGAAGAACCTCTTCACCCCGGAGTTCCTGAGGACGGTGGACGTGGAGGCGCCGATGCGCCTCGCCCGGCACGTGTGGAAGGGCTCGGAGTCGCCGAGCTACGTCAACCGGATGCTCGCGTTCGACTGGAAGTACACGCTCGCGGACAACGACCTGCCGAAGGTCTCGCGTTCCTGCGAACTCGCGGGCGTGGATGTCGCCTACCCGCTCCTCTCGGACGAGCTGGCGGCGTTCGCCGCGCGCCTCCCGGCCTCCTACAAGGTCAAGGGCGGGCAGCTGCGCTGGTTCTTCAAGCGCGCGCTGCGCGACTTCCTGCCCGAGAAGATCCTCAAGAAGACCAAGCACGGCTTCGGCCTCCCCTTCGGCGTGTGGCTGCGCACGCACCGCGGGCTCCAGCAGCTCGCGGGCGACTCGCTCTCCGAGCTGAAGCGACGCGCGATCGTGCGGCCCGCGTTCGTGGACGAGGTCGTCCAGCTTCACCGCACCGACCACGCGGCCTACTATGGGGTCATGGTGTGGCACCTCATCATGCTCGAGCAATGGTTCCGCGTGCACGAGCGCGAGCCGGCGCAGGTGAGGTGAGGGGGCATGGGGGAGAGGAGCGGGTCCCGGTAGGTCCCCATGTGCGGCATCGCGGGTCTCTTCCATCGCGACCGGCGCCCCGTCGATCCGGAGGTCCTCGTCCGGATGACGCGGTCGCTCGTCCACCGCGGCCCGGACGAGGAGGGCTACTTCCTCAACCGGCCCGATGCGGCGGGTGCCTACGCGGGCGTGCCGCTCCGCGGCCTCGCGCGCCGGGGCGGGGACGGCCACGTCGGCCTCGGCCACCGGCGGCTCTCGATCATCGACCTGAAGACGGGCCAGCAGCCGCTCTCGAACGAGGACGGGACCGTCTGGATCACGTTCAACGGCGAGATCTACAACTTCGCGGAGCTGCGGCGCGAGCTCGAGGCGAAGGGCCACACCTTCCGGACCAACTCCGACACCGAGATGATCGTCCACGCGTGGGAGGAGTGGGGCGAGGAGGCGTTGAAGCGCTTCCGCGGGATGTTCGCGTTCGCCGTCTGGGACGAGAAGAAGCGCACGCTCTGGCTCGGCCGCGACCGGCTCGGGAAGAAGCCGCTCTACTATTGCGATCACGCGGGCACCTTCCTCTTCGGCTCCGAGATCAAGGCCATCCTCCAGGCCCCCGAGATCCCCCGCGAGATCGACGTGACCGCGCTTTCGGACTACCTGTCGCTCGGCTATATCTGCGCGCCCAAGTCGATCTTCCGCCACGTCCGGAAGCTGCCGCAGGCGCACTACGCGGTCGTGACCGAGCACGGGACGCGGATCGTCCCCTACTGGACGCTCGACTTCTCGCCCGTGCGGACGGACCGGCCCGAGGCGCTCATGGAGGAGATCGTCGAGGACCTCCGCGAGGCGGTCCGGATCCGGCTCATGAGCGAGGTGCCTCTCGGCGCGTTCCTCTCGGGCGGCGTGGACTCGTCGGCCGTCGTCGGGCTCATGGCCGGGCTCTCGAGCGCGCCCGTGAAAACCTCGTCGATCTCGTTCGGCGAGGCGAAGTACGACGAGGCGGAGTTCGCGCGGCTGATCGCGAAGCGGTTCAAGACCGAGCACCACGAGTACGCGGTCACGCCCGAGGCCGTGCCCGTGGTCGAGAAGCTGTCGTGGCACTACGACGAGCCCTTCGCCGACTCGTCGGCCGTGCCGACCTACTACGTCTCGCGCACCGCGCGCGAGCACGTGACCGTGGCGCTCTCGGGCGACGGCGGGGACGAGAACTTCGCGGGATACAGGCGCTACTGGTTCGACCTCCGCGAGAACTTCGTGCGGAGCCTCGTGCCGGGGTTCCTCCGTCGCCCGATCTTCGGCCTGCTCGGCAGGCTCTACCCGAAGGCGGACTACCTGCCGCAGGTCTTCCGGGGGAAGGCGTTCATCTCCAACGTGGCGCGCGAGCCTGCCGCGGCGTACTTCCACTCGATCACCGCGTTCAAGGAGGGCGGGAAGGACCTGCTGCTCCGGCCCGAGGTGGCGCGGGAGCTCGCGGGGTACTCGAGTTTCGACGCCTTCCGCAAGTGCTACGAGGAGTCGAACGCGAAGGACCACCTCTCGCGGCTCCTCTACCTGGACATCAAGACCTACCTCTGCGACGACATCCTCACGAAGGTGGACCGCGCCAGCATGGCGGTGTCGCTCGAGGTGCGCTGCCCGGTCCTGGACCATGTGTTCATGGAGAAGGCGGCGAAGATCCCCTCCACGCTGAAGATCGTCGGCCGCGAGAAGAAGTGGATCTTCAAGAAGGCGCTCGAGAGGCTCCTGCCGCCCGAGGTGCTCTACCGGCCCAAGATGGGGTTCGCGATGCCGGTCGAGGAGTGGTTGCGCGGCGACCTCAAGGACTTCGCGGGGGAGCTCCTGCTCGAGAGCGAGGGCACGCGCGCCTTCTTCCGCCGCGAGCACGTGGAGAAACTCTGGACCAAGCACCAGTCCGGGATCCGCAACCACCAGAGCGAGCTGTGGATCCTGATGATGTTCAACCTCTGGCACCGCCGCTTCGCGAGCGCCGCCGTGCCCGCCGCCGCCGGCGCGGCGTCGTAGGCTCACTCGAAGACCCTCGCCATCGTGGCGGTGGACGAGAACACGGCGTTGCCACGGTAACGCTTCCAGAGCACGCGCGTCTTCGCCATCCCGTCGCCGATGCGCGGCCCCTTGCTCATCGTCACGGCGACGACGAGGGGCATCAGCGGCACGGCCAGCGCCCAGTTCCGCAGGAAGGACCGCCCGAAGCCGGCGGGCGTGCCGCTCTCCGCGTCCACGACCTGGACGCCGCAGATCAGCTTTCCGAGCGAGTGCCCCCGGAAGCCGTCCTTGAAGAAGACGGCGACGCAGACCGCGCCGAACACGACCCAGCCGGAGACGTCCTGGCTTCGGAGACCCAGGACGCCGGCCGTGAACCCGATGAAGAAGCCCACGACGACCTGGATGAGGAGGATGTCGACGATCCAGGCAACCTGGCGCTTCGACATGAACGAGGACCAGCATCTTCTGCAAACGGCGTGGCCGTAGAGGGTCCGCGGACGCTTCATCTTCGCGGAGTCGTGACAGAGCGGGCACATCAGCTCCGGCATGGCCGCCGTGTATACCCTGCCTTGGCGGGCGCCTCAATGGCACCGCGTTGCAGGGCGGTCGCGCCGTCGCGGAGGCGATGAACGGAAGGCCGACCTCGCGCGCGACCCGCGCGACGGCGCCTGCGCGTGCCGGATCGCCAGGCGCGCGATCTGGTACCTTCTCGCGCGTGACGGTGCGGTCGCGGCTCGTCCTCGCGCTGTTCGCGGCGCTCCCCGGTCCGGCCTGGACGGAGGAGGAGATCGGGTACGAGACGATCGAGTGCCCGATCGTGTCGATCGAAGCAGGGGAGGCGAAGGCGCGGGAGGCGCAGCTCGGGTACGGCGCCGCGGACGGGATCGTCGAGGGGACGCGCGGCTTGGTCTTCTCGCGGAGCGACACCGAAACGAAGCGCGACTGCGACTGGATCGGGCACGCCGACGTCGTCGCGGTCGAGGAGCACTCCGCGCGGGCGCGGGTCACCTTCTTCGGGGAGGACCGGGGACAGGCAGGCGACGTCGTCCAGATCCTCGCGCGCGTGCCGCGGCAGAACGACCGGTCGATCCTCTGGACGCTCGCGAAGAAGGCGATCGTCTTCACGGAGCTCGACCGGGAGAAGAAGCTCCTCACGTACGCGGGGCTCTACCGCGCCGAGACCGCGGAGACGCTCGCGTCGGTCCTGGAGGCTGCGGCCGAGGACATGCGCTCGGCGGCGCAGCACACGAAGGAGCTGTCGCCCTGCGCCGCCGGCCGCTACAAGGGCAAGCGCTGCTTTGACGTCATGGCCAACGCGACGCCGGAGGACGTGCTCGCGTTCCTGGACTTCGTGGCCTCCTTCCCGGGCAAGTACATCGGGCACGAGTGGCGGATCTCCGAGACGTTCGCGACGTGGGTCATCAACGACGCGCCCGAGGGCGGCCTCCAGTTCCTCCCGAGGTTCTCGGCCGCGCCGTCGCCGGTGGAGCGCGCGGCCCTCCTTAAGGCGCTCCCTCCCGAAGTGGAGGGCCGCATCCAGCCGGACGAGATCGTCAGCGCTTGGCGCGCGCGCGCGGACGAACTGGCGGAGATGGGCAGGACCGAGGAGGCCCTCTTCATCGCGGACCTTGCGGTCGAGGCTGGCCGCGTCCTCGGCCTCGCGCGCGGGCTTCCGCACTCCCTCTTCCAGCGCGCCTCCGTGCTCTCGGAAGCGGGACGCCACGCGGAGTCGCGGCAGGCCTACGTCGACGCGGCAGCGGCGTTCCGCGCGCTCACGGACCTCGATGCGGACGACAGGCGGACCGCGGCCTTCTGCATGAACAACGCCGCCGCGCAGGCCAGCACCTTGGGACTCTACGCCGAGGCGTTCGAAGGGTTCCGCGCAGCCCTCCCCCTCTACGAAGAGGCGCGCGTCACGCGCGCCGAGATCGGGCGGATCCACCGGTCGCTCGGCGACGCGCTCCGCGACTTGGGCCGGTATGACGATGCCATCCGGGAGTACGAGGAGGCGGCGGCGGTGTTCACCGAGCTCGAGGAGCACGGGAGGCTCCAGGAGGCTCTGCTCCGGATCGCGAAGGTGTTCGGGAAGCTTGGCGAGAGCGCGAAGGCCGCGGAGACGTACGAGCGCGTCCTCGCCGAGCTGCGGCGGGTCAAGGACCGCGCGGGCGAGGCGAAGGCGTTGCGCGAACTCGCGGAGTACCACCGCGGCCTGGGCGAGTTGCGGCAGGCGCTCGCCGCGTGCGACCGCGCCGAGACCGTCTGGCGCGAGCTGGGCGACGACGCCGAGCTCTCCGCGACGCTCTCGAGCCTGGGCCGGCTGCGGGCGGACCTCGGCGACCCCTCGGCGGCCGAGAAAGCCCATGAGGAGGCGCTCGCGCTCCGCCGTGCACGCAGGGACCGCGCGGGCGAGGCGGAGTCGCTCAACGAGCTCGGCGCGCTCCGCGCGTCGAAGGGCGAGTTCCGGCGGGGGCTCGAGACGTACGAGGAGGCGCGTGCCCTCTGCGCGAACGACGGCGACGCCGTGGGCGAGCGCGCGGTTCTCGACCGGATGGTCGATCTCCTGTGGGAGCGGTCCGAGTTCGAGGGGGCCCTCGGGCTCCAGGACCGCCTCGTCACGCTCTGGCGCGACAGCGGCGCGCAGGAGGATCTCGCCTACGCGGTCCTGAACCGCAGCTCGCTCGAGGGGAACCTGCGCGACTTCGCTCGGGCGGACCGCGACGTCGACGAGGCGCTCGCGATCTTCCGCGCGATCCGGCAGCGGGAGGGGGAAGCGGCGGCGCTCGAGGTCAAGGGCAACCAGCGCGCGATGGCCTGGGACTACGAGGGCGCGCGCCGCCTCACCTCGGACGCGCTTGCGATCTTCCGGGAGGTCGGGAACAAGTCGCGCGAGGCGGGGGCCGCGCGCAAGCTTGGCCAGCATTGGGGGGCCGAGTACAGGTTCGCCGAGGCGAAGGAGTGGTACGACCGCGCGCTCGCGATCCTCAAGCACGAGGACCTGAACGCGCCGGCCGAGATCGCGAGCACGCAACTTGCCTACGCCTCCGCGCTGTCGCTCGAGGGCGATTTCGAAGGGGCGCTCGCGCTCCAGCGCGAGGCGCTCGGCATCGCGGAGACGTGCGGGGACCGGCTCGTCGCGTTCCAGGCCCTCGACGCGATCGGCGAGACGCTCCTCGACGTCGGCCGCCGCACGGAGGCCCGCGAGGCCCTCGAGCGGGCGGGCAAGCTCGCGGACGAGGCGGAGTGCGAGTGGCGTCGCGCGAGTTTCTGCTGGAGCTTCGCGATGCTCCACAAGGCCCTCGGCGAGCCGGGCAGCGCGGTCGAGTTCAACGACCGGGCGCTCGCGATCTGGCGCAAGCTCAGGAACGCCTGGGGCGAGGCCGCCATCCTCCTCAACCGGGCGCAGGCCTACCTCGACCAGGGCGACGCCGAGCGCGCGCTCAAAGACCTCGAGGAGGGGCTCCCGGTCGCCCAGGGCACGCACGACCAGCAGCTCCTCGCCGCCTACCTATCGACCCGGGCGGAGGCGTGCGTCCAGAAGGACGACCTCGCCACGGCGATCACGCACTTCGAGGCCGGGCTCGTCCAGAGCCGCGCGATCCGTCACAAGCGCTTCGTGCAGGGGGGGCTTGTCGCGCTCGCGCGGGCGCGGCGCAAGCTCGCGGCGAAGGAGGGGGGCCAGGGGGGCCTCGACGCCGCCACGAAGGAGCTCGACGAGGCGCTCCGCCTCGCCCGCGAGATGAAGTCGCCCCTCCTCGAAGGCTCGACGCTCGCCGAGATGGGGGCGCTCGCGCTCGGCCGGGGCGACGCGGCCCGGGCGCGGGACCTCCTCCTTGAGGCGCGCACGCTCGTGGAGCCGACCGGCGCGCGCCACGTGCTTGCCGAGGCGCTCCTCGACCTGAGCAAGGCCGAGGAGGCGTTGGGCGACCTCGGGAGGGCGGTGGAGACGCGTCGCGCGGCCGTCACCGTCACGCAGGAGATCCGCGCGGCGGTGGGCGGAGGCACCGCGGCCGAGGCGAAGTTCCTCCGCTCGAAGATCGAGGTGTACGAGTCGATGGCGAGCCTCCTCGGCCGGCTCATCGGGGCCGAGGAGGATCCGGCGAGGCGCCGCCGGCTCGTGGACGAGGCGCTCGAGTTCGTCTCCCGCGCGCGCTTCGAGGTCCTCCAGAAGGACGTCGCGGGCACGGGCTCCCCGGAGATCGACGGCCTCCTCGAGGAGATCCGCAAGGCCGAGCGCGAGCTCGCGCGCCTCGAGGAAGAGCGGCGGAAGGCGCTCGAGGCCGGCAACCGCGCGCAGGCGGAACGGATCGCGAGCGACATCGCGCGCAAGGAGGAGGAGCTGGGCCGCCTCTACCTCCAGCGGAAGGGCAAGGACCCCGACATGGACGCGCGGCTGAAGTTCGACCCGCGCGCGATCGACCTGTCCGACGCTCCCGCGGACGCGCGCCTCCTTCTCTACTTCCCCGGCCGGACGAGCCTGCAGATCTGGGTCTTCTCGAAGGACGGCTTCCTCGTCTGGAAGGAGTACTCGATCTCTCGCGACGACCTCTACGGCCTCATCGACCGCTTCCGGGGCCTGATCGGCGAGATGATCGGCCATGTGAAGCGGAAGGACACGATGGGATCCGGCTTCGGCCCCGAGGCCGAGGCGAACGCGAAGAACCCGCCGTGGTACCGGGAGAACGCCCGCGCGCTGCGCGAGCTGCTCGCGGAGCTCCATCGCCACCTGATCGCGCCCGTCGCGGCGGAGCTCGAGGGCGGAGACCTCCTCCTCGTCCTCCCCTACGGGCGACTCAACTACCTTCCGTTCGAGTCGCTCCTCGATACGGAGGGGTGCTTCCTCGGCGTCAAGAAGCGCCTCGTCTACTTCGCGAACGACCAGAACATGACGGCCACCCTTGAGGGGCTCGACCGCCCGAAGGAACGCGGGGAGGACGTCTGGGTCGGCTACGCGGACCCCTGCGGCAAGCTCGTGGACGCGCTCGAGGAGGCGGCGGAGATCGAGAAGCTCTTCCCGGCCCACGAGGTCCACACGCGCAAGAGCGGCACGGCGACCGAGGCGCAGCTCGAGAGCACGCCTGAGACATGCACGATCCTCCACTTCGCGACGCACGGGTACCTGAACAGGACGGGAGGGGGCGCGGGGGAGTCCCCGGAGCCCTTCCTCGAGTTGGCGACGGGCAGCGGCGCGTCCGACGACGACGGGCGGTTGGAGGCGGGCGAGGTGTGGCCCCGGCTCAAGCGGAAGGTGCCGTGCTTCCGCGCGAAGCGCCTCCGGCTCGTCGTTCTCTCCGCGTGCGACACGGCGCGCGCGCAGGACGACCCCCAAGCGGAGGTGCTCGGCCTCCCGGACGTGTTCGTGACGGCGGGCGCCCCGGCCGTCGTCGCGAGCCTCTGGTCGGTCTACTCGTGGACGACGACGGACCTGATGGTCGAGTTCTACGGCCGCGTCGCCCGCGGCGACGACTTCGCGTCCGCGCTGCGCGAGGCGCGCCGCGCGCTGGTCGCGAAGAAGGGCGGGCTCTACGCGCACCCCTTCTACTGGGCGCCGTTTCTCCTTTTCGGCGACTGGCGGTAGCGCGGGGTTTCGCACCGCCGCGCCCCCGCGTCGGGGGGTGCCCCCGAACCCCCTGCCCTTCACTTCGTCAAAATCGTAGGATTCGCACCCCAACGGAGGAAGCCATGCGGAAGCTCCTGTTCTTCGCGCTCGTCTCGATCACGCTCGCCCAGGAGGGCCGGCCCGACTTCTCGGGCACGCTCTGCAGCCGGTTCGCGGACGAGGAGCCGGTCGGCGTCACGACCGGCTTCTTCACGGACAACCACCTCCTCTGTTTCCGCTTCGAGGCCAAGGAGGCACCCGCGGAGGGCACGCGGTTCACCCCCGGGCTCGCGCATGCGGACGGGACGCCGATCGGCCGGGGCAAGGCGTGCCTCGCCGACGGGAAGACCAAGGTGTGGCGCGACGCGCTGCCGATCGCGGGGATGGAGTGGGCGCAGCCTGGCGGTTCGTTCCGCTGGCAGCTCTTCCGGAACGACGAGGAGAAGCCGGTCCTCGAACTGCCGTTCAGCGTCACGGCGGCCAAGCGGTGGGCGCTGCTCGTCGGGATCAACGACTACCCCGGTACCGACAGCGACCTGACCGGATGCGACGTCGATATCGCGAACATGCGGACGCTGCTCGCGGACTACTTCTTCTTCCCCGCGGAGCAGGTGACGGTCGTGCGGGATCTCGACGCGACGCGTGCGCGGATCGAGAAGGAGCTCTCGGACCTCGCGGACCGGGCGGGCCCCTCGGATGCCGTCGTCTTCTACTACTCCGGCCACGGCACGCAGGTGCCGGACCTCGACGGCGACGAGGAGGACGGCTGGGACGAGGGGATCTGCCCCGCGGAACCCAAGGCCGAGATCATGACGAGCGAGGACGACCTGAAGGTCTACATCACGGACGATCGGCTCGCGCAGCTCCTCGACCGGTTCAAGACGCGGAACCTCACCGTGATCTTCGACTGCTGCCACTCGGGCTCGGGCCTGCGCGCCGGCGACGACGTGCCGACGCTGCCGGGCTCCCTGACGAAGGCGCGCTGGCAGAAGTGCGAGGTCTCGCGGGCGCTCGCGGAGCGCGCCGCGGAGGCGCGGGCGAGGGGGGAGGCGCGCGGCGCGGCGGGGGCCGACATGGGCCTCGACGCGAGCGAGCGGTGGGTCTTCATCACCGGATGCCGGTCGTGGGAGATGTCGCAGGGCGACGCCGTGGACGGCGGCCAGATGACGTCCCATCTCTTCTCGTCGCTCGCCTGCAGCTCGGGCGAGACCTGGGGTCAGATCATGGGCCGTGTGCGCGCGGGGACCACGTTCGCGAACGCGGGACAAAGCCCGACCGTCGAGGGGGCGATGCGGCGCTATCCGTTCTCGCTCGCCGAGGCGGAGGGCGAGGCGGGCTACGTCCGTCCGACGTTTGCCGTGACCGGCGCGATCGACGCTGCCCGGAGCGAGCCCATCCTGCGCATCCCGAGCGGGAGCGCCGGGAAGGACGAGGCGCTCGTTGCCGGGCTCTCGAGCATCTCGAAGGAGCAGATGGGCGTCGTCTGCGACGTCTACCCGATGCTCGGACCCGCGGCGGGCGCGCCCCACGGCCAGGTCGAGATCACCGGCGCCCTTCTCATGACGTACGTGAAGGACGAGGCGGGCCGTCCTGCGGGCGAGGCGCCCTACTCGGTCGCCAAGATCCTCTCCGGCGAGGTCTCCGAGGGGGACCGCCTCCTGCCGCGGGCGGCCCGCGTGCCGCTCGCGCGGCCGAGGGTCGGCCTCAACTTCGCTGACGAGATGCGGAGCGCCGCGGTCGCGATCTACAACGGGCTCAAGGCCGAGCCGTCGGTCGAGGTGATGGACGGGTGGCAGTTCGGCGACGTGGACTACATCCTCAACCTCGTGCGGGAGAAGGACAACCTCCTCCTCCGCATCTTCAACCGGGGCGGCGTGTACCTGGCCGTCTTCAAGGGCTCGGAGGCCGAACTCGCCCAGAAGGCGCGCGACTTCGTCGTCGCGCGTCACACGGATTTCACGCGGCTCATGCGGCTGCACAACCCGAGCCCGGCGTTCCCCTTCACGCTCGCCGCGGACGGCGGCGAGGGCCCGCGCAAGGCAGGCGACTCGATCGTCCTCCGTGCGCTCGCGGGCGAGCCCGCGTACGTCTACGTCTGGGCCGCCGCCGGCGAGACGTCGTCGGCATTCCCGCTCTCGGCGTCGGAGGGCGAGCTGGCGGCAAAGCCGATGAGCATCACGGTGAACACGCCGGCGGGGTTCAAGGGCCGCTTCTTCGTGAAGGTGTTCGCGACGAAGAAGCCGCTCGATTTCATGGCCATCGAGGGCGCGTCCGACAAGCCGGGCGAGATGCTCGCTCAGCTCCAGGCGGCGTTCCCAGGCGGCGGCACCGGTCTCGTCTCGACCGACGGCTGGGCCGACGAGTTCGCCTGGTTCGACTTGGAGTGAGAGGGAGGGCCTCGCGAGCCTCACGCCTCAGCCGGCTCGGGTTCCCGGCCCGCGACCCCTGACCTACGCGGGAAGCGGCGCCTTCCCGCACCGCTCCTCGAAGTAGGCGAGCACCTCGCGGCCGACGTCGCTCCAGGTGCGGGTGGCGCGCGTCGGGCCGGCGCGCGCGGCGAGGATCGCCCCGAGGCCGCGCGCGAAGGCCTCGGGCGTGCGGGCGGCGAGCAGGCCCTCGTCGCGCGTCGGGATCGCCTCGCGCATCTCGGGCAGGTCGCTCGCGAGGCACGGCGTCCCGCACGCGAGGGACTCGAGCACGGCGTTCGGCGAGCCCGCCCAGCGGCCCGCGTGCGCCGAGGCGTCCGCGGCGGCGAACCAGACCGGCACCTGGGCGGGCGGGACGGCGCCGGCGAGGAGCACGCGGCCCGCGACCCCCAGCGCCTCCGCGCGCCGGCGGAGCGCGCCCGCCGCGCCGCCGCCCACGAAGTCGAGGACCACGTCGCGCGGCGCATCGCCGTGCGCGAGCGCCTCGACGAGAAGGTCCTGGCCGTGCACGTCGTCGATCGCGCCGACGCACACGACCCGGCGGCCCTCGACCGGGAGGCCGAGGGCACGGCGCGCCTCGACGCGGTCGCGCGGCCGGAAGACCGCGGGGTCGACGCCGTTCGGGATCACGCGCACGTCGCCGTCGCAGAGGCCGCGCATCGCCTCCGCGAGATCGCGCGACATCGCCACGATCCCCCGCGCCCCCTTCAAGGCCATCCGGATCCGGCGCGCGATCCCGGGAATGCGGCCGAGCCGCTTCACGTCGCTGCCGCGCGCGGAGGCGATGAACGGAAGGCCGACCTCGCGCGCGACCCGCGCGACGGCGCACGCGTCCGGGTAGAGGTAGTGCACGTCGATCACGTCGGGGCGGAAGCGCTCCGCCTCCTCGCGCACGGCGCGTCGGATGGCGCGCGCGTACGCGCGGTCCTGGAACCACATCCCGATCTTCGGGACCATCAGGTAGCGCGGCCGGCGGACCGGGATGCCCTCGATCTCCTCCGTCGCGGGGATCGCGCGCGCCCTCGCGTAGCGGGAAGGGAGGGGGCCCGGGGGGACCCAGGGCGCGGGCGCGATCGCGCGCACCACCGCCCCCTCCGCGCGCATCGCCTGCACGCGGCGGAGGACGAAGACGCCCTGCGACGGCGCCGCGCGGCTCGGGAAGAGGGACGTCACCGTGAGGACGCGCATCGGCGCGGCGCTAGGCCGCCTTCTGCCGGGCGACGGTCGACGGCACGGGCTCCTCCGGCGGGGGCGGGGTGAGCGGCGTGTCGAGCGGCGTCGCGAGGAACGCCCCGATGAGCCCGATGATCGCCCACATGTACTCGCTCAGGAACTGGCTCGTGAAGGTTCCGGTCGCGAGGAAGCCGAAGAGCGCGCAGCTGAGCGCGGTGGCCATCGCCTCGCCGTCCCGGTCGCCGAGGGTCCGCGCGAGCCGCGCGCGCCTGCGGAGGCGGACGAGCAGGAGGACGACGACGAGCCCGAAGAACACGAGCATCGGGAGCCCGTACTCCGCCGAGCACTTGAGCCAGAGGCTGTGCGGCTCCGCGTCGAACGTCGAGTAGCGGAGCGAGACGCGCGGGAAGTTGTCCGCGCCGACCCCGGTGAGCGGGTAGTCCATCGTGACCTTGACCGCGGTCATCATGTGCTCGACGCGGTTCCGGGCGGAGCCTTCCGTCTGGTATTCGCTCGTCTCGATCGTCGAGAGGCGGCTCCAGACGAACTCCGGCATGAAGATGACCGCGGCGATGGCGATGAGCCCGCCGACGGCGATGCGCCGGAAGAAGCGGCCGGTCAGGAAGGAGTACCAGATGAGCAGCGCCGTGAACCCGACGATCGCGCCGCGCGAGAGGCTGAAGACCGCGGCGAGGACCGCGAGGCCCGAGCCCACGAGGATCGCGACGCGGACCGGCTTTTGCCAGCGCCCCTGGTAGTGGAACGCGGCGTAGAGCATCATCGGGAGGCACGCGGTTCCGGCGACGAGGAAGTCGTTGCGGTCCGACATCTGGCCGCCGGGGATCGACATGTCGATGACGGGGCTCCCGCGGAGGAGGCCGAGGAGGCCGTGGTGCGCGAGCCAGATGCCGACCGAGCCGGCAAGCGTGTAGAGGAAGAGCCGCTGCGCGCTGCGGGTGCAGAGCGTCGCGGAGATGAACGCCAGCGGGATGAAGTACTTGAAGGTCGTGACGGTCTTGTCCATCGCGAGCTCGCGGTACTCCGCGGCCAGCGCGCAGATGAGGAACCAGACGAGGGAGACGAGGAGGATCGTCGCGCCCATGTTCCAGCGACGCTTCCACGGCCGGAAGAGGATCGCGAACGCGAGCACCCCGGTGCAGATGTGGACCGGATAGAAGCTGCCGCCGAGGATCCCGTAGCGGCGCGCCCAGTCGCTCGGGCGGAAGATGTCGCTCCAGATGAAGAAGCAGCTCGCGTAGACCGCGTTCGGGAGCGACAGCGTGATGCCCACCGCATAGGAGAAGAGGACAAGGAGCATTCTCAGCATGCGAGGGTCCTCCGGACGTGCTTCACGGGAAGTACCGGATCAGCCGGGGGCCGATCGCTCGCGCCACGGACGCGGGCAAGCGCGTCCAAACCTGGCGCACGTTCCTGAAGATGCCGCGGTTCGGGTCCGCTCCCCCGGCCTTGCCCGGGCCGTCGATCTGGTAGGGGAGAGGCTCCGACTCGAAGCCCTGGTTGCACTTGAACTGCACGACCCCCTCGTTGGAGAGCCGGCTGCGGCCGAAATCGAAGCGCGAGAGGCCGCGCTCGACCGCGTGCTCCATGAGGCGGAAGTACTTGAAGTTGTTCGCCTTGAGGCGGGTCGCGTCCGGGATCTCGCCGCTGTAGAGCGGCATCATCACCGAGCGGAAGACGACCGAGAGGACGCCGGCGACGGGGCGCCCCTCGTGGCGGACGACGAGCAGCGACGTGGCGCCGGGGAAGTGGCGCGCGATCGCGGCGAACATGCGCTTCGGGAAGACCGGCGTGCCGAGGCTCAGGTAGGACGCCGCGAGGAGGTCGTAGAAGGTGTCGAGGTCCGGCGCGAAGTCCGCCTCGAGCGTCCACCGCTTCGTCGCCTGGTTGATCGCCTCGCGCGCCTTCTTCGGGAAGGTGCGGTAGACCTCGGGGACGGTCCCCGGCAGCGCCTTCTCGAAGGTGACGAATCCCTCCATGCGCGGCAGGTCGAGAAGACCCGCGTGGCGGTTGCGCAGCTCGATCGGTCCGACCGCGAGCCCGCGAGCCGCCGCGAGGAGGGCCTCCTCGGTCTCGCGATCCTCGCCGACCGCGCCCCCGTAGACGGTGTGGGGCAACGAGTAGAGCGAGCGCCGGCCGCGGAGCGACCGGCAGGCGAAGAGCGGGAGCACGCCGCAGACGCGCCCGTCGCGCCACGCCGCGAGGTAGTGCGGTTCGTACCCGAACGTCTCCTCGAGCACGCGCTTCCAGCCCGTCTGGTGGAAAAACGTCGCGCGCGGGTGGCCGAGCACGAACGCGTCCCACGCGGCGGCGTCCCCGTCGTGCCACGCGCGCACGACCGGCGCCGCGCGCGTCTCCTCGGGATATCGGGTCACAGTGATTTCGCTCGGCTGCATGGGCGGAATGTCGAGAAGAACGGACAGATCCCCGTTCCGCCTCTGGAATGGCAAAGGACATGCCGCGAGGGAGTTCCCGCCCGTGCGCACGGCCGCGCCGGCGACGGCACGCGGCGACCGATCCGGCCGCGCGAGATCATACGCTCGCGCGCTCGAAGGCACCTCAGCGGCCCTCCTGCGTGGCCCTGGCCCCCCAGCCCCCCCCGCCTCCCCGACGTGCTCGCGAGGCGCGTGTCCCGATTCGGGGCGCGGCCTCCCCCTCCCCCCCTGCGGACTACCTGCCCGCGAGCACGGCGGACATGGGCGCGAAGCTCAACGCCCCGAGCAGGGCGTCGAGCTTCCCGAGGCTCTTCCCGATGCCCACGTAGTGGCGGAAGCGGTTGAGCCAGGGCAGCCCGGCCGGGCGAGGCTGGTCCGGATCGAACTCCCACGGGTGGAGGTAGATCGTGCCGGGCGTCGGGAGCGCGGCGAGCGCGCGGCGCGTCCAGCCGAGCGGGAGGAGGCGGAAGAAGCCGCCGCCCACCGGGAGGCGCAGGCCCAGGAACGAGCCGCAGGAGACGGGGAACTCCTTGATGGTCGCGCCGCCCTTGAGCGCGCGATCGTGGGGGGCGCGGGGGGAGTCGGGGATCCCGTAGCGGTCGTGGCGCACCGGCGCGATCGAGGAGTCGTAGAGAAACCCCTCCTCCGCGAGGACGTCGAGCGCCCAAAGGGAGCGGTCCACGATCGAGAACGTGGACGCGCGGTAGCCGGTGACCGGGGCGCCCGTGAGATCCTCGAGGAACCGCTTCGCGCGGCGCGTCTCCTCGCGGAAGGCGTCCGGCGTCTGCCGGTAGACGAGCTCGTGCGACCAGCCGTGGCACGCGACCTCGTGGCCGCGCTTCGCGATCGCGCGCACGACCTGCGGCTGGCGGTTCGCGGCGTCGCCGAGGACGAAGAACGTCGCCTTGACGCCGCGGCGGTCGAAGAGGTCCAGAAGGACGTCGACGTTCCGCTCGAGCCTCGTCTCGAGCCCGTCCCACGACGCCTGCGGCGCCACCGGCCGCATGTTCTCCGCGTGGTACCAGCTCTCGACGTCGATGGTGAGGGCGTGGCGCATGGCCTACGCGGGCGCGGCGACGCGGCGCGCGCCGAGGAGCTGTTCGTAGACGGGGAGGTAGCGGGCGACGCTCCGGGCCCACGTGCGCTCCTCGTCCACGTAGGAGCGGGCCGTCTCGCGCAGCCCGGGCCAGCGCTCCTCCGACGCGAACAGCGCCTCGACCGCGCCCGCGAGCGCCGCGGCGTCGCCCGCTCGGAAGAGGACGCCGGTCGAGCCGTCGCGGATCATCTCGCGATGGCCGCCGATGTCGCTCGCGGCGACGACCTTGCCCTGCGCCATGGCCTCGAGCGGCTTCAGCGGCGTGACGATGCGCGTGAGGCGCATGTCGAGCCGCGGGTAGACCATCACGTCGCAGAGCGCGTAGTAGCCTGCGACCTTCTCGTGGGGCACGCGGCCGGTGAAGCGGACCGTGTCGGCGAGGCCGAGCCGCTGCGCCTGGCGGCGCAGGTTCTCCTCCTCGTAGCCGCCCCCGACGAGGAGCAGGCTGAGGTCCGGGCGCGCCGCGGCGAGGCGCGGCATCGCGTCGAGGAGGACGTGGAGGCCCTCGTAGCCGTAGAACGAGCCGATGAACCCGATCACGCGACGTCCCTCGAGTCCGAGCTCGCCGGCGAGCGCCGGATCGGCGCGCCGGCCGTACGGGAATGCCTTCGGGTCCACCGCGTTGGGGATGACCGTGACGCGGGCGGCGGGGACGCCGCGGCTCTCGATCTCGTCGCGCAGCCCCTCGCAGATCGTCGTGACCGCGTCCGCGCGGCGCAGCGCGCGGGTCTCGAGCGCGCGCGTCAGGCGGTAGCGGAGGTCGCCCTCGCGGCAGGTGCCGTGATCGACGGCCGCGTCTTCCCACGAGGCGCGCATCTCGTAGACGAGCGGGATCCCGAGCTTCCTTGCCACGGGCAGCGCCGCGAGCGCGGTGAGGCACGGCGAGTGGGCGTGGAGGAGATCGGGAGCCGTCTCGCGCGCCACCTCGGCCACGCGGCGGCGGAGGTCCTTGACGATCGCCCACTGGTTCACCACCGGCAGGCGCCCGAGGAGGCCCCGCGGAGGGGGGGTCCGGTGGAAGCGCAGGCCGTCCACGTCCTCCTTGGGTTCCGCGGCCTCCCCCTGCTTCCCGCTCGTGAGCTGCACGGTCTCGAGCCCGAGCGCGTGCTGCTGCTCGAGGATCGCGCGCGTGCGGAAGCTGTACCCGCTGTGGAGCGGGATCGAGTGGTCGAGGACGTGGAGAACGCGCACTACCAGCAGCAGCCCACGTAGCGGCCGCGGAGCTTGGCGCGGTCCGGCAGGTTGACGAGATCGAGCACCGTGTGCTCGTCGCGCAGGTTCTTCTGGAGCGCCGCCACCAGCTCCGGCGTCTTCAGCCCCACGACGACCACCTTCGAGTCCGCGATCAGCTTCTCGCAGCTGTCGATCATGATGCTCCCGATGTGCGGGATGACCTCCTCGATGTAGCGCCGGTTGGCGCCGATGAGGCGCGAGACGTTGACCTCCGGGTCGAAGATGCGCAGGTGGATGCCCTTGCCGAGGAGGCTCTCGGCCATCGTGACCAGCGGGCTCTCGCGCAGGTCGTCGGTCCCGGTCTTGAACGCGAGGCCGATCATGCCGACGCTCCGCTCCCTGGCCCCGAGGATCGTCTCCACCGCGTGCTCGACGTGGAGGCGGTTGCTCGGGAGGATCGCCTGGAGCATCGGGAGGTCCACGTCGTTCAGCCGCGCCATGTAGGTCAGCGCCTTGAGATCCTTCGGCAGGCACGAGCCGCCGAACGCGAACCCGGGCTTCAGGTAGGCCGCCGACACGTTGAGCTGGGTGTCCTTGCACAGGAGGTCCATGACCTGGTGCGGGTCGACGCGGAGGCTCTGGCAGATGCGGCCGACCTCGTTCGCGAAGGTGATCTTAAGGGCGTGGAAGATGTTGCAGAAGTACTTGAGCGTCTCCGCGATGCGGATCGTGGTGACGTGGAAGGGGCAGGGGAGGTGGCCGAAGACCTTGCGCACCGTTTCCACGGACCGCTCCGAGTCGCCGCCCACGACGGTCATCGGTGGGCGGTCGTAGTCGCGGATCGACGAGCCCTCGCGCATGAACTCGGGCTGGAAGCAGAGGCCGAAGTCTGTGCCGAGGCGCTTGCCCGAGTGCTCCTCGATCGCGCTCCGCACCATGTCCTCGACGGTCCCCGGCATCACCGTGGATCGCACGACGAAGACGTGGAACTCGGTCTTCTCGCGCATCGCCTCGCCGAGCTGGATGCAGAGGCGCTCCATCGCGGAGAGGTCCTGGCTGCCGTTCGGACGCGGGGGCGTCCCCACGCAGAGGAAGGAGATCTCGCTGCCGCGGACCGCGGCGGCCGTGTCGGAGGTCACCTTGGCCCCCCGGGCCCCCATGGCATTGGCGATCAGCTCCTGCATCCCCGCCTCGATGACGGGGCTCTGCCCGCGGCGCAGGAGGTCGAGCTTGGTCGGGTCGATGTCGACCCCGATCACGTCGTGGCCGTCGCGCGCGAGGCACCCGAGGGAGACCGCGCCGACGTAGCCTAGTCCGAATACGCTGATCCGCATCGTCCCACCTTCACGCGACCGCAACGCCCATCGCGCGGTCGACGATCGTTCCGAAGCGCTTCATGGCGCCGTCCCACGTGTGGTGGGAGAGCATCCGCGCCCGCGCCGCCTCGGAGAAGCGCTTGCGCTCGGCCGGGTCCTCGAGGAGGCGGAGGACCGCGTCCGCCGTCTCCTCGGGCGTCGATGCCGCGAGCAGGTGCTCGCCGACGACGCAGTCCACGCCGCCCGCCGCCACGTGGCTGCAGACGACCGGCACGCCCATCGCGAGCGACTCGAGGATCTTGTTCTGCGTCCCGCGGGCGATGTCGAGGGGCGCCACGGTCAGCGCCGCCTGTCGCACGTAGGGCCGCACGTCCTTGACCTGGCCGGTCACCGTGACGCCCGGGATGGCCGCGAGCCGCCGCACGCTGCGCGACGGGTCGGCGCCCACGATCAGGAGCTTGATCCCCGGACGGCGCGTGCGCAGCAGCGGCAGCGTCCGCGCGCAGAAGTCCACCATGCACTGGCTGTTCGGGTAGTAGTCCATCCGCCCGACGAAGCAGATCGTGTCGGGGTCGTAGGCCTCCGCGGAGGGCCGGAAGTACTCGAGGTCGACGCCGTTCGGGAACCAGTCGGCGGGGACGCCGGTGCCGTAGCCGACGAGCGTCTCCGTCTCCGCGCGCGTCGTGCAGGTGCACGCGTCGAAGCGGCGCGCCATCTCCTCCTCGGCGCGCTGCAGCTTCGTCCCCTCGACCCAGTAGCCGAGGGAGAGCGGGAACCGGTGGACCTTGGCGTACGCGAGCCACTTCTGCGAGTCCATGTCACCGAAGTCGAGGATCTTCCGCACGCCCTTCACGCCCTCGACGTAGGGGGCGACCGAGGAGCAGTGCACGAGGATCAGGTCGTAGGTGCGCGCCGCGAGCTCCTCGCGGATGCGGCGGGCGAGCTGCGGCGAGTAGAAGTAGCCCATCGAGGACGGGGCGCGCCGGAAGAGGTTCCCGACCATGCGCAGCTTGGCCGCGACCGGGTGGATCTGCTCGGCGAGGATCCGGGGGCAGTGGGCCTCGAGCCCCTTGCCTTCGACCTCCTCCTGGCGCGAGCGGTAGTGGGAGGCGATGGTCACCTCGTGCTCCTTGCCCAGGTGCCTGAGGATGTGGTACGGCCGGATCTTCCCGCCGCGCGCGGGCGGATACGGGAAACGGTGGCAGACGAGCATCACTCTCATCGAACGGCCTCCGCGGCCAGCCCGGCGGCGACCGACTCGTGCGGCGCGCCGTCGAGGAAGAGCCGGCACCAGATCTCGAAGTTGAGAAGCGCAAGGATGTGGTCGGTGTGGTCCTCGCGGTTCGCCTGATGGTCGGCGATCGTCCGCGCGATGACCTCCCAGCGGAAGAACCCGCGGCGCTCGACGGTCTCGCGGTTGAGCACCTGGCCGAGCAGCGGCGCAAGCTCCCGCTTGAGCCACGCGCCGAACGGCGCGCCGAAACCCCGCTTCCTGCGGAAGAGGATCTCGTCCGGGAGGATGCCGCGCAGGGCGCGCTTCAGCACGTGCTTCAGCTCGCGCCCGCGCACCTTGAGCGCGCTCGGCAGCCGCGCGCCCAGCTCGACGAGCTCCACGTCGAGGAGCGGGACGCGGCACTCGAGCGAGGTCGCCATCGTCATCTTGTCGGTCAGGAGCAGGAGGTCGTCGGGAAGCTGCGTCTCGAGGTCGACCTGGAGGAGGCGGTAGAGCGCGTCCCCCTCGCCCGCCTGCGCGAAGGCGCGCGCGAGCGGGTCCTCCCCCTCGACCGGCGGCGTCGCGAGCAGCGCCTGCCGCGCGTCCGGCTTGAAGACCTGCATGTAGAAGCGGTAGCGCGCCTCGGAGTCGAGGCCCTGGGAGAGCAGGTACGTGCGCACGTGCCGCGAGAGGTTGAGCAGGGCCGAGTGCCGGTCCGCGGGCAACCGGCGCGCGAGCGGCGCGAGGATGCGCGTCCGGACCCAGCGGGGGAGCAGCCGCGCGAAACGGTCGTAGTAGGGGCCGAGGTAGCGGCGGTAGCCGCCGAAGAGCTCGTCCCCGCCCACGCCGGAGAGGATCACGGTCACGTCCCGGCGGGCGAACTCCGCCACGAGGTACGTGGTGAGCAGCGCCGTGTCGGCGACCGGCTCGTCCATGTGCCAGAGGAGACGGGGCAGGAGGCCCGCCACGTCCGGCTTCACGAGGATGTCGCGATGGTCGGTGCGGAACTGCGAGGCGATCTGCCGCGCGTAGGGCAGCTCGTTGTAGTAGCCCTCGGCCTGCGCGCCCTCGAAGCCGATCGAGTAGGTTTTCACCGGCTCCGTGCTGTGGCGCGCCATGAAGGCGACGATCGTGCTCGAGTCGATGCCGCCGGAGAGGAACGCGCCCAGGGGCAC
>Ga0187894_10001026_pt1 | contig 37208 bp, 34 predicted proteins | sample GBC1701081metaG_FD_136650 | JGI IMG/M metagenome (GOLD analysis project Ga0187894, IMG submission 136650) | White microbial mat communities from a lava cave in the Kipuka Kanohina Cave System on the Island of Hawaii, USA - GBC170108-1 metaG ...
CATGCATCGCGGCCGGCCGTGGCCGGGCAGCCAGACGCGCACGATGGTGCGCACGACGATCGCGGCGACTGACGCCGACGGCGTGGCCGAGCTGCGGCCGCCGGCGCCCCTGCCGCGCGCGGCATGACGTTCGCTGGGGGCGCGCCACTCCAGTGGCGCGTCATGGTGATGGCTCTGCAGCAAGTACCTCGCGGGCACGGAACTTCATCTGCAGCGGCGTATGACGCGCCACTGGAGTGGCGCGCCCCCAGCAGCATGAGCGCGGCGGGAGCCGCGCGGTCCCAGTGAAGACCCGGGCGAACCGCGCACGGGTGTTCCTGACCCATCCGCCGGCGGCGCTGGCCGGCTATTTCGGCGACAAGGCGCTGGACGAGTTGCGCGCCTTCGCCGACGTCACGCTCAACCCGCACGAACGCGAGCTGTCGATGGCCGAGCTGATCGCGGCGGCGCAGGGCCACGACGTCATCATCTCCTACCGGCAGACGCCCGGCGAGGCGGTGATCTTCGACAGCCTGCCCGACCTCATTGCCTTCCAGCGCGTCGCCGTCGACATCCGCAACATCGACGTCGCGGCGGCGAATGCCCATGGTGTGCTGGTGGCCCGTGCCAGTCCCGGTTTCGTGCCGGCGGTGGCCGAGTGGATCGTCGGCGCCATGATCGACGCGGCGCGCCACACGACGGACTACGCTGCCACCTATCGCGGCGGCGCGGTGCCCGCCGCGCGCATGGGCGGGCAACTGCAGGGCGCTACCGTGGGCGTGGTCGGCTACGGCGCGATCGGTGGCCGGCTCTGCACGGTGGCGGAAGCGCTGGGCATGCGCGTGCTGGTGCACGACCCGTACAAGGCGGTTCCGCCGCCGCTGGAGCAGGTCGAGCTGACGCGCCTGCTGGCGGAATCGGACTACGTCGTGCCGCTGGCCGTGGCGACGGCGGAAACCGAGAACCTGATCGACGCGACGGCGCTGGCACGCATGAAGCCCTCGGCGTGGCTGATCAACGCCTCGCGCGGCAACCTGGTTGACGAGACGGCGCTGGAGCAAGCACTGGATGCGCGACGCATCGGCGGCGCCGCGATGGATGTCGGCCGCGCGCCCGACCAGATGCCCTCGCCGCACCTCGCGCAAAGGCCCGACGTCATCGCCACGCCGCACGTCGGCGGCCTGACGCCAGAAGCCATCGAGCACCAGGCGCTGGAGGCCGTGCGGCAATGCGCCGTCATCGTGCGCGGCGAGGCGCCCGACGGAGCGGTCAATGCCGAGAGCGCAACGCGGCTGTCGCGTTTGCGGGCGTGAGGCGGGATCGTCGCGATTCGCCGGCCGGTCCGCAGGGCGTTGCGGGCGGCCACACAGGGGTCTTCGCCGCAGCATGCACGCGATGCTTGTAGCATCCATTGACCCTGAATCGCAGCATGGCATACTGATACCGGGGCGAATGAAGAAGAATGGACATGACGGGGCGTGCACGACTTGTTTGCTCGGCAGCGCCGCGGCCAGCGTAGTGCACCATGAGCGCGCCGGACGTCTTCCTGAGCTACAACTCTGCTGACTACGAGACAGTCAGACGCGTACGCGATCGCCTGCACGCCAGGCGTGTCACCACGTTCCACGATCGCAGCAACCTTGCCCCTGGCTTGCCGTGGGTGCCGGAGCTGCAGCGGCAGATCCGGGCAGCGGGCGCCGTTGCCGTCTTCCTCGGGCCGAACGGCATGGGGAACTGGCAGCAGCGCGAAGTGCACCTGGCCATGCTGCGGCAGGACGTGGAGCCGACCTTCCCCCTGATTCCAATCCTGCTGCCCGGATTGAAGAGTCCGCCGCTCGACTTCCTGCGGCTGAACATGTGGATCGACCTGCGGGACGGGATCGACAGCGATGACCCGCTCGACCGCCTTGCGAACGCCATCCAGCGACAAGCGCCCGCCGGGCGGCCCGATATCTGTCCCTACCGCGGCCTCGAGCCGTTCCGGGAGGAAGACGCCAGCTTCTTTTTCGGCCGCAGCGTGTCGATCGCCGACCTGGCGCAACGCGTCGGCCAGCACGGCGTCGTCGCGGTCGTGGGCCGCTCAGGCAGCGGCAAGTCCTCGCTGGTATATGCCGGTCTCATACCGGGGCTACGCCGCCGCGCGGATGGGCGCACGTGGGATGTCGCGTCGTTGCGGCCGGGCGTCGAGCCGCTTCACGCGCTGGCACGCGCCTTCGCCCCTCCGCCGCGGGATCTCGACGCCATCAGCGCACGCAAGCGCCTCAACGCGGGCGCGGCCGCGCTCCGCGACGGTACCGTCACCATTGCCCAACTGGCGCGCGATCGGCTGGCGGGCGAGAACGGCACGGACCGGCTGTTGCTCTACGTCGACCAATGGGAGGAACTCTACACACAAGCCGTCCGGCGCGGCACGAAAGAAGAGATGCAGCAGGCAAGCCGTGACGTCGAATGCTTCATAGACCAGCTGCTCCACGCGACGGGGGATTCCCCGGTCAGCCTCGTCCTGACCGTGCGTGCCGACTTCTACGACCGCCTGCTCAAGCATGGGAGGCTCGCCACCACGATCCAGTCGCAGCAGGTGAACCTGGGCCCGATGAGCCGCGACGACCTGCGCGCCTGCATCGAGCGGCCGGCACAGGCAGTCGGTCTCGACATCCCACATACGCTGGTCGACGCGATGCTCGAGGAGGTCGAGCAGGACGAAGGCAAGCTGCCGCTGCTCGAGTATGCCCTCAAGGGCACCTGGGAGAACCGCGACGGCAACCGGCTGACCCACGACGGCTACAAGCGTGCCGGCGGGGTCGGCGGCGCCATCGGTACGCGGGCGCAGGCCCTGTTCGAGGCCCTCAAGGCGAACGGCGATACCGGCGACGAGCAGGCGGCGGCGCGCCGTTTGTTCGTCAGCATGGTCACTCTCGGCGAGGGGCGCGAGGATACCCGGGCCCGCATCGGCCTTCCCGATGATGCCGCCGTGCGCGCCGTGGTCGACCGGTTCGCCGACCAGGACGCCCGCCTTGTCGTGACGGGTCGCGATCTGGTCAGCCAGCGGCCTACCGTCGAGATCGCGCACGAAGCCCTGATCCGCAGCTGGCCGGCGCTGGGCGAGTGGATCGGCACCAACAGGGAAGCCCTGCGAATTCGCGGCAACGTGCGCGACTTCCTGCTGCAATGGCAGGAACGCAAGGACAAGGACCAGGTCGAGGATGACTCGCTCCTGCTGCCGCAGGGCAGGTACCTGGAGGAGGCCAAGTATCTGCTCGGTCGTCACGGCGACGTCCTGATCGACGATGTGCGACCTTATATCGAACGCTCGATCGAGGCGGAACGCCGGGAGCTGGCCAGAGACCAGGAGGAAGCGCGCGAAAAACTCGAGGCCGCCGAACGCGCGGCCGCGGCTGAACGGCGGACCGTGAGGCTCACACGTGTCGGCCTCGGGATCGTCGGCACCCTGGCAGCCTGCCTTCTCGGGTTGGCCGCCTACGCGAGCTGGCAGGAGGTTGAAACCAAGAGCAAGAACGAGCAACTGGCCCATGCACTCACGAAGCTGGCGCAGGCAACCCTGGAAGCGCACGCCAAGGCGGAAGCGGCCGAGCGAGCGACGGCGGCGGCGAGGACCGAAAAGGCAAGGGTTGTCTCGCGGGAAGCGCTGACACATCTGGCCAGCGGCAATGTGGCCCGCGCGAGGAACCTCCTTTTGCGGGAAATCGAGGCCCATGCCACGTCACCCGCGCCCTACGCCATGCCCAACGAGCTGGCAGCCGCCCTCGCCAGCTCCATCTACGCGGAGGGCTCCGAGCTTCGAGTTCCCTTTGCTCAGGACGGCCATCCGCTGGCGTTCTTCGACGCCGCGGACACGCGCATGGTAGTCGTCCGAAACGCCCGCAGTGACGCCAGCCTCGAGGTCTGGAGTATCGGGAGTGGCGAGCGAACACGGGCGGCGACGTACCCGGGATTCAGGGTACTGGCGTCGACTGTGCTTGCCAGCAGGATTGGCCTCGTCGCGTCCCTGAATAGCACCTCTACGGTTTACTTGCACGATCTGGGCTCCCCTCATGCTGTACTCGACGACCAGCAGGCCGCGATGGATGCCACGCTGTTTGCCGACGGCCGGCGAATCGCCGTGCTGTACTCGAACAAACTCGAAGTCTGGGAAACAGGGGACGTCCCGCGTCGGCTCGCCAGCACCTCCTTGGACGGCCTTGTCCAGTCGATCATGGTCGCCGATTGGTACTGGCGTGTCGTAGTCGACAACGACGCCGGTCATGTCGTGCTACACGACGGCGCCACCGTTCACGCGTTTGCGGCCAACGACCTTGCGCACAAGCTCACCAAGACGCTGTCCGGCCTGCCGTCCGGCGACGACCTCACCTTGTCCGACGATGGACGAACGGCCATCTCCTGCTGCAGTCAAGGGGTGCGGGTGCTCGATCTGTTCAGCGGTGCTTCCCGCCCGCTGGCCGGCTCGCAGTGGCGCACACCGTCCGCCAAATTTTTGCGGTCGCGTGCCGTCACGAGGGGCGGTCGATGGCTGCTGCTGACCGGCGATCACGCGCCCTCGCACATTGAGATCTGGGACATAAGCGTTACACCGCCGCGGCAAGGCTCGGCGAACAGGATGATGCTTGGCGTCAGCAGCCGACTGAGCGCATCCGGAAAGTACCTCCTGTCCGAATCGGCGGGGACCCACCTCCACCGGCTGGATCGGTCCGAGCTCGCGGAGCGGAACGCCGTCCCCGCCGAAGCAAGCCGCTGGAATGCCAATGGAATACTCAACAGCAGATCCCGCCTGTTCCTTGACATCTACAGCACGCCGAATGGCCGCCTGCAGGAAATCTGGGCCAGAAGCTGGGTGCCGGCTGGGAGACAGACGGAACTCAAGCTTGACCGGACCGAAATTGCCAGCTCCCGGCGCGGTGCGCTGAACCCTGACGGAACCATGGCAGCTCTCCTCACCGAATATGGCGGCACGGTGCGCGTCTGGTCGACCCAGAGCGGCGAACTGCGCGCGAAACGGCCCTTGGCCGAATGCGGTGAAGGCAGCGCGCTGGGATGGATGCCGTCGGGAAGTCACGTCGTGGTCGGTACATGGACCGGAACGGTATGCGTGATGGACGCCGGTTCCGGCGAGATGAAGGTGAGTCGCGATGCCGTCCCCAACGACGGAATCACGGCCATTCAGGCCCTCGCCGACGGCACCATCGTCGTCGCCCTGCGCAGCGGTCGGCTGGGCGTGCTGGACGCCCGGGATCCGGGCACCATCAAGCTGGCGCGGCATCTGCCGCTTCCTGCCGACAGCTTCGTCGAAACTCTGACGACTCGGTCCGACGGCATGCAAGTGGCGGCTGGAACCCGACACGGCAGGATCCATCTCTTCTCCACAACCGACTGGCGGCGGCTGGACGACCTCGATACCGACACCGGCGACACGATTTCCGCGGTCGCCATTTCAGACGATGGCCGCTATATCGCCGCCGGGACCATCAATGGATCCATCTGGAAGTCGACCCGAGGCAGTTCATCGGCCGACTTCCGGGTCGAGGATCGGCTTCTGCCCATCGTCGATCTCGTCTTTGATAGCGAAAGGAATGAACTGGTCGCGTCTTACCAGAACGGTGCCGTGATCATCCGATCCATCGACCAGAAGGTAATCCTGGAAACTGCAAGGCAGCTGGCACGCTGGCCGCGCCAGCAATGACCGGCGAGGCCGGAGCGCGCCCGCTTCTGTTGATAGCCAACGGAACCGAGCATTCTATCGCCGCGCCGGCTCCAGCAGGTTGATGGCCAGCCGGCGGAACCATCCGGCGATGGTGGCCGGCGGGTCGCCGTTCATCAGGGCGCGGGAGAACAGGCCGTCCATGACGTGCACGCCGAGCTGGCGGTAGGCCTCGAACTGCTCCTCGTCGAAGAACTGGTCGAGCGTGGTCTGGTGCGGGAAGTCCGGATTGGCGAGCCGGTAGCGCTTGATCAGCTCCTCCTCGTTGCCGGTTGCCGAAAGCTTCACGTAGAGCAGCAGGCCGGTGCTCTCGGGCTCGCCCCCGGCCGCCGGATAGTGGACGCGGCAGAACATGTAGTGCGTGCGGCTGTGCCTGGACTTGGCGTTCGGCCGCAGGTCATCGAGCGTCGAGTCGATGCGGATGCCGAGGTCGATCTGCGCATGGCGCACCAGGGTCAGGTGGCCGTGGAAGGAACATCGGGGGTCGGCCTCGCCGTCGACCGAGATGATGAACTTGCAGCGCCGCCGCAGCAGCTCGTAGACCGCCATGTTCTCGATGTGCCCGCCGTCGGAGAGGTTCAGCCACACCCGCTTGTCGGACATCGCGAGACCGAACATCTCGCGCAAAAGGCAGAGGAATCCCGGCGGCCCCGGCAGCCATTTCCTTTTCGGATGCGCTATCCAGAATCCCAGCCGGACGTTCAGGAACGTCAGCAGCGCCGTCAACGTAGGCTTCGAGGCCAGGCCCATGTGCGACGAGAACGCTGCCCCCGAAATGGCCATCGCCGTGGCGAGGTCGGCATGGTGGCCGTTCGTCCGCCATTCGCTCGTGCTGACGTAGCCGGTGGTCGGAGCGCCGCACCAGTGCTTGGAGAACATGAAGAAGTCGCCCCGGCGGTCGCGCAGGCGCGAATTCCTGCTGGTGGGCAGGTTCACCGTCGCGTTGACGAGGTGGTACGGCGCCCGCTCCTTGAGGTTGATGTCCTTCAGCGGGTGGAGCGTGGTGTCGCGTTCGTCCTTGTGAATGAATGTACGGGCAAGCTTGTCGCGATAGAGCCGGTGCGGCGACGTCATGTTCACGTTGAGCAGGAGCACCGACAGGACGCCAAGGAGGATCACGATGACAAGCAGCAGGGTCTTGCCGTCCAAGTAGTGCAGGGGATGCAGCGAGCCGTACTCGGCGGCGGCGGAAAGTCCGACGCAGTGCGGGAACCGCGGGTCGCCGATCCCTCCCAGATGGAACAGCACGTAGAAGAGAACGACCGCGGCCAACGGGATGACGACGCCCGCCGCGGACAGCAGGACGCGGAGCACGATACGGCGGACGGCGGGCTTCTGCAGCAGCGGAATGAAGCGCAGGACCGCCGGCCCGGAGACGGCGCCGGCGCCAACGATGGTCAGGGCTTCCCAGCCCGGCAGGCTGAACTCCATGACGCGGCAACGGGCGCCATCGATCAGCCAGCCGACTCCGACCGCAACGATCGCGGCGACCAGGATGGCGAGCGCAACGCCCGCCCAGAAGGCCGTACGCTCGCCGACGCGCATGGCGAGCGCATAGAAGATCAAGGCAACGCCTGCCCCGACCGCGACGCCCATGGCGAGCAGCGGCCACTGCAGCCATTGCGGCCACTGCACCTCCCTCGCACATGTCGCGGCCAGCGCGGCGGCGGCTATCACGAACAGCGGTGCCGTCCAGTTGAGCAGCATGCCGGCCAGGGTGGCGGTGACCATGGACCAGCTCTGCTTGAGGTCGGCTGCCGCCAGGTACTTCGCGTGCTGTCGCAGCCAGCGAACGGCATCGGGATCGGGCCCGTACGGACCTGCCACCTTGGCATGGGGCTTGTCGTCCGCCGCGCCGGCTGTCGGCTCCTCCGTCCCCAACCGGGTAGTGAGGAAGCAGCCGGTGTAGCCGCCGCCCGACACCGTCGACAGGAAATCCACGTCGCGCAGCAGGTTGCGGTCGGCCAGCACCTGCATGGCCCCAAGGCAGAAAGTCGCCGAACGGATGCCGCCGCCCGAGAGCCCGACTCCGACCGCGTTTATGTGGGCCGGCGTCCTGATGCCATGGATCTCGCGGCGCCTGTGTACCTCCTTCGCCTCGGCTTGGTTGATGTGACCGGCGACGTCGGTATCGATGAGGTGATCGCCGACGATGCCGAACCGCACATCCTCAAGGCAGCGCCGCAGGTCGCGATGGGACAGCACGGGCGGCGACAGCTCGTCCTCGTCGCGCGTGCCGTAGGCCATCTCGTGCATATCCTGGGCGAACTCCCGCAGCCGGGACTGCACCACGGCGAGGTCGCCCCGGAACTCGTCGGCGCCGTCCCGCGAGTCCAGCCGCCCCTCGGCGAGGGCCCGGTGCCACTTGGCGGTCACTGGCCGCAGGTCGACATTCAGCATGTGCGTGACGGCGCGGGCGAAGCCGGCGCAGCCCGGATGGCCCTTCATGGCGGCGCGCGCGTGGTCGAAGATCTCGCGCAGGCTCTGAAGCGCGCGCGTTTCCACTCCTGACTGGTAGGGCAGCGGCTGCACCGAAATGCGCGTGCGCAGCTCCGACAGGAAATCGTGGGCCGCCAGCTGGTCCGGCGTGGGCGTTGGCGGTGGATTCGTCGTGCCCATGGCTTCCCCCCGCGCCGCCGGTCATCGAGATTCCGACGGCCGCAACCTTGCGTTCCAGGAGTCGTTGCAGACCCCTGCCGAGTGTGCGAAATTCTCTTCAACGACACAACGGACTTGAGGGCAGGGCGCGAACGTGCCTGCAGCCGCTCAGTGCGCGAATTGCGGCGAACCGACGCGCACGCGTGCGCAGCCCAATACGGAAGCACAGACGGTTGCCGCGGGCAGCATGGTCCGCTAACCGAAGACGGGTCGGCGCCACGGCTGGGGGTCGTGCCGCGCGGCCGGCGTCGCTTGTTGATATCGCATCCGCCGGTATGATCGGCTGCGAGACGTTCGGGGGGACACGGCATGAGCTCACATCAGACGACGCTCATCCCGGAGGTCTTCGTCCTCTGGCATCCGAATTGCCGGCTCGGAGATCCGCTGGCGCGGCGCATCCTCGCGTGGCTGCGGCCAGGCAACGGCTTCGGGCCCGAGGTCTTCTACCGTTCCCTGCCGGCACCCGGAGCGCCAGCGAACGGCCTGCCCCTCCCGTTGCCGGACGTGCAGGGCCGGCCCGTCCCGACCTCGATCGAGCCGCGGCAGCGGCATGAGATCACCAATCAACAGATCGTCATTCCCCTGATCGACGAGCACATGGTGTCCGATCCCGCGTGGCGCCATTGGCTGGCGCAGCTTGCGCCCGCCCCGAGATCCGCCGACCGCCGCGTGATGATGCCGGTCGCCCTCGATCCGACGGCCTACAACATGCCCCAAGGTCTGCGCGAACTGAACTACCTCCGGCCCGCAGGCGTGCCCTTGCCCGACGGCGAGGACATTGACGGCAAGGCATTCGAGACGGCGGCGCGGTCCTTGCAAAAGCAGATAACCGAAGCGATGTGCCGCCTGCTGCTGCCGCGCCCGCAGGTGGCGGGCGGCGCGCCGGGCGCAGCGGCGGATCTGCTGCCCAAGGTGAACGTCTTCCTGAGCCACGCCAAGGAAGACGGCAAGAGACCGGCGCAGCGGTTGCGTGACTACATCTACAGCCAGACCCAGCTGGCAGCCTTCTTCGACGAGAACGACATTGCGTTCGGCGCCGCCTTCAGCCGCGTCATCCGGCAGGACCTGACGTCGCCCGAAACCGCGGCGTTCATCGCGGTACGCAGTGCCCGCTATGCCAGCCGTCCCTGGTGCCGGCGGGAACTCTCGCTGTTCCGGCGGCCGCGCCGCGTGCCGTCTCCGGCCGGCACCCTCGAGTGCTGGCGGCTCTATCCCTCGCTGGTGGTCGAGGCGATGGAGGGCCGCCGGCAGTCGTATGGAATTCCCGAGCTGGGCAACTGCCCGATGATCCGCTGGACCGATTCCGACGAGACGCTCGAGGAACTGATCGTCACGACGATCATCCGGGACGCGATGCTGGCGTCCTTCCACGCCACCCTGGGCGCGTCGATCACGGCGAAGCCGGGCCGGATCGTCCTCAACTGGCTGCCCGATCCGACGACGTTGATGCACATTGACGCCGTGCGGGAACGGTCCGAGTGCGAGGTCGTGTACCCCGGCCGCGACCTTTCCGGTCTCGATCTTGACGTGCTGGACGAGTTCTTTCCTCATGTGACATTGCGGTCATTCGAGGAGGTGCTGTCGTGACGGCGTCCGGCAAATACCGCTCCCAGGAACTGGCGAACAAGGTCATCGCCTTCTCGATATCCTATCAGCGCGACAACCTGCTGGCCCGCGGCATGGGCCTCGAGCATCTGCGCGAGCTGCTGTTGCGCCTGGCGCGGCTGTTCCTGCGATGCGGCGCCGACCTCGCCTACGCCGGCTATTGGAAGGAAGCCGACGACAATTTCACCTATGACCTGCTGCGCCTGATCAGCGCCGAACAGGAAGACAACAGCCTGGGCGGGCCGGATACGAGCCTGCGCATCGGCAAGCTCTACAATCACTCCGCCTGGCCCGCCTATCTCGACATCACGCCCAGGATCGAGGCGCAGTGGATCAATTGCTGCCGCATCATCCGGATCACGCAGCAGCAGGCGGGCATCGCAGACGAAGACGTCGTCGCCGACAACAAGCGACACTACAGGTCCGCGCGCACAGCCTTGAACGCAGCGGTCACGCTGAGTGCCATGCGCCGGCTGTCGATGCACGCGATACCGATCGAGATGCCGGATGCCCCCTCGGAGACCGCTCCGCGGATAGACGCGCGCGTGCTTCTCGGCGGCAAGGCGGACGGCTACTCCGGGTTCGTGCCCGGGATATTCGAGGAGGCGCTGCTGACGCTGCGCGAGAAGTGCCCGCTCTACATCCTCGGTGGCTTCGGCGGGGCCGCAGGCATCCTCGCCGAGGCGATCCTGAAAAACGATCCCCCCCGGCCGAAGGAACTGACGGCCGCATGGCACATCGAACGCAACCAGGCCCTGGTCCGGCTGCTGGAGAGCGCGGACCGGTTCGGCCTGCCGACAGACTGCCGATCGACCGAGGCGACGCTCGATGAGCTGTTTCCCCTGCTTGAGGAGGCGCGCAAGAGCCCGAGCGCCGTCCTGGGCACTGGTCTGACCGACGATGAGACGCGCGAGCTTCTGGAAACCCGCAGCGTCGCGAACGCCGTGCACCTCGTGCACCGCGGACTCCTCGCCGGCCCTTAGCGCCTGACCGAAAATGCAGAAAACGCTTCATGGTGAGCTTGTCGAACCATGAAGCGCCGCACCCCTGCCCGTGCGAGGCCTTCATGGTTCGACAAGCTCACCATGAAGGCAACAAGACCGGTGCATTTCCAGTCAAGCCCTTAGCGCCGGCCGCCTCCAGGGTCCGTTCCAGGTCGCACCTCGCCGCCTTGCGCGGCCGTCAGTGGCCGGCTGCCCACGCCGTCGGACGGAAGCGCGGGCGGCGCGTTTGCGTGGTCAACCGGCTGACCTGCGGTCAGCGCCAGTCGCCCTCGTCGCGCAGACCCAGCCCCTCGAGCTTGCGACGCGTCTCTTCATCGAGCGGGTGCGGCTGGTTGCCGTTCAGCCGCACGACGGTCATCTCGGCGGTGGCGATGCAGGCGCCGTCCTTGAACACGCCGCTGCCGAGGCGGATCGACGAGGTGCCGACCGACAGCACGCCGCAACCGATCTCGACGTCGCCCGGCCAATGCGATTCGCGCAGGAAGCTGACGTCGAGCCGGGCCGAGATCGAGCGCATCGGTGGCGTGTAGTTGATCAGGCCGGCGTCGCGGATGAAGGTCAGCCGGCCGGTCTCGAAATAGGCGCAGACCGCCACGTTGTTGACGTGGCCGGCGGCATCCTGGTCGGAGAAGCGCACCGTGTCGCGCGACCAGTGCGGATAGACGCGCCGGTCCTGGAGTTTCGGGTTGCGCGACACGGGCGGTCTCCCCTCTTCCTTGCCACAAAAAGTCATGTCGAGCGCAGCGGGACATCTCGTGGAAAGGAGTCTCCACTCGCGGAAGATCCCTCGCTGCGCTCGGGATGACGGCCAAACCAACCGCCGCAAGATCCTTCGCTTCGCTCAGGATGACGGCAGCGTCGGCACAACCGCAGCTGCCTACTCCGCCGCGTGCGCGGCGGGCAGTTTCGCCGCCTCGGACTCGTGGCCTTTCTGGTGGAAGTAGTTCTTGCGATAGAACTCCAGCACCAGGTCGCGGTAGACGGCGGGCGGGTACTTCGGCGGATCGTCGGGGCCGCGGCAGGTCGGCAGCACCTCGATCGTGGCGGCGACGTTGGGGCTGTAGAAAAACGCGACCGAATAGCGGTCCTTGCCCGAATCGTTGAGCACGCCGTGCGGCGTCGACAGGTAGCGGTCGTTGGACCAGCGCCGCATCATGTTGCCGAGATTGACCAGGAACGTGCCCTCGATCACCGGCGGCGGGAACCATTCACCCGACGGCAGGCGCACGGCCAGCCCCGGCACGTCCTCGCGCGCCAGGATGGTGAGGAAGCTGTTGTCGGTGTGCGGCGCCTGGCCGAAGACGTTGTCCTCGTCGGTTTCCTGGGGTGGATAGTGCAGGAAGCGCAGGTTGATGTGGGCCTCGTCGGCGAAATGCGGCGCGAACCAGTCCGGCGGCAGGTCCAGCGACGTGGCGAACACCGGCAGCATGCGCTCGCCCAGCGCCGTGAGCGTATGGAAGTAACGCATCATGTCGGGGCGGATATCGGGCAGGCTGTCGGGCCACTGGTTGCGGCCGCGCAACGGCAGGCCGGCCAGCACGTCGCGGTGGCCCGCGCCGCGGTCGTGACTGATGAAGAAGCTCTCGTTCTGGTTCGGCTTCGTGGCCTTGTGCACCGTCGAGGCGCCCTGCACCGAGGCGTTCATCGGCAGGTAGCCGATGTTGTTCTGGTTGAGCCGCAGCCCGAGCTTGTCGTCCAGCGGCAGCGCGTGGAAGCGCCGTGACGCGGCGAAGGCGCGGTCGACGATGTCCTGCGGTACGCCATGGCCGGCGATGTAGAAGAAACCGACCTGCTCGCAGGCGTCCTTCACCTGCCGGGCCAGCGGCGCGAGCGCACCGGGGCCGCCCACGAAGTACGGGCCGAAATCGATGATCGGGATCTTGGCCGCGACATCGGCGACATCGCGCACGGCATGCTGCTTGAAGAGGTGCACCGGTGGCCTCCCTTGGCTGCGCGGCAGTCTAGCCCCAACCCGGCCGACACTCCACCTGCGCCGGACGCAGGGGCGTCATGTCGCTGGGGGCGCGTCACTCCAGTGACGCGTCATGGTTGGGAACGCCGGCTTCAGCCGGCTCATGATCTGTCGCTTCGCGCCGGTGCCGGCAGGATGCCGGCGCTCCCAGACGCGCCACTGGAGTGGCGCGCCCCCAGCGAACGCCTGCCATGCTGCCGGCGAGTTGCCGGGAACCCAGCCGGCGGCCTACCCTTTCCGGCAACAAGCGAGCCTTGGAGAGGAAGCGCCATGCAGCCCGTGTTCGATCTGTCGTGCGTGCATCGGCTGAAGTTCGCGGGCGGCATCGATGCCGACGGCCACGTGCTGGAGGCTGCTGACCTGTGGGAGAGCTATATCGAGGCGCGCTATCGCGATCGCGCGATGCGATTGAAGCGCGACTCCGACGGGCTGGAGTACCTGGAGATCAACGGCCAGCCTTCGAAGATGACACGCAAGGGCTTCCCGGCGACGCTTGGGCGGATGGGCCAGAAGGAGCTGGAAGCCTTCAAGCCGCATCCCGACAAGACCTACGCCGCCAGCATGCCGTACGGCGCCTGCGATGCCGCCCAGCGCCTGAAGCTGCTCGACGCCGAGGGTCTCGACGCCGCCGTGCTCTATCCCACGCTCGGCATCCTGTGGGAGGCTGAGCTCGAGGACGCGGAGCTGTCGCAGGCCTATTGCCGCGCCTACAACCGCTGGATCGCCGACTTCTGCCGCGACAGCCGCGGGCGCCTGGTGCCGATCGCGCACCTGTCGCTGGGCGATCCCGCCGCCGCCGCGCTCGAGCTGGAGCGCGCCGTGAAGGACGGCTGCCGCGGTGGCTTCGTCGTGCCCTTCACCATCAACCGCAAGCCGCACGGCGATCCCGTGCACGATCCGGTCTACGCCAAGGCGGTCGAGCTCGACGTGCCCATCGCGATCCATCCAAGCTTCGAGCCTTTCGCGTTGCGGTCGACGCGGTTCGAGAACGGGCATCGCCTGCCGCTGCTGTCGGCGGCGCGCGCCAGCGATGGCGTGCGGCATGCGTTCACGACCTTCTTCGACTTCGCGACCTTCGACCGCTTCCCCAAGCTGAAGCTCGTCATCCTCGAGTCGGGCGCCGGCTGGATCGGCTACTGGCTCGACCGCCTCGATGGCGTCATCGGAGCGACGTTCCTCGGCGAGCGTGCGCCGCTCAAACACAAGCCCAGCGACTATTTCCGGCGCCAGTGCTGGATCTCCGGCGATCCCGACGAGCGCACCATCCCGGCGATGGCGGCGCTCTACGGCCCCGACCGCTTCTTCTGGGCCAGCGACTATCCGCACCCCGATCACACCGGCGACTATCTCGCGGCGCTGGAAGCGACGGCAGCGACGATGCCGGAAAAGGCGCGCGCCGGCCTGCTGGGCGGCAACGTGCGCGCGGCGTACGGGTTGTAGGACCTGCTGGCCTCGTTCGCGGTCGACGGCAAGGCGCCGCGCTCGGTCATGGTGATGACGGTGGACGCGATCTATTTCCAGTGCGCCCGCGCCCTGGTGCGGTCCGAGCTGTGGAACCCCGCCCGGCACGTCGATCCCAAGAGCCTCCCCAGCGCCGGCCAGATCCTCGCGGCGCTGAGCGCCAACCGCGTCGGCGGTGACGACTACGACCGCGCCTGGCCCGAGCGCGCGAAGCAGACGATGTGGTGACGGTCGGGCCGCGCCGCTCCAGCGGCGCTCTTGGTCTGTCGCGGTGGGGGAAGAGCGCCGCTGGAGCGGCGCGGCCCGACCTCACGCGCGGCGCGCTACCCCATCACCCTCACCCATGCGACGCTGACCACGCCCAGCAGCAGCGTCACGCCGGTGAGGATGAGCACGACCCAATCCCATTTCGACATTCACACCCTGCCCAGGCCCGGCGGCGGGCGGTCGCGCACCAGAGAGTCATAGGAATAGACACCGATTCGATCGCCGCGGTTGCCGTGCGGTGCGGCATAGATTTCGATCGATTCATCGTTACCGACGGTGATCAAGCGGCCGGCACCAAACCACTTGTCGCCTTTGCGCACATCAAATCCGATATCGACCTTATAGGTTTTCGTCATACACGGGCTCCACCGGTCACGTGCCTGCTCCCCCGCCTTGTGCGACTGAACGCTGCCCGTTCGATCGTGCTTTGGAAATGAACCCTGCAAAAATCGGCTGCTAATTCGGCGTGATTTGCAGGGGCTCTGCTGTAATCCAGCGTGGTTATCCTGCACAGCGGAAGAGTTGCTCCTTCCTGACCGTAATCTGATGTCAGGACTCCCGGACACACGGACCGTCGGGTTGATGATGAACTCAAGCCTGACGCTGCCGTCCGACATTCCTTCATGCCGCCGCAACATCGCCGACGACGCGCACGCGCACGCGCAGCGAGTTGCCCGGCAGGTAAGCGAGCGGCATGTCCTCGGTCTCGATGGTCGAGAGCGTCGAGCGGTCGGCGCCGGCGGCGGTGGCGCGGTCGGCAGCGATCTCGCGGGCCCGGGCAATGGCATCGACGCGCGCGAGACCGCGGAAGATCTGGTCGCATTCGCCCGAGACTTGCGCGATGGCGGCGCCGACGGCGTTGGCGCAATCGCCGTGCTGCACGCGCACGACGCGCGACACACCCTCGACCCGGTCCGGCACCAGGAAGGCGCCGCCGCCGACCGCGACCAGCGGCACGTCGCCGGCCTCGGTCTTCATGCGGTCGATCGTCTCCTCGACCATGCGCCTGGCTTCGGCGAAGACCCGGGCACAAGTCACGTCGTCGAGGTGCGCGACCCTGGCGCGGTCGCCCAGGGCGAGCCGGCCGCTGGCCACGGCGATATCGGTGGTGGTGAGCTGCTTGCCGCCGAAGGCGACGCCCTCCTTGAGCAGGCGATAGCCCACCGACAACGGCCCGACCTTCAACGGGTCGAGCGACACGTGGCTGCCGCCGCCCAGCCCGATCGACATCAGGTCGGGCATGCGGAACAGCGTACGCACGCCGCCGATCCTGACCACGGAGTTGGCCTCGCGCGGGAAGCCGTGCTTGAGTTGGCCGACGTCGGTGGTGGTGCCGCCGACGTCGATCACCATCGCGTCCTGCAGGCCCGACAGGTAGGCGCCGCCGCGCATGGAGTTGGTGGCGCCCGAGGCGAAGCTGTAGACCGGCAGGCGGCCGGCCTGCGCCGCCTCGACCACGGTGCCGTCGTTCTGGGTGATGAACAGCGGCGCGTCGATGAAGCTGTCGGCGATCGCCTTCTCGAAGGCGGCGATGGTGTCGCGCGCCAGGTCGGCCAGCGCCGCGTTCAGCAGGCCGGCGTTCTCGCGCTCCAGCAGGCCGATGCGCCCGAGGTCTGACGAGCAGGTGATGGCCGCATCCGGCAGCGCGCGCGCCACGATGGCGGCAGCCTGCTTCTCATGCGACGGATCCAGCGGCGAGAAGCTGGCGGAGATCGCGACCGCATGCAGGCCCTTCGCCTTCATCTCGCGTGCCGCGCTTTCGATGGCGCCAGTGTCCAGCGGCATGAACGGCCGGCCGTCATACTCGTGGCCACCCTCGACCATCCAGACGCCGCCGCGCACGATCTCGGCGAGGTCGTCGGGCCAGTCACAGAACGGCGGCAGCGAGGCGCTGGCCGGCATGCCCAGCCGCAGGGCCGCGACCCTGGTCAGGTGGCGGCGCTGCACCACGGCGTTGATGAAATGCGTCGTGCCGATCATCACGCCGTCGATGCGCTTGCTGCGCAACATGCCGGTCTGGCCCAGCGCGGTCAGCGACTCGAGGATGCCCGTGGTGATGTCCTCGCTGGTCGGCGCCTTCACCGCGCGCACGACCTTGCCCTCCTCGATCAGCACCGCGTCCGTGTTGGTGCCGCCGACATCGATCCCGATCCGTCTCATGATGATCTTCCAAAGCTCCGAGGAATTGATCGCTTCATGGTGAGCTTGTCGAACCATGAAGCGGTCTGCACCACCGTCCGTGCGAAGCCTTCATGGTTCGACCCGGCAAGACGCGAAGCGTCTGCCTGTGCTCACCATGAAGGCTTCCTTGAGCGTGTCTCGCACCATCCGACTCATGATGCGAACACGCTCCTGAAGTCGAGGTCGTAACCGAAGGCGCGCGGGCCGACGTGGGCCAGGCCCTTCGCGCTGAGGAACACGTCGGGCGGCCGCAGCGCGATCACCGTGACGCGCTGGCCGTAGCGGATGATCTCGGTGCCCACCGCCTCGCCCGCGACGCTGTCGAGCACGCAGATCAGGTCGGGTGACATGGCGATCGGCGCGCCGTCTCGCCATGCCACGATCCACTCGTTCTGGAAACTGATCTCCATGGCCGAGCCGCGCCAGTCGTCCACGCCCTCGAACCGCACGCGCCCGCGCAGGTATCCTTCGGTGGCGCGGCGCTCGACGTCCACGACCTTGCCCTTGTAGAGCACCTTGCCCGGCTCGACCGACAGGATCGCGGCGATCGGGTCCTCGTGCCTACGCTGCGCCTCGCGCACGGCATGGCCGATGGCGATCGCCTTGGTCGTGGTGCCGTGGATGCCCCACTGCTTCACCTCGGCGCCGGTGCGCGGCGCCTGGCAGGTCATGGCGACGGAGCCGTACTCGACGCAGATCTTGCGCGCGATCCGCTCCATCCACTTCCAGGTCGGCACCTTGTCGACGATCGCCTCCAGGCCGCGCACATCGACGGTGGCGAGCGGCCAGGGCCGCAGGCCGCCGATCGCGACACTGGTCATCTGCGCCTCGGGCCAGGCGCGGCCCATGGTGTCGGAATCGATCACCGGCCGCTTCAGGTGCGCCGCCGCCATCAGCGGCCGCACGCCGTTGCCGCCGCCGATCTCCACCCCCATGATGCCGGCGAAGCGACGGCCGAGGCGCTCCTCCATCACCTCGACGGCGCGGGCGATGGTCCGGCTGTCGGTCAGCCGCTCCAGGCCGACCAGCGGCGCGCCGACGCCGGCGACGACGGCCACCGGGTCGTCGTCGCCGAGGTCGCTCGCCGGCATGAGCTGCACGCGATGGCCGTCGCGGTAGAGCTGGCGCATGTTGAGCAGCGACAGGTAGGGATTGCCGCCGCCGCCGGTGCCGAGGATCCAGGCGCCGACGGCCAGCGACTCGATGTCATCGACGGTGATGTCGCGACGGGGCATCGAGCTTCAGCCCTCCGCCGGCTCACGGCTGTCGCGCATGCGGCCCCCTTCCGTCGTCCCGAGCGGAGCCGCACGCAGTGCGGCGCAGTCGAGGGACCTTCTCTCCACAACGAAGGTCGTTGTTGTGGAAAGAAGGTCCCTCCACGCGGCCCTTCGGGCCTTGGTCGGGACGACGGGGAATTTCGCCGGATCGGGTCACGCGAACACGCTCCGGAAATCGATGTCGTAGCCGAAGGCGCGCGGGCCGACGTGGGCCAGACCCTTCGCGCTGAGGAACACGCCGGGCGGCGGCAGCACGATCACGGTGACGCGCTGGCCGTAGCGGATGGTCTCGGTGCCCACCGCCTCGCCGGAGACGCTGTCGAGCACGCAGATCAGCTCGGGCGACATCGCGACCGGCTCGCCGTCGCGCCAGGCCACGATCCATTCGTTCTGGAACGCCAGCTCCATGCCGGTGCCGCGCCAGTCGTCCATGCCGTCGAAGCGCGTGCGGCCGCGCAGGAAGCCTTCGGTGGCGCGGCGTTCGACGTCGACGACCTTGCCGCGGTACAGCACCTTGCCGGGCTCGACCGAGAGAATTGCGGCGATCGGATCCTCGTGCTTGCGCTGCGCCTCACGCACGGCATGGCCGATGGCGATGGCCTTGGTGGTGGTGCCGTGGATGCCCCACTGCCTGACCTCGGCGCCAGTGCGCGGCGCCTTGCAGGTCGAGGCAATGGAGCCGTACTCGACGCAGATCTTGCGGCTCACCCGCTCCATCCATTTCCAGGTCGGGACCTTCTGCACGATCGATTCCAGCCCGCGCACGTCGACGGTGCTCAGCGGCCACGGTTGCAGGTCGCCGACCGCGACGCTGGTCATCTGCGCCTCGGGATAGGCGCGGCCCATCATGTCGGCGTCGATCACCGGCCGCTTCAGGTGCACCGCGGCCATCAGCGGCTGGATGCCGTTGCCGCCGCCGATCTCCAGCGCCATGACGCCGCGGAAGCGATGACCGGTGTATTCCTCCATCAGCGACACGGCGCGCGCGACGGTGCGGCTGTCGGTCAGCCGCTCCTGGCCGACCAGCGGCGCGCCCATGTTGGAGACGGCGGCCACCCAGTCGTCGTCGGCCAGGTCCTCGACCGGCATCAGCTGGGCGCGGTGCCCTTCCTTGTAGAGCTGGCGCATGTTGAGCAGCCCGAGATACGGGCTGCCGCCGCCGCCTGTGCCCAGCACCCAGGCGCCGACGGCCAGCGACTCGATGTCGTCGGCGGTGATGTCACGCAAAGCCATCAGTCCAGCAACTCCCTCAGGATCCGCCCGGTGGCGGTGATCGCCAGCAAGGTCGGCACGTCAAGCACGCGCTTCACGATCTCCTTGGTGCGCGGCGTGTAGCTCATGCAGTCCATGGCCACGAGGTCCGGCTTGTGTGCCTTCACTCGCGCGGCCGCTTGCTCAACGGCCGCTTCATCGCCGCTGGGCACCAGCGCCTCGGCCACGACCTCGACGCCGGGCCGCTGCCACTTGTCCTTCAACTTCGCGGCCTGCTCCGGCAGCGGCACCAGCAGCGCCAGCCGGCCCTGCGGCAGCAGGCCGGCAGCGAGGCCGGCCAGCACGCGCGAGGGGAACAGCACGCCGGCGTCGCCCGCCATCGGCGGGAAGGCGCCGGTGCAGTTGAACACCAGCGCGTCGGCGCTGTCGGCGCGCAGCTTCGCCAGGGTGTCGGGCGCGCGGGCGATCACGGCACGCTTGGAGATCTTCGCGTCGCGCCCGCCGGGCAGGCGCGTGTAGAGCGCGTCGCCGCCGTCGACCGGCGGCAGCGCGTCGATCTCGCTGTCGGACAAGCCGTCGAGGCAGCCGCGCATGACGATCCGGGTGCCGTCAGGTGCCTGGGCCGCGAACAGGGCGGCGATGTCGGGCCGCGGCGCCTGCCCGATCACGGCGATGCCAAGGGTGCGTGGCATGGGTCAGTCTTCCGCCGCGAGCGCGCCACTCATAGGCGCCAACTTTGGCTGTTCACCCACCTCCTCACCCTGAGGAGCGAGCGAAGCGAGCGTCTCGAAGGGTGGGGAACTGTACCGGCGGCTCGAAAACCCTGAACTCACCACCTCGACTGTTGCCACCCTTCGAGACGGCCGCCCCTGCGCTGCGCTCCGGGGCGGCCTCCTCAGGGTGAGGAGCGGTGTGGGCCAGCCAAAGTTGGCGCCTATGGGCGCGCCGCTCCAGTGGCGCGTCTTCGTCTGAGAGGGCATATGACGCGCCACTGGAGTGGCGCGCCCCCAGCAAAACAACATGATCTCAATCCTCCAGCACCACGGCGTCGGCGGCGTTCCAGGCGAGGCCGACCTCGGCGCCGACGGGGCGCACGGCCTCGCCGATATTGGTCTCCTTGGCCAGCAGGTGGCGGTCGCCGGCCGAGGCGATGCGGTAGAGCACCTGGCCGCCCAGGAAGTTCGCGCTCTCGATGCGGCCGGCGATGGCGCCTTCCGCAGGCGCCACGATGCGCGCCTTCTCCGGCCGCACCGCGACCGCGCCCGCACCGGGGCGTGCGCCGTTCATCACGGCCGGCAGGACGCGTCCGTTGTCGGTGGTGAACCGTCCGCCGTCCCACGTGCCGTCGAACAGGTTGATCTCGCCGATGAAGTCGGCGACGAAACGCGTGCGCGGACGGTCGTAGATCTCCGACGGCGTGCCGACCTGCTCCAGCCGCCCGTCGTTCATGACGGCGATGCGGTCGGACATCGCCAGCGCCTCCTCCTGGTCGTGCGTGACGAACACCAGGGTGACACCGAGATCCTTCTGCAGCTGCTTGAGCTCGAACTGCATGGACTGGCGCAGCTTGCGGTCGAGCGCGCCCAGCGGCTCGTCGCACAGCAGCACCGGCGGGCGGATGACGATGGCGCGCGCCAGCGCCACCCGCTGCTGCTGGCCGCCCGACAGCTGGCTCGGCCGCCGCTGGTCGTAGCCGGTGAGCGCCACCTGCTCCAGGGCCTCCGACACGCGCGCCGGGATGACGTTGCGGTGCACGCCGCGCATGCGCAGGCCGAAAGCGACGTTCTCCGCCACCGTGCGGTGCGGGAAGAGCGCGTAGGACTGGAACACCATGCCCATGTCGCGCTTGTGCACCGGCACGTCGGTGATGTCGGTGCCGCCGACGCGGATGCGGCCGGTGTCCGGCGCCTCGAAGCCGGCGATCATGCGCAGGGTGGTGGTCTTGCCGCAGCCCGACGGCCCCAGCAGCGAGAAGAACTCGCCCGGCTCGATGGCGAGCGTGACGTCGTCGACGGCCCTCACCTTGCCGTCGAACGTCTTGCTGACGCCGTCCAGCCGGATGTCGGCCGAGGCGCGGGGAGAGGAGGCGACGTTGGTCATGCGACTATCGGACCCACGTCATTCCGAGCGCAGCGAGGAATCTTCCGCGAATGGGGACTCCATTCGACGAGATGTCTCGCTGCGCTCGACATGACGGCCTGAACGGACAGCATCAGCCACCGTGCTCACCCCTTCAGCAGGCGGGTGACCTTGGCGTCGATCTCTTCCTTGCGGGCGTTGTACCATTTCCAGTCGGGCTGGATGAGTTGCGCCACCTTGGCTTCGGTGTTGAACAGCCGGGCGTCGTACTTGGGGTCGAGCTTCACCTTCTTGTTCGAGGGCGAATACCACACTGTCTCCGACAGCTTCTTCTGCACGTCGGGCCGCAGCATGTAGTCGATGTAAGCGTAGGCCAGCTCCTTGACCTTGGAGCCCGGCGTGACGTTCAGCACCTGCTCCAGCGCCAGCACGCCTTCGCTCGGGATCGCGAACTCGATCGGCTGGTTCTGGCCGTCGTAGCGGTAGATGCCGCTGTCGTGGATCACGCCCATGCTGACCTCGCCGGCCAGCAGCATCTTTTCCATCTGGCCGGTGAAGTCGACCAGCTTGATCGGCTTCAGCGCTTCCAGCGCCTTGTAGGCGGCGTCCAGGTCGTTGAAGCCCTTGCCGTAGATCTTGCCCAGCATCATCAGGTGCGCCTGGCCGAGGCTGTTGACCGGGATGATGTAGCCGCCGCGCGCGCCGGCCAGCGCCGGGTCGGCGAGATCCTTCCACGAGGTCGGCTTCTTCAGTCCCTTGTCGGTGCGATAGCCCAGGCCGATGGCGCTGGTGAAGATCGACACCCCGACGATCTTGTCGCTGATCGCGTAGGGATAGACATCGGCAATGTTGGGAACCTTCTTGTGGTCGAGCTTGGCTTCGACCAGGCCTAGCTCGACGCAGCTCCACTGCTCGTTGGAGTTGGTGTGCAGCATGTCGTAGACAGGGTTGCTCTTGGGGCTCGCCTGCAGCTTGGGCACGAAGGGGAAGGCCTGATCTGCCGACACCGTGCACTTGAATTCCTTCTCGAAGGCGGGCAGCACCTCGCCCTTCATGATCTCGCCCCACTTGCCGCCCCAGGTGGTGATCTTCAGGGTGGCGGTCTGGGCATGCAGGATGGCAGGCGCGCCAAACGTGGCGAGCGCCGCGGCGCCCGCGCCGGCTTTCAGCGTGGCGCGGCGGGTGATGCGGATTTTCTCAGTCATGTCGTCACTCCCCTGTCAAAGCTTGACGTAGGCCTTGAGGCCGATGACACGTTCGAGCAGCAGCACTACGGACAACGCCAGCAAGATCGAGACCATGGACGCCGCGGCGATGGCGCCGTCGAGGTCGAACTTCATGTAGTTGAACAGCACGACCGGCAGCGTCTCGCCCTTGGGCGGCACCAGGAACAGCGAGATCGGGAACTGGTCGAACGAGACGATGAAGGCGAAGATGCCGCCGGCGATCACGCCCGGGCGGATCAGCGGCAAGGTCACCTCGAAGAACACGCGTGTTGGCGAGGCGCCGAGGATCGCCGCCGCCTCCTCGACGCGGGTGTCGAAGTTGGCCAGCACCGCCAAGGTGGTGCGCAGCACGTAGGGCACCGCGACCAGGGTGTGGCCGACGATCAGGCCCCACACCGGCCGGTCCAGCTCGGCGAGCTGGAACACCTGGAACAGCGCCAGGCCGGTGAGGATCGCCGGCAGCATCAGCGGCGACATGAAGAATGCCGTGAGGATGCGGGCGCCGGGCAGCCGGCCACGCACCAGTGCGAGCGCGCAGGCGCCGCCGATCAGCATCGACAGCAGCAGCACGACCACGGCGACGCGCAGGCTCAGCCACAGCGAGACCATGAAATCGTCGTTGGCGAAGAACTTGGCGAACCAGCGCCAGGTGATGCCGACCGGCGGGAAGGAGATGTAGGGCGTCGGGTTGAGCGCGAACACCGCGACGATCGCGATCGGCGCCAGCAGGAAGGCGATGATGGCGCCGTTCAGGGTGTAGTAGGCGGCGCGGCCGAGGTCGAAGCTGCGCGCGCTCATGTCAGCCCCTCCTGGCCGGAGAAGCGGGCCAGCACGTGGTTGTAGGCGATGACCACGACCAGTGACACGGCCAGCAGGATCACGCCCAGGGCGCCGGCGAAGCCGAGATTGAACGACGAACTCACCTGCTGGTAGATCAGCATCGGCAGGGTCAGCACGTTGGTGCCGCCCATCAGGAACGGTGTGACGTAGGCGCTGATCGACAGCGCGAAGACCAGCAATGAGCCGGCGAGGATGCCGGGCAGGCTGAGCGGCAGCGTGACCTCGCGGAAGGCGCGCAGGCGCGAGGCGCCGAGGTTGCGCGCCGCCTGCTCCAGCCGCTCGTCGATGCGGCCGATCACGCCGGTCAAGGTCAGCACCATGAACGGCACGTAGATGTGCACCAGGGCCACGACGGTGCCGAGCTCGTTGTACATCAGCGGCAGCGGCTTCTCGATCAGGCCCAGCCCGATCAGGGTCGTGTTGATGACGCCCCTGTCCTGCAGGATCGTCATCCAGGCGAAGGTGCGCACCACGATTCCGGTCAGCATGGGCGCGATCACCGCCATCAGCAGCAGCGCGTGGCCCAGCCGCGACTTCATCCGCGCCATCCAGTGCGCCAGGGGATAGCCGATCAGCAGCGCCGCGCAGGTCGTGATGATGCCGATGCGCAGGGTCGACCACAGCGCGTCATGGTAGAGGTCGTCGCCGAGGAAGCGGGCGTAGTGGCGCGGCGTGACATGGACGTTGGGGTTCTGCACCGGATTGCCGCTCAGCACCGACAGCACCGCCATCGTGCCGAACGGCAGCACGAAAAAGACGACGAACAGCAGCAGCGCCGGGCCCACCAGCCACGCGATCGGCGACACCGACGGCCGTGCCGGTCGCGGGCCCGGTAACGTGCCGGGGATCGTGTCGGCGAGGCTAGCCATGGGCGCTGCGCACCGTGCGTGCCGGCGGCAGATCGCCGAACCGGGCCGCGAGCTGTGCCGCATGGTCACGCAGCTGCGTCACCAGCTCGCGCCGCTCCCGCCGGTCGACATGCAGTGCCGAAAAGGCGAAGTACAACGCCACCGCCTCGTCCGTGCGCGGGTCGGCGACGGCCACCGATACGGCACCGACGCCCGGCATCGATTCCTCTTCCGCCTCCTCCCAGCCCACGGCGCGCACCTGGCGCAGGCGGTCCATGAGCGCCGCCAGGGAGCGCGGCGCGGCCGGCAGCAGCGGCCGCGGGAACGTGCGGAAGCGCGTGGCGATCTCGGCGTCGTCGAGCCGCGCCAGCAGGCAGCGTCCGGTCGAGGTCGCCCACGCCGGGCCGCGGTTGCCCGGCGGCGTCACGACGCGCAGCGGCCGCGTGCCGGCGCGGCTGCGCAGCACCACGATCTCGGTGCCGTCGAGCTGCGAGATGCCCGTGGCATGGCCGGTGCGGCGCGTGAGCTCGGCCATCACCGTGTCCGCGGCCTCGACCAGCGGCTGGCCGGCGGCATAATGCCGCCCGACCTCCAGCAGCAGGATGCCCACGCGGTAGCGCGCGGTCGCCGGGTCGCGCTCCAGCAGGCCGTGCGCCGCCATGTCCTTGAGCACGCGCGATGCCGTGCTCTTGGGCAGGTCGAGCGCCTGCGCCACCTCGCTCACGCCCGCTTCCGGGCCGTGGTGACGCAGCCAGCGCAGGATCAAGACGGCGTTCGACAGGGCGCTCATCGATGTTCCAGTTTATGGAACCAGGTTCCTTTTTCCGGACCATAGAAATCGGCGTCCGGCCTGTCAATCGGCCGGCCGGCGACCGCAGCCATGCAGGCATGCACGGGCTGGCGGTTCGGAATCACGATCGCCGGCACGCGCTTTGCTGCTGCCAGGGGTTTGCCCGAGCCGCTCCACTCCCGCCGAGGGAAGATTGCCGGGACAATGGACGCGTTCATTGCTCGTCGCACTGTCGCGGGCGGGAGAATGAGATACGGGATTCGCGCTTATCAGCGATATGAGTGCTGCCTGGACCTCATTTGCCCTGAACGGGTGCTCTATTCGACAAACGGATTTTGAACCGTCAGTTGTTCAATTATTTGCCCGTGCTGGAGATCCTCGGAATAGAGAATGGAGCAGTCGGCTCGCAGTGCCGCGGCAACGATGAGGCTGTCGTAAATCGAGAACCCATAGTCGCGCGCGATTTTGACTGCCGCTTCGTGCAATTCGACGGTCAACGGCTGAGGCGGGTCAAGCAGGACCTTCATGACACCAAGAGCATCATGGACTTCGTCCCAGCCGCGTCCCTGCTTGCGGCGGGAGACGTTGACGAATTCATTCAGGACCTGGACGCTGATGATGCCGCCGGCTGCCAGCAGCGCCTCCGCCCGTCCATTCCGGGGATCGTTTGAACTGAACGCGTAGACCACGATGTTGGTGTCGAGGAACGGCTTAGCGTTCACTTGCCTCTTCCCGGTCGAACTTGAACCCCGGTGGCAAGGGCCGTTTCAAGGCGCGCAGTCGCTTCAGTGCCTCCTCGCGCCTGCGGTCGCGGGAAACTTCGAAGTGATGCGTGCCGGCGACGGTGATCTCAATCTCGTCGCCTTCCTTGAGCTTGAGCGCGTCGACCACCGCCTGAGGAAGGCGGACGGCAAGACTATTGCCCCATTTTGAAACCTGCATGACCGCCTCTCAGATATACAAGTTCAATGTATATCATATGCCGCGATCCAGCGAGGTCAAGCTGCTCTGAGCGGCCAAGTCGCCGCTCCCAAGGGTACCGTCGGCACCGATCCTCGGCAGCGTTGAGATCGGGTAGAGTGCGTCCGAAGCGTCGTGCTGTGCGAACCCGGAGAAGAACCATGCCCGCCTCGCTGACCGGTACCTTCCGCGCAATGGCCTACAACAACGCCTGGGCGAACCATCGCCTGCTCGCCGCGTGTGCCCAACTGACGCAAGCGGAGCTCGAAGCGCCATGCACGGGCTTTTTCCCCTCCATCAAGGCGACGCTCAATCACATCCTGATCGTCGACTGGTTCTATGTCGACAGCCTGGAGGGCGGCAGGCTCGGACCCGAAGCGTGGGCCGATGCGACGCCGTGCGCCACCGTTGCGGTCCTGCAGCGGGAGCAGGCGGCCGTCGATCGTCGCCTGATTTCCGTCTGCGAGACGCTGACCGAAGCTTCCTTGGGCAGCGAGGTGTACGTCAGCCGCGGCGACACCGGGATCCAGGTCGAGCGTCGCGATCGGCTGCTCTTGCACCTGTTCCAGCACCAGGTCCATCATCGCGGCCAGGCCCACGCAATGCTCGCCGGCACGAGCGTAAAGCCGCCGCAACTCGATGAGTTCTTCTCCGAGGGCGAGGCGCCGTTGCGCGCCGCCGAGTTCGCCGCGCTCGGATGGACCGAGGCAACGGTATGGGACGGCGAGCCCGACGGTTAGGACCAGAGCCTTGCCGCGCGTGTCGCGCCGGTGTTTGCCGGCACGCCCGACCAGTTGCCGCGTCTCGTGGCTGCCGCGCTGCGTCGCGAGGCCCTCAACACCCGGGCCTGCGCCGGGGACATCAAGCGGTGCGCGCGGAGGCGACGCATTCGTCGGCTGTCGCATTCGTCGGCTTGAGGTATGTGGATGAAGAGGCTAGCTTCGGACTTGATCCGATTTCTGCGGGACTGAGCCATGCGGTATTCGTCACAGGTTAAACCCATCAGCTACCTGAAGGCTCATGGCGCGAAGCTGCTCCAGCAGCTCGCTCGGCAGCGCGAACCGGTGGTCATCACGCAGAATGGCGAGGCCAAAGCGGTGATCCAGGACGTTGTTTCCTATGAGGAGACTCAGGAAACGATCGCCCTGCTGAAAATCCTCGCCCTCGGCAACCGGGAGATCGAAGCCGGTCAGGTCAAGCCCCTCGCTGACGTGGTAGCACGGCTGCGCGCGAGCGCGGCAACGAGGTAATGCCGGTCCGACGCTATGAGGTCCTGCTCACCGCGGGCGCTGGGCAGGATTTGGAGTCAATCCATAGCTACATCTCCAATTTCGACTCTCCAGCCAAAGCCGACTACGTCCTGGACCGATTGGTGGAAGTTGCAAGGAGTCTCGAGTCTTTCCCCGAGCGCGGGAGCCATCCGAAGGAGTTGCTGGCGCTCGGTATCCGACAATACCGCCAAATGCACTTCAAGCCCTATCGCCTCATCTACCGGATGATCGACCAGCAGGTCTACGTCTACGTGATCGCAGATGGCCGTCGCGATATGCAATCCTTGCTCGTCCGCCGGCTGCTCAGCCACTAGGTGTCTCCGTCCATGGATGGACTCTCTGGCCACCGGCGCGGGGTCGTCCACGCTCTATCTGATGACGGGTCGGACCGCGTCGCTCCAGCGACGCTCTTCTTTCGTCATCACGCAGCATGAGCGGCGCTGGAGCGCCGCGGTCCGACCCGTCGCCAGAACCACCGTCCACTGGACCTGCTCAGCTCGGCCCCAGCACGTCCTCGACCCAGGCGGCGGCGTCGAGCAGCTCGTCGTCGGCGTCGCGCTCGGCCACGATCTGCACCGAGAGCGGCAGGCCGTTGGCGCCCTGGCGATAGGGCAACGAAATGCAGGGCACGCCCAGCAGGGTCCAGGGCCGGTTGAACATCGGATCGCCGGTGGCGCCGAGGCCTTCAGGCGCCTCGCCCGGCGCCGCCAGCGTGATCCAGACCTCGCCCGGCGGCAGCAGCCCGGCGATCTCTGCCCGCAGCGCGTCGGCCTGGGCGCGCGCTGCCTGCTCCGCATCGGGCGTGATCTGCTGGCCCTGCTCGATCTGGCCGCGCAGCGCGGCGCTGAGCTTGTCGCCGTGCGCCTTCAGGATCCCGGCGAACTGGCGGCCCATGTCGGCGTACATGATGGTGGTCTGGGTGGCGACGATGTCGGCCCAGGAGGCGGGAACCGGCACCTCGTCGGTCGTGGCGCCGGAATCGCCGACCATGCGCAGCGCCCGCTCGACGGCGCGGCGCGCTTCCGGCGACGCCTGGTCCCACATCGGTGTCCGGAACAACCTGATGCGCGCCGGCATGCGCGGCGTGATCGTGGCGCGCGCGCCCGGTGCCAGCACGGTCCGCACCGGCGCGATGTCGGCGACGCGGCGCGTGAACAGGCCCAGCGTGTCGAGCGACGGCGCCAGCGGATGCACGCCGGCGAGGTCGGTCCAGCCGTAGGTGCCCTTGTAGCCGACGACGCCGCAGTAGGCGGCCGGCCGGATCACCGAGCCCGCGGTCTGCGAGCCCAGGGCCACCGGCACCATGCCGTCGGCCACGGCGGCGGCCGAGCCGCTGGAGGAACCGCCCGGCGTGTGCGCGGGGTTGCGCGGGTTGCGCGTCTTGCCGGGGAAGGCCGAAGCGAACTCCGTGGTCACGGTCTTGCCCAGGACCACCGCGCCCGCCTTGCGCAGAGCCGCGACGCAGGCGGCGTCCTGCTTCGGGCGGTGGCCGGCGAAGATCGGCGAGCCGTAGCAGGTGGGAAAGGCGACGGTGTCGATGATGTCCTTGACGCCGATCGGCAGGCCGGTCAGCGGCCCGGGCACCGGCGCCGAATCCATCGCGGCGCGGACGTCGACCGCTTCCCAGGCGCCGACCGCGGGCTCGCGATCGGTGATGCGCGCCCGGCACGCCGTCAGCACCATCGCCGCGCCCGTGCTTCCCATCTGCAACGCGCCGGTGACGGTCGGACAGAGCGGCGCGGCCATGGATTCCTCCCACAACGATGATCGGACCGCAGCTTGGCGCGAAGCATGCCCCGGGATCAACCACGCGTTTGCGCATCGCCGAAGGCCCGGACGCCGCCCCACGCCAGCGCCAGCCAGCCGGCGATGAGGCCCAGCCCGCCGACAGGCGCGACCATGCCCACCCAGCGTGGCCCGCCGAAGGCAAGGCCGTAGAGCGCGCCGCTGAACAGGATCACGCCGACGGCGAAAAGCTGCTCTGCCCGCGCCAGCCAGACGACACCGCCGCGCGCCGGATCCGGGCGCGCGGTGCGGTAGAGCGCCAATGCCCCGATCATCGCGAGCGCGTGCCAGAGCTGGTAGCGCACCCCCGTCTCGACCAGCGCCGTGGCGCGCACGCCATAGGCGGCCTCGAGGCCGTGCGCCGCCCAGGCACCCAGCGCCACTGCCGTCGCGCCGAAAATGCCGGCCAGCGCCAGGAGGATTGCTGTACGTGTCATGGCGATCTCTTATCATTGTTCCTCTCCCGCCATGCGGGAGAGGAAGGGGCCCATCGCGCCAGGGCGCGATGGGAAGGTGAGGGTTTCACACAAGACGCCTTGGTTGACGCCCTCACCCGGCGCGCAGACGCGCCGACCTCTCCCGCATGCGGGAGAGGTTAAGAAGAGGGGGAGCACGCATGATGCCGCGCGCCGATCCGATCGCTAGCCGCCGCCGCTTCCTGCGGTTCATGGCGGCCAGCCCGCTGATCGCCGGCGCGACGGGCGCCGCGTTCGGCCAGGGCGGGCGCGAGGCGGACTTCGTCATCGCCGAGCCGGGGCAAGCCATCAACGTCTTCGACTTCGAAGCGGCGATGCGCAAGTCGGCGCCGCCGGCGCATTTCGGCTACGTGTCGACCGGCGTCGACGACGAGGCGACCCTGCGCGCCAACCGCCAGGGCTTCGAGCGGTTCCAGCTGCGGCCGCGCCGCCTGGTCGATGTCAGCCGCATCGACATGAGCGTCGAGCTGTTCGGCACGCACTACGGCAGCCCGATCGCGATCGCGCCCACCGCGAGCAACAAGGCGTTTCATCCCGACGGCGAGATCGCCGTGGCCCGGGCGGCCCGCGCCGGCAACCACCTGCAGATGCTGTCGACCGTGGCGACGACCTCGGTCGAGGATGCGATTGCCGCGCGCGGTGCGCCGGTGTGGTTCCAGCTTTATCCGACCAGCGACTGGAGGATCGGTGCCGGGCTGGCCAGACGTGCCGAGCGCGCCGGCTGCGCGGTGATCGTGCTGACGGTCGACTCGCTCTCGCTGGCCAACTGGGAGACCTACGCCCGGTCGTGGCGGACCGACACGCGCCAGTGCGGCAGCTGCCACGGCCTGGGGATGCGTGACTTCGTCGCCCGCAAACCCAACTTCGACGGCCTCGACGTCGGTGGCCTCGGCAGCACGCTCGCCACGAACCTGACCTGGGACGTCGTCAAGCGGCTGCGCGACACGGTGCGCGCCCGGATCGTGCTGAAGGGCCTGATGGCGCACGAGGACGCGACGCACGCGGTCGAGCATGGCGTCGACGGCATCATCGTGTCGAACCATGGCGGGCGCGCCGATGACGGCGGCCGCGCCACCATCGATGCCCTGCCCGAGATGCTCGCGGCGGTCGGCGGCCGCATCCCGGTGCTGATCGACGGCGGCTTCCGGCGCGGCACGGACATCGTCAAGGCGCTGGCGCTGGGCGCCCGCGCCGTCGCCATCGGCCGGCCTTGTCTGTGGGGCCTCGGTGCCTTCGGCCAGCCTGGCGTCGAACGCGTGCTGCAGCTGCTGCGCCGCGAGACATACGCGGCGATGCAACAGCTGGGAGCGCCGTCGATCAAGGACCTGACGCCGGCGATGGTGCACCGGGGGTAGAGGTACCTGATTACTCGGACGGCTCCGTCGAAATTCCGTCGTCCCGACCAGGGCCCGAAGGGCCGCGTGGAGGGACCTTGTTTCAACGACGACGGCTTTTGTCGTGGACAGAAGGTCCCTCGACGTAGCCTGCCCCGAGCGAAGCCGAGGGGCCGCACTGCGTGCGGCTTCGCTCGGGACGACGGGTCTGTCCGGCTGCAACCGGACAATCAGTAGAAGTAGGCCGCTCAGGCCGCCCGGGCGTTGAGGATCGTGCCCGCTGTCACAGGCTGGGCGCGGCTGTCCTCGGCCGCGAGCGTGCGGTCCGTCGCCGGCAGGTACAGCGAGAAGGTCGTGCCCTTGCCCAGCGCGCTGTCGACCGTCAGGAAACCGCCGGACTGGTAGGTGAACCCGTGCACCATGGCCAACCCCAGACCGGTGCCCTTGCCATCGCCCTTGGTGGTGAAGAACGGCTCGAAGATCCGGGCCTGGATCTCCGGCGGCATGCCCGTGCCGCTGTCCCGCACCGCGATCTCGACCCAGTCGCCGGGCCGCAGGCCGGCGGGCAGCAGCGGGTCACCCGCCTTGAGGTAGCGGTTGCAGGCCGAGACTTGAATCTGTCCGCCCGACGGCATGGCGTCGCGGGCATTGACCACGAGGTTCAGCAGCGCCGTGTCCAGCTCCGACCGGTCGATGACGCAGGTATGCAGCGTTTCCGGCACCGACATCCCGACCTGGATGGTCCGCGGCACCGCTGCCGACAGCAGGCCGGAGAGACTGTTCAGCAGGATGCCGATGTCGGTCTCCGCCAGGGTGTGCTGCCGGCGCCGCGCGAACGTCATCAGGCGCGCCACGAGATCGGCACCGCGCTTGGCCGCGTCCTGGGCCGAGACGATCTTCCTGTGCAGCGGCGACTCGGCCGGCAGCTCGTCGTCGACGGCCTCCAGCTTGATCGTGATGATGGACAGGATGTTGTTGAAGTCGTGGGCGATGCCGCCGGTGAGCTGGCCGACCGCTTCCAGCTTGCGCGCGTGCAGCAGCTGTTCGCTGGCGCGCTGCTCCTTGGCCATGGCTTCCTTGCGCATGGCGATCTCGAGCCTGACGCGCCGGTCGAAGATCACGGCCGCGATCGCCATCACCAGGACGAGGCCGGCGATGATGGCCACGACGGTCGCGAACATCCCGGGGTTGAGCCCCGACGGGGCGCGCGCCGGGTCCGGCGCGGAAAAGCAGAAGGTCGATGCCATCGCAATGTAGTGCATGGCAGTCACGGCCAAGCCGAGGATCAGGGCGCCGGCCATCGCCTGCACCGCCGGCGAGTTCTTGCTGCCCGATTTCCCGACCCAGAACCTGACCTGCAGCGCGATGATGGCCAGCACCACGGCGGCGCCGACGGATGCGCCGAACAGGGCGGGATCGTAGCGGACGAGCGCCTCCAGCCGCATCGCCGCCATGCCGGTGTAGTGCATGGTACCGATGCCGGCCCCCATCAGGGTGCCGCCGATCAGCAGCCGCACCGTGGTGACGACCGGGCGCGCGACGACGTGCAGGGCCACGCCGGCGGCCAGGATCGCCGGCACCATCGATGCGATGGTGACCAGGGGATCGTAGGACACCGGGATGGGCAGGATGTAGGCCAGCATCGCCAGGAAGTGCATGGCCCAGATGCCGCCGCCCATGGTGACGGCGCCGGCGGTGAGCCAAGCCAGCCGCAGCACGGACCCGCGCAGCTCGACGATACGTCCGACGAACTGCAGGAAGGTGAAGCTGGCGAGGGACGCCATGGCGTACGACAGGGCGACGAGCCAGAAGTTGTACGTCTCAGGCAGCGCCTGCGCGAGATCCCGCCCGATGGTGAAGAACGCCGCGAGGTCCATGACACGGATAAAATGGATGGAGGAAGCTACAATAACCGGATCCCACGAGACCTGGCGACCGGCTTCCGGAACGAACGCAGCAGGGAAACCCCCAACTCACGCCCTGGAAACCGACACCCGCTGAACCGCAGGCGGCACATATGGGTGCCATCACCTTTGTACAGGCTCCGCGGTTCAGGTGAGAGGAATTATCAGTCCAAATCGGCCCGATATGAGGCCCTGGTCGCCGATGAGACAGGTGGAACAGGAGAACATCGAGACAACCGCCCGACCGCCGCTTCCGCCAAGCGGAACTGACACCTGCGTCCACTGCTTTGACGGGCACCGTCGAGTAGATGGTTCCGTCATCGACAGCCGGCCGTCGCCGAGATTGTCGTTGAAACCGGAAGCCAGTGGTCACCCCTGTTGTCGGCAGGGTGCAAACGCGCAGGTGCCCTGCGTCGGCTGCCTTGACCACCCCTGTGCGCGCCCCGTAGCGTTCCGGCAAAATCAAGACGCACGGGGCACGACGCGCGGGCACAAGGGCGCTGCCCGCATGCGGGAGGAATGCAATGGCGAAGCTGCTCTCGGAGGCAGCGCTGGCGCGGTATCGACGCGACGGCTTCCACTTTCCGGTCGATGTCGTGTCGGCAGACGAGGCGGCCGGCCTGCGGGCGCGGCTGGAGGCTTTCGAAGCACGCGACGGCAAGCCGCTTGCCGGCGGCATGCGGCACAAGACGCACCTGCTGTTCACCTGGCTCAACGCGCTGGTGCATCACCCGCGCATCCTCGATGCGGTCGAGGACGTGCTCGGCCCGGACCTGCTGTGCTGGAGCTCCACCTTCTTCATCAAGGAGGCGCGCGATCCGGGCTTCGTCTCCTGGCACCAGGACGCGACCTACTGGGGCCTGTCGTCGCCCGACGTGATCACCGCCTGGGTGGCCCTGTCGCCGGCCACGATCGAGTCCGGCGCCATGCGCATGGTGCCCGGCAGCCACGCCACGCAGCACGCCCATCGCGAGACCTGGGACAAGGACAATCTGCTGTCGCGCGGCCAGGAGGTCATGGTCGACATCGACGCCGGCGGCGCCGTCGACGTGCTGCTGCGGCCCGGCCAGGCCTCGCTGCACCACGTGCTGATGGTGCACGGCTCGGAGCCGAACCATTCCGCCGACCGGCGCATCGGCTTTGCGATCCGCTACATCCCGACCCACCTGCGCCAGACCGTGGCCGGCCCGCGCGACAGCGCCACCCCGGTGCGCGGCGTCGACCGCTACCATCACTTCGACCACGAGCCGGCGCCGGACAGCGACCTGTCGGAGCGGGCGTGGGCGGCGCATCGCGATGCCGCCGAGCGCTCGGCGGCGATCCTCTATGCCGGCACGCGCACCCAGACCTTCGAGAACGTCGTGCGCGCCTGACACCGGCGACGGAGACCTTCATGACGCGCAAGCTGACCGGTAGCCAGGTCGAGGCCTTTCGCCGCGACGGATACCTGTTTCCGGTCCCGGCCTTCAGCGCCGACCACGTTGGGGCCTGCAGGCAGCGACTCGATGCGATCATGGCGGCCGAGGGCGGCGTGCTGACGCGGCGCACCAACCAGAAGCCGCATCTGCTGTTTCCCTGGCTGGCCGACATGATCCGCGATCCGGCCATCGTCGATGCGGTGGAGGACATCCTCGGTCCCGACCTGCTGGTCTGGGGCTCGGGCTTCTTCCACAAGCCGGCGCACGATCCCGCCTTCGTGTCGTGGCACCAGGATTCGACCTACTGGGGCCTGTCGTCGCCCGACGTGGTCACCGCCTGGGTCGCCTTCACGCCGTCAACGCCGCTGTCGGGTTGCATGCAGGTGGCGCCGGGCACGCATCTTGCGGACCAGATGGCGCATCGCGACACCTTCGCCGCCGCCAATCTCCTGACCCGCGGCCAGGAGATCGCGGTCGACATCGATCGCAGCCAGGCCGTCGACGTCGTGCTGCAGCCAGGCGAGATGTCGCTGCATCACGTGCGGCTGGCGCACGGCTCGGAGCCCAATCGCGCCGATCATCCGCGTACCGGCTATGCCATCCGCTACATCCCGACCCATGTGCGCCAGGTCGTGGGCGAGCGCGACAGCGCCACCCTGGTGCGCGGCGTCGACCGCTACGGCCACTTCGAGGCCGAGCCGTGGCCGCGGGTCGACTTCGACCCCGAGGCGCTGGCCTTCCATTCCCGCATGGTCGAGCGCACCACGGGCATTCTCTATGCCGGCGCCAGCCAGCGCCGCAACCTGGGCGACGACAAGTCGCTCGCCGGCCGCGGCTGAGGTCCGGCGGGCAGCAAGCAAACAGCAACTGGGAGGAAATGCGATGTTCGGCAGACGCAGGCTCGGCAAGGCCGCCACGATCGGGGCCGCGGCGATGGCCGCTCCGGCAGTGGCACGGGCGCAGACCGTGCACAAATGGAAGATCCAGTCGCTCTGGCAGGCCGGCACCATCAATCAGAAGGTGTTCGAGGACTTCGCCAAGCGGGTCAAGGAGGCGAGCGGCGGGCGGCTGGAGGTCGAGCCGCTGCCGGTCGGCCAGATCGTCGCCTACAGCGAGACGCTCGACGCCATCACCAACGGCATTCTCGACGGCCATCACAGCGGCGGGCCGTATTTCTCCGGCAAGGAGCCGGCGCTGGCGCTGATCGGCGATCTCAACGGCGGCTTCGAGAACCCGTACCAGATGCAGATGTGGTTCGAATACGGCGGCGGGCTGGAGCTGGCGCGCGATATCTACAAGCGCTTCAACATCCAGTATGTCGGTCCGGTCTGGTGGGGTGTCGAGTCGATACCGGCGAAGAAGCCGCTGCGCAGCATCGCCGATTTCAAGGGCGTCAAGATGCGCGTGCCGGAAGGTCTCGGGGCCGAAATCTGGCGCCGCGCCGGCGTCGGTGTCGTCACCTTGCCGGGCAGCGAGGTCTACACCGCGCTGGATCGCGGCGTGATCGAGGCCACCGACTGGGGCACGCTCGGCATGAATAACGACCTCGGCTATCACAAGATCGCCAAGTACCCGCTCTATCCCGGCTTCCACTCGATGCCGGCGGCGGAGCTGGCGATCAACATGGCCAAGTGGAACGCCCTCAGCCCGGACCTCAAGGTGCTGTTCGAGATCGCCGTGCGCGATTTCGCACGCGACATGGTGCAGCGCGTTGCCCTGGAAGACCTCAAGGTGATGGAGGGCGCCAAGGCGGCTGGCGTCGAGCCGATCGATATCGGCCCGGCCGAGCGCCGCAAGTTCCGCGAACTGGCGCAGCAGGCCTGGGCCGACTGGGCGAAGAAGAGCCCGGCAGCCCAGAAGGTCTACGAAAGCCAGATGGCCTTCCTGAGGAAGATCGGGCTGCTCTGACGGCCTGATGACCTCCGCTCCCGACGACAATCCGGCCACGGGACTGACGCCGGTCGACCGGCTGAGCCTGTGGCTCGGGCGTATGCTCGCCTGGGTGTTCCTGGCTGCCGTGGCGCTGACCGCCTGGGAAGTGCTGATGCGTTACGTGTTCAACAGCCCGACCATCTGGGTCCACGACCTGGTGATCGCGCTGACGGCGCTCGCCTTCATCTTCGGCGGCTCATACGCACTGCAGCGCCGCGAGCACATCCGCATCACCAGCCTTTACGACCGCATGCCGGCGCGCTGGCGCCACGCCTGCGACTTGCTCAATGCGCTGGCCATCATCGTCTTCATGGCCGCCTTCGGCTGGGCCGCCTGGCACCAGGCGCTGACCGCGATCGAGCTGGGCGAGACCAGCGGCCGCGCCTGGGACGTGCCGATCCCGGTGGTCGTGAAGACCGCGCTGGCGGCGGGCGTCAGCCTGATGATCCTGCAGGCGATCGTGAACCTGCTGCGTGCCTGGCGGCGGGGCCGCCCGTGAGCATCGAATGGATCACCATCCTGATGTTCGGCAGCATGATCGTGATGCTGCTGCTCGGCCTGCCGCTCGCCTTCGTCACCGGCCTGATCGCGGCCGTGTTCGGCATGGCGCTGTTCGGGCCGAAGAGCATGCTGCTGATCTCCAGCCGCATCTACTCCTTCATGAACGAGTACGTGCTGGTCTCGGTGCCGATGTTCATCATGATGGCGTCGATCATGGAGCGCTCCGGCGTCGCCCGGGACCTGTTCAACGCCATGCGCGTGTGGGCCGGGCGCCTGCCGGGCGGGCTCGCGATCCAGACCATGGTGGCGGCGACGATCATGGGCGCCATGACCGGCATCATCGGCGGCGAGATCGTGCTGCTGGGCCTCGTGGCGCTGCCGCAGATGCTGCGGCTGGGCTACGACCGCAAGCTTGCGATCGGCACGATCTGCGCCGGCGGCTCGCTCGGCACCATGATCCCGCCCTCGATCGTGCTGGTGATCTACGGGCTCACCGTCAATGTCTCGATCGGCGA
>Ga0187894_10001027_pt1 | contig 37201 bp, 37 predicted proteins | sample GBC1701081metaG_FD_136650 | JGI IMG/M metagenome (GOLD analysis project Ga0187894, IMG submission 136650) | White microbial mat communities from a lava cave in the Kipuka Kanohina Cave System on the Island of Hawaii, USA - GBC170108-1 metaG ...
AGCGCCACAGGCATCAAACCTTAACGCCGGTCCGAAGCATCCCAAGATGAGCTATGAGGATTATGTCCGACAACGTGAAATTTCTGCTGACCTTTCGGGCGCGATTGCTGCTGTTGCTGGCTTCCTGTCTGTTGCTCACCATCATCATCGTTCTGGCGCTCGATTATTGGGCGCAACAACGCATCAATGCCGAAATTGAAAAGCAGAAGGAGATTGTCACCGATGTTATCAATGGCGGCTTTGGCGATTTGATGAAAGCCGTCAGTCTGGCTACCGAAAGTCTGGGGAGTAATAATTTTCTCTACGTCACGATTTCTCCCGACGAGATGCCGAAAACCGTCGAAGCCATCATTATCGCCGACCGCTTTGGCAATGTCACTGATGGCTCCGTCAAGGATTTAGTGCAAAGCGACCGTACCATTTTCGTACCCAAATCTGACAGCCAAAAAATCTTTGTGTTGGCGGGCGATCCGATGGTTGGATCGGTCGCCAATCAGGGCTACCGCGAGAAAACCTATTATTACGCCACCGATACGGCAAACGGCGGCTTGCGCTGGATTGTCATTGTCACCAATCAAGGCGCGGTTATCAATCAGGTTGCCGAAGCGACCAACAGACTTGCCGCAAAGAATCAGGAACTCTCTAACTACCGCCAGTGGTCAATAACGGGGCTACTAATCGTCGCGCTTGGCATTGCCGTCATCATCGGCTGGCAATTCACCCGCCCGATTCAGGAGCTTGCCAGCGCCGCCCGTCGCGTCGCCGACAGCCAACTCGATTTTCGCGTCAATGTCTTTCGCAAGGATGAAGTCGGGCAACTCGCCGAAACTTTCAACGAAATGATTGACGGCTTGAAACACAAACGCGAACTCGAAGAAAAACTCAATCAGACGGAACGCGCCGCCGTCATTGGCAGACTGACGCAATCGGTGGCGCACGAAATCCGTAACCCTTTGAACGTCATCAATCTTTCGATTGATCTGGTGAGTAAAAAATATGCCCCGACGGACGATACCCAACGCCAGCAATTCAGCCGCATTCTCTCTTCTATTAAAGACGAAATCACGCGCCTGAAGCATATGGTCAGCGACCTCTTGAATTATGGTCGTCCGGCGCAACTCAGCGTCCAGACCTTCGATATGCGCGGGCTGGTTGACGAAACCATTGCGCTGCTTCGCCCGCAAGCCGATGAACAGAATGTCGAAATCATTGTTGAAGAAGATGAAACGTCTGCCGAAGTCAACGGCGACCGCGAAAAATTGAAATCCTGTTTCTCCAACATCGCCATTAACGCCCTACAGGCGATGCCGTCAGGTGGTCAGTTGCTCACCAGCGTTCACAAACTCAACGGCAATATCGAAGTTGAAATTGCCGACACCGGCATTGGCATCAGTCAGGAGAATCTCGGCAAAATCTTCGAGCCGTACTTTTCGACCAAACAGGCAGGCTTCGGGCTGGGGCTGGCGGTTACGAAGAAAATTATTGAAGAACATAAAGGTTCAATTGAGGTGCAGAGCGAAGAGGGACGCGGCACGACATTCAGTGTTAAACTAACCGCAGCAGATTGATGATTATATTTTTTGCAGCAATCTTTGACCGGGAGTTTTGACAATGATAGGACTTACGCAGGTTTGTGAAAAAGTTCAGAGGTACGCCTTCAGGCGTGATTGCGGGAAGACCAATCACGCCTGAAGGCGTACCTCTGAACTTCGGTTGCGTAAGCTCTAAACGAATTGAAAACGGAGAACTATGGCGAGGAATAAAGTTTTAGTTGTAGATGATGAAAAGAATCAGCGCGAAATTTATATGCTGATTCTCGAAGATGCGGAGTATCAAGTGACGACGGCGCAGAGCGGCGAACACGCTCTCAGACTGGCGCGAGAAAACAAATTCGATCTGGTGCTGACCGATTACAAAATGACCGGCATGGACGGCGTACAACTAATAAACGAATTGACCGACCTTGACCCTTCCATCATCGTTGTAATGATGACGGCGCACGGCACCGTCGAATCGGTAAAGACCGCCATGCGTGCCGGGGTCTACGACTATCTGGAAAAGCCGATAGATCAGGAACAATTGTTGAAGGTAGTCGAAAGCGCCCTTGCCGGATTGAATCAGATAGACGACGAAATCATCGGGCAATCGGAAGAGATTGAGCGCGTCAAAAAGATGATTCTCAAGGTTGCCGGCTCTGCTTCAACCGTTTTGATACGCGGCGAATCCGGGACTGGCAAAGAGCGCGTCGCCCGTGCCATTCACGATGCCAGCCCGCGCCGCAACGAGATTTTTCAGGCGGTCAATTGCGCTGCCATCAATGAAAATCTGCTGGAATCGGAACTTTTCGGTCATGAAAAAGGCTCCTTCACGGGCGCTCACGCACAGAAGAAAGGGCAGTTTGAAGTTGCCGATCACGGCTCGCTCTTCCTCGATGAAATCGGTGATTTAAGCGTCCCGATGCAAGCGAAGATTTTGCGCGTCTTACAGGAACGCGAGGTCATGCGCGTCGGCGGTACACGCCCCGTCAAAGTTGATGTGCGCGTTATTACCGCGACCAACCGCGACCTTGAGGCGATGGTAAAAGACGGGCGTTTCCGCGAAGATTTGTACTACCGTTTGAATATCATCCCGATTCACTTGCCGCCGCTTCGCAACCGGCGCAGCGACATTCCGTTATTGATTGACTTCTTCATCTCAAAACACAGCCCTAACGCGCAACGCCGCATTAAGGGGCTTACCGCTTCGGCGCGAAATGTCTTGATGAACTATTCGTGGCCCGGCAACGTCCGGCAACTCGATTCGGCAATCGAACGGGCAATTCTGCTCTGTGAAGGCGACGAAATCACCGTCGAAGATTTGCCGCTTGAAATTCGTCAGGAAGGCACCCCCGCCGGTAGCTTCAATTTCAAACTGCCGCCGGAAGGCATTTCGTTTGAGGAACTGGAACAATCGTTGATTACCCAAGCAATGGAACAGACCGGCTGGAACATCACCCGGGCGGCGAAACTCTTGGGACTATCGTTTCGGACGTTGCAATACCGCCTTGAAAAATTCGATATGAAGAAGCCGGTTAGAGAATAAAGTTGATAAGTTGGCATCACGTAGCCGCAGGCGTATAGTAGCATTACTGTAAGGCTTACTGTCCGGCTCAGTTTTCGGAGTTCGTACTATGCAAAATGACGAGGTAAAGACGACAGCTTATCAAGCCGATTTCGATTTATGGCTGAAACAAACCGTGCAACTTTTGCAGGCAGAACGCTGGCAGGAACTGGATGTCGAAAACCTGGTTGAGGAGATTGAAGGTTTAAGTAAAAGCGAACGCAGAGGCATTGCCAGTCAGTTGACTCGTCTTATCCTTCATCTGCTCAAGTGGCAATTTCAACCGCAAAAACGCTCTGACAGTTGGCTGGATTCGATTACCGATGCGCGAACCCAAATTGATCTGGCGCTGAAAGACAGCCCCAGCCTCAGCGATTATTCTGTGGAACAGCTTGAGCAAAGCTATCAACGAGCGCGTCGTCAGGCGGCAAAACAGACTCAATTGGAGATAACCGCTTTTCCTGTCGAGTGTCCTTATTTGCTGGCAGATATTTTGAGTGACGACTGGCTGCCAAAATAGAGATGGCATTACCGAATGTGAGACTCATTTAGTAAGGCGTGGTTTGACTCGCTCTGTCGCGTAGCGACACTATGACTTTAGCCGTGTCATTCATGGCACGGGAACGGATTGGCAATCATTTTCGCGTCGCGTCAGCGACGATTGATCAGGCTTGGTATCATATTCAATCGTCGCTGACGCGACGCGATTGCTTTACGGCTTGATTCCGGGCGTTAAAACGACCCGGCTAAATTCAAATCGTCGCTACGCGACAACAAACAGCCACGCTAATGTGGTTTACCGTATTCTGCATTCCATTCAATTTTTGCCGAGCTAAAGGATTTCTATAGCTGATGTCAGACTATTTACTTCGCCCACTGGCAAAGAGTGACAGACTGTTTCTGTCGGCAATGCTCTACCACGCGCTCTATGTGCCGCCGGATGGCTTGCCATTTCCGCCGCAGATTATTTGCGAGCCGGAGATTTATCGCTATGTTGCGAACTGGGGCAAGCCGCACGATAGCGGCTTTGTCGCCGTTGACATCGTAAATGAGCAACCTTTCGGCGCAGTATGGATGCGCTTGTTTCCGGCAGCGGAAAAGGGCTACGGTTATGTCAGCGACGACATCCCGGAATTGTCCATTGCCTTGCTGTCTGGCTATCGCAATCAAGGCATCGGCACAGCTTTGCTTAATTGTCTACTGGAAGAAGCGCGACAACACTATGCGGCTCTCTCGCTCAGTGTTTCGGCAGACAATCCGGCGCTGCGCCTCTATCAACGTCTGGGCTTCGAGGTGATTGACCAGAACAGCAATTCATTGACTATGATAAAGCGATTCCGCTAATGACCGGAAAGGGTTTTGCTGCCTCATTCCATAAGGAATTCAACTTTTTCGCCGAGCAAAGCGCATTCTGGCGACAGGCGTTAGAGTTCAACCTTCAGTTTGGTTGTAGCTTCAGCAAGCAATGTTTTCGATTGTTGATGAAGCTCATCCTGCGTGCCGTGAGCAATACAGTTTGTCCCGGAAAATAGAGTTGTGATAGTGTGGCATTGGAAACAGTCAATTTCGTCCAGCCGTGCGCCGATTTGAACGCGAAAGGACACCCAGCCGATTATGTTCAGGAAATCTCTTCTCCTTCTGACACTCTCTTTCTGCCTTTGTCTGCCTGCCTTTTCGCAGGAGATTACGCCGCCTAAGCTCGAAGCTGTTGCAACGCTGGAAAAACATCAGCCGTTGATTCAGGAAGCCATCGCTTTGCACGACCAGCAACTCTTTGACGCCGCCATCGCCAAATATGAAAAGGTTCTCGCGGAAAACCCGCACGATACGCTTGCCCTCTATGAACTGGGCTTTTCGTATTCCGCCAAAGGCGAGTACAAAAAGGCGCTGGAGGTTGCCTATAAAGGCGCACAGTACAAATCAAAAAATCTCGTCGGCTTTTATGTGCTGATTGGCAATAATCTCGACAACCTCAACGACTCGGAAAAAGCCATCAAGGTCTATAAATCGGCGTTGAATCTCTTTCCCCATGAACCGCAACTGCACTTCAATCTTGCCGTCACCTATCTCAAATTGCGACGCAACGAGGACGGTAAAAAGAGCATTAAAGATACCATGATTGCCGACCCGAACTATCGCAGCAGCCATTATATTTTGGGGCAACTCTATTTTCAGGAGAGATACAAAATTCCGGCGCTGCTGGCAGTCTGCCGCTTTCTGATTGTTGAACCGAATTCGCAACGCTCCGCCGGCGCTTTGCAAGCCTTGCGCGACACCTTGCAGCAAGGCGTCAGCAAAGGCGATAAAGAGAATACCATTAACATTCAAATTGACCCGACGCCGGGAAAAAAAGATGAAGGCGATTTCGATTCTGTGGCGGCGATCCTGCCTCTCCTGATGGCGACGAGAACTCTGGAAAAGAACAAAGACAAAAGCGAAATGCAGTTGACCGTTGAAAACTTTGAATCGTTCTTTGCTGTTCTTGATGAGAGCAGCGCCGACAAAAAGAGTTCCGGTTTCGCGTGGAATTACTACCGCCCCTATTTCGTCGAGATGAAGAAGCGCAATCACGTCGAAGCCTTCACATACTACATCTATCAAACCAGTGGCATACCGGGCGTTCTCAAGTGGCTGCAACAGAATGCCGCCAAAGTGCAGGAGTTTCTCGACTGGTCGCAAAGTTATAAATGGTCAAACGGCAAATGAATGGTAGTGTCCTAATCTTGTGTTGCTGTAGCCAGCAATCCTTTTCCCCCTGAAAAGTATCATGCTATAGTTAGAGTATGGCTAAGTCAAAAGACCAGTTGAAGCCGCCCGCAGCGTGTTTGACCAATTCTTGTCTATCCATGACCCCGATGCCGCGCCACCTCCACAAGAATCGGAAGGTAAAGACCTGAAACGCCAAGCTGCGGGGCGCAAGGGCGGGCTTCAAAGCGGGGTCGTGAGAGCGTTAATATTGTCCGTGCAAGAGCGTAAGGAAATCGCTCAAAAAGGTGCAGATGCGCGATGGTCTAAAAAGACCGATTCAGATTGACTTTGATAAATAGTCAAGTTTAGACTCCCCCTGCTCTGTTATCAGTTCATTTCTTGGAGATATTTCATGTCAGACGAACAAGAAGACAAAGATAAGCAAGTTAAATTTGTCTTTAAATATGACCCTGATTATCGTTTAATCCCATGTAATGGGGTTTGGGGCGGGATGACAACCAGAGGCGATTTGAAACTGGACTTCATGGTTGAAAGTCAAGCCACGCCAGACTATGTGGTTCATGTCATAGACGTTGAAGCAGGAGAACTAGGTAAAGAGATAGAGAGAGAGCCGCCAAAGCACTTTATTCGGGAATTACAGGTTGGCATTCTCATGTCTCCTGATACCGCAGTAGCATTTGCTGATTGGCTAAACGGGAAACTTAAAGAGATTGAAAAACTCTCTGGTAAAAATAATTCTGAGGGGGCATTGTCTGAGTCTAAAGACGGAGATAAGAAGGTAGTGGTTGAATCCAAGACACTCATGCATTCTCCATCTTATCTTTTCGATAAGCCAACAGGTGATAAATAGAATCTTGAGGTGGAACAATGAATTACGGACAAAATACTAATGGCTTAAATTATTCTCAACAAAGATTTTACTTACGTTCGTTTGATAGGCTTATCAACCCTGATAAGACAGATACCGAGCGAGTTGTGCGATTTGATTTTAATACAGTAGTGACGCAAACTCCCCCTGAAAGTGAATTTGAAAGGCAGAAAAGGGCATACGAAAACCTTCCGCCTGAAGTGCTTGCACAATATCACGGTCAGTTTGTGGCTGCTCATAATGGCGTAATTTTGGAATCGGATAACAATTTTCAGGCTTTAACTCAAAGATTCGTTCGGAATCATGGTTATATCCCCGTTTATATAACAAAGGTTGGCGGAAAACTACGAGTTACTATACCTGCCCGATTACCGAGATGACCCATGCCCGACTCTATCCCTTATGAAAGAATACCTCGTTCCGACCATGCGGCTCCCGTTTGTAGAGTTCAAATCTCTTATAAGGGTAAAACAACAAATGAACTTGCAATCATTGATTCCGGCGCAGACGTAACCTGTATTTCAAAGCGAATAGCAGACGAACTCAGTTTAGAACAATCATTCGCTTTTGAAGTTGAGGGGGTCAATAATGAAACTCTTGAAACACGACCAGGATATTTTGTTGATTTTGACTTTTTAGGATTTGAATATAAGCCGCTTGTGGTAGTAGCCGTAAAGGAACCAACTAATTATGTCCTAATCGGTCGGGATGTGCTTTGCCTTAGAGAATTGACCCTTTCGGGACTTTCTCAGAGCTTTACTATCGAATAAAAAGGATCTGACTTTACTTGAGCAAAATGTTGTTCTTGTGTCGCTAAGGGAGAGCGCACAAGATGAACTGCCCAACCTGTAATGCGCCAACCAAGAAATCTGGCAAAGACCGCAAAGGGAATCAACGCTTTCAATGCCTTACCTGTAAAAAGACCTTTATTGAACCGCAAGAAAAGCCGCTTGGCGAGATGATTCTGGCAGAGGATAAGACTATCAGCGTTTTGCGTCATTTAGTTGAAGGTTGCTCTGTCCATACCAGCGAAAGAATCACGGGCGTTCATCGTGACACTATCTTGAAGCTGTTGACCGTTGTTGGCGAAAAATGCGAACGGCTCAGGGAAGACCGCATTCAAGGCATTTCGGTTAAAGAAGTCCAGTGTGATGAGGTTTGGGGCTTCGTTGGCATGAAAGAAAAAACCAGGCATCAAAACGACATTAAAAACGATTCGTCAGGCGATGCATGGACATACGTTGCGGTTGAAAGAAATACTAAACTTGTACTAGCTTGGCACTTTGGTAGATGAACAATGGAAGACACCGTAGCCTTCACGGAAAAACTTTGCTATGCAACGGCAGACCATAAATTCCAAGTCAACACCGATGGATTCAAAGCCTATGAGGATGCCATCGTTTATAGCTTGGGCGGCAAGAAAATAGACTTCGCACAAATCATTAAAATCTATGGAATGCCCGAAAATGAAGCGGAAAAACGCTATTCATCGCCCGAAATAATCGAAGTGAAAAAGACTGCCACCTTTGGCAACCCTGATATGAGCAAAGCTACTACTAGCCACGTTGAACGCCAGAATCTAACAATCAGAATGAGTATGCCTAGACTTACCAGATTGACGAATGCCTTTTCTAAAAGGTGGCTCAATTTGAAAGCTGCGTATGCGCTTCACTTCGCGTATTATAACTTTTGCCGGATCCATACAACGTTGCGCGTCACTCCCGCAATGGAATCAGGATTGACTTTGAAAGTGTGGGATTTGAAAGACCTCGTTACAATTAGCGCGAGGTATGAATAATGCCAGCAACACACTATTGAGAGATACCATGCGATTAGATACAACAGCTTGGAGAATATGCCCAAAACAGGCAGCAGGTGAATATGTATGCAACTACTGCGGCGAAAGACGGTTCATTCAAGGGGGTGAACGCTACCCTTGGTGTAGTCAGAGTGGGCGTACAACACGGTGGAAGCCAGTTCCCAAGGAAGTATCTGAATCGAGAATAAGTTTATACTTGAAAAACAAACAGAATAAGGCTGAGGAGTAGCAACACACTATTCACCCACTACCGAATTGTCACAGCGATTGACGCTCAGGCTTTATCATGTTACGCTATGTTTTACGATTCAAATGGCTCTTATGGCGCGACGTTGCTTGCAAATCATTCTGTTGCTGGCGCTCCTGAATGGCGTGGCGGCGCAAGCCTTAGCTTGCGGGTCGTTGATGCAGGACAGTCACGCCTGTTGTCAGACCTTGACGACGGAAACGCGACTCGCGGCTCAGACGCAACATTCCGATAACAGTTTGCCGCCTTGTTGTCAGACTTCTGCGCCGCAACCGTTGCCCGTTGAAGTGCGCGAATCCAAGCCCGTCCGAAATGAACTTCCTGACGGCGTTTTGCCATTCGTAACCATTCATTATTATCATGTGCGGCAAGGGGCGATTATCCCGCGTCCGCCTGACGATTATTCCCCGCCGTCGTTTCTCTTGCACCACGCTCTGCTGATTTAATCCACTCTCCGAATCATCATTCGCCAACCATTCTTTTCCCGGTGATTTCCGGTTGAAACCGGCGCATCCCGCATAGTTTCAACCCGTGAAGATTTAAGGCTGCGGGAATAAAGCGCAGCTTTAATTACTTCATTGATTTGGAGATGATATGAATACAAACCCGCGTCCCGATAGCGGACGAAAGAGATTATTGCCTAACCCGTACCAAGTTTTCCTGACGCTGTTTTTAACGGCGAACCTGATAACCCCGACTTTTGCACAGACGGCGCAGCATAACCACGCGGCAGAACAAACAACGACTGCCAGCCCGACAATCACTTTGGCAGAGTTGGAGCGCCTTGCCTTGCAGAACAATCCTACCGTCGCGCAAGCCGACGCCGCGATTCGCGCTGCCGAAGGGCGCAAGGTGCAAGCGGGACTTCTGCCCAACCCTGTACTTGGCTATAGCGGCGAAGAGCTTGCCTTTCGCGCCTTTTCCGATAAGAGCGAACATTTCTTCTTCTTTGAACAGGAGATTCCGCTTGGCGGCAAATTGAAGAAGAGCCGCAACATCTTCGAGCAGGAGCGTGTGCAAGCCGTAACCCAAGCCGAAGCCCAACGCCAGCGCATCCTTAATACGGTGCAGATGCTCTATTACCAGACACTCGGCTTGCAACAGATTATCGAAGCCCGCCGCGAACTGTCGAAAATTACTAATGAAGCGGTTACGGTTTCCGAAGAGTTGATGAACATTGGGCAAGCCGATAAACCTGACCAACTCGCCGTTGAAATCGAAGCGCAACGAGAGGCGGTTGACGTACTCAACAGTGAAAACGAACTGGCGCAAACTTGGCAACTGCTGGCAACGATTATTGGCAATCCGACGATGCCGCAAATGATGGTGGCGGGCGATGTTGAAAAGGATTTGCCCGCGTTTGATAGCGCCACCATTTTGCAGACCATTCTGACTGCCAGCCCGGAGGTCAAATCGGCGCGGGCGAATCTTGAACGGGCGCGAGCCGCGCTTGCCCGCGCCAAAGCCGAACGCACGCCCGATTTGATCGTGCGCGGCGGCTTCGGTTACAGCACCGAAAGGCTGGAACTCGGCGACGCGCCATTTCCGCGCCGCACCGGACCGGAAGCGAGCGTCGAAATCGGTTTCCGGGTGCCGCTTTTCAATCGCAATCAGGGCGGCATCAAAGCGGCGGAAGCAGAGCTTGTCGTTGCTGAAAATGAACTGCGCCGTGTGGAATTGTCCATCCGTTCGCGGTTTGCTACGACGATGACGACGTACCAGAACGCGACGCGAACCGTCGCCCGTTACCGCGATGACATCCTGCCGCGAGCGCAACAGGCATATCAACTCTATACCGCCAGTTTCTCGCAGATGGCGGCAGCGTACCCGCAGGTGTTGATTGCCAAACGCGGTTATTATCAACACCGCGTCGCTTATCTGAACGCCCTTGTGCAACTCCGTCAACAAGCCGCCCGCTTGCAAGGCTATCTCTTAACTGGCGGACTCGATGCGCCCGGCGCAATGAATGACGCAAACAACCAATCATCAACGATGGAAGGAGGCAGAAGCCATGAATAAAAGTCGAAGATTCTTTTTACGCAGCGCCACCGCTATAGGCGCAAGCGCAATTGCGGTCAATCAGGCCGCCGCACAGCATGAGCAACATCAGATGCCGAAACCGGCGGAGAACAAACCAGCGACAAAACCGCCAGCGAAAGTGAGTCGTCGAACCGATGTGCAAGCCGCTTCCGGCGCTCCGGTTTCGGTCTTTGCTCCCGATATTCCGAAGTTGCCATACACGATGGATGGCGGCGTTAAAGTCTTTCGCCTCGTAGCCGAAGTGGTACGCACGGAATTTTTACCGGCTTCCGAAATGGGCGATGCCCGCGTCGTTGATGCATGGGGCTATAACGGCAGCGTACCGGGTCCGACCATCGAAGTAAACGAAGGCGACCGCGTGCGTATCATCTTTGAAAACAAATTGCCCGAAGCCACCACGGCGCACTGGCACGGTTTGGAAGTGCCGATTGAGATGGACGGCACACCCGCCATCAGCCAGCCGCTTATCTATCCCGGCGAATCGTTCACCTATGAGTTCACTCTAAACCAGAACGGCACATTCTTTTACCATTCGCACATGGCAATGCAGGAGATGATGGGGCAGATTGGCTTCTTCATTATTCATCCGAAAAAGCCGCACACCCCGCGAGTGGATAAAGATTTCGGCATCATCATGCAGGAATGGGCGCTCTTGCCGAATAACACCGTGCCGAATACGCTTTCGATGGAGTTCAACTGGCTGACCTTCAACGGCAAATCGGGTCCGGCAACAACGCCGCTGATTGTCAAACAGGGCGAACGCGTGCGTATCCGTCTGGTCAATCTCGGTATGGATCATCACCCGATTCATCTGCACGGACAACAGTTCTACGTCACCGGAACCGAAGGCGGGCGCATACCGGAATCGGCATGGTATCCCGGTAATACCGTGCTGGTCGGCGTGGCGCAATCTCGTGATATTGAGTTTGAAGCGAAGTTTTTGGGCGATTGGATGCTGCATTGCCATCTGCCGCATCACATGATGAATCAGATGGTTTCGATGGTCGGACCGATGGCGCACGGCACCAGCGGGATGCAGACCGGCAAAGGCATGGAAGAAGGCATGGGCATGATCCGGCAGGGACACGCCTTATCGGATGAACTCGGTCCCGGTCTGGGGCGCGGCATGGGCATGACCAAATCTGAAAAAGAGACTTCCAATCTGGTACGTCAGCAACAGGGGCATAGCGGGCATACGATGAGCGCCGCCTCAACGCAGACCGGCTATGTCTGCCCGATGCACCCGGAAGTGAAATCCGATAAACCGGGCAAATGTCCAAAGTGCGGCATGGCGCTTGTGCCGGTCAGTCAGGGAGCAAAACGGGCGAAAGGCTACCCGCAGGATATGTGGATGCCGATGGATGAAGCGATAAATAAGCCGGAAACCTACGGCTTGGCAAAAGATTGGACCGCCGCCACCATGGGTATGATGACCTATGTGCGGGTGCTGCCGCCCGACAAATACGAAGAAATCATGGCGATGATCAGGGAAGGCAAAACAGTAAAACCACCGTCGTCGCCAACTCACAAACACCATGATAACGAGGACGAAGAGTAAGCGCCGTCCGTTGAAAAACAGGTAAGACCGATGCAAAAGCAAGTAGGAATGTTTGAGCAGTGGGGCGACATCATTCGCTGTCCGAAAGATGGCGCTCCGCTGCAATTGGTTTCTTTACCAGAATTTGCCTCGCGCAGAGATGGTGGCAAAAACAATTTCCTCTGCAACTTTTGTGAGCGGGAATTTCCGGTCTACAAAAATATTATCTGCTTTGTCACACAAGACCTGGATGATCCGCGAAAAACCGATGAAATGTGGGCGAGAGACAAAGCGGCGCAGCTTTACGATAAACGCGCTGCGGTGCGTGACGCGCTGGAGATACCGCCGAGCCTTAAAGCAATCGGGGCTACAGCCGATGATCTCATTATTGATCTTGGTTGTGGCACCGGTCGCCTAACGCTCAAGTATTTGAGCAAAGTTCGCCGCGTTGTCGCTATAGATTTTTCATTGGAATCCCTATTGCTTTTTCAAGAAAAGATACCGGCATTTTTGCGACACAAAATTCTGCTGGCGCAAGCCGATGTCTGCGAACCGCCGGTAGTAAGAGGAGCCTTTACCAAAGCCGTATCGTTTCAGGTTCTCGAACATTTGCCAACAATGGAGATGCGAAGAAAGGTCTTTTCTACCATCGCCTCGCTTTTACTTCCCGGCGGTTCTTTCGTCTGTACGGTTTATAACTGGTCACGACGCAAGCAACGGGATGCGCGGCGCGGCATTGGCGATAACACCCGCAAAGAAGGATTACATGACTCCGGCATTTATTACTACAACTTTGAGCCTCATGAGGTACGGCAGTTGCTTCAAAGCGCGGAGCTGCAAGTTGAGGTTCTTCAAGGATTACTGTTCAGCATTCGCGGAGCGCGATTTTTAGGCAAGGCCGTTGTGCCGCTCAATCGAATGCTCTCGGCTCTGCCTTTCGGAAAAGCTTTCGGTCATCTGCTGCTTTGTCGTGCCACAAAGGTAAGGAGGAGAAATGAGTAAAAGGAGAATCGTCGCTTTATCAGTCCTGACGCTGTTCATTGCTTTTCTCGTTTACGCCGCCATTAAAGTGCGGAATCACGGCTTTAGCGCCAGAGAAGAGCCTACGTGGTACGAAAAAATATTAGCCAGGAACGCCCGCAAACTAGCTTTTCCCGCAGGCGCTAAGGAGTTGAAAAATCCAGTTGCCTATTCTGAAGCCGGTAGAGAAGAGGCGGAACAACATTTTCTTGAACATTGCTCAATGTGTCATGGACTCAAAGGCAAGGGCGATACAACCATCGGGCGCAATTTGTACCCGAAAGCCGCTGACCTAACCGACGCCCAGACGCAGGAACTGACCGACGGGGAGATTTATTACATCATCAACAATGGCATTCGCTTTGCCGGGATGCCCGCTTTTGGCGTCGAAGACAGCGAAGAATCGCTATGGCAATTGGTCGCTTATATCAGAGAATTGCCGAAACTTCCTGTTGAGGAAACGACTGAGGATGCTCAACCGCCTGACGAGAACACCGAAGAAGCAGACGGTGAAGGTACGCAAAATAGCGTGAAAGAGCAACCGGCAGCGCCAAAACCCGGAAAGAAAAAACGCCGGTCATCGCCAACTGTTCCTAAAAAACAGGACCGGCGGCAACATCAACACTAAATCGAAAATTAAGAGGAAAATAGTTATGACTAAGAAAAAACGCATCGGCATTTTCGTCCTTGCCGTCGGCTTGTCGGTAATAGCTTGGGCGGTTGTCTCTACACCTGTCACTTCGGCGCAAGAAGACCATAAGCACACTCACGCGCCAGCAAGTGCAAAGAAGTTGAAGAACCCGCTACAGGCAGACGCACAGAACATTGAAGCCGGGAAAACGCTTTTCAACAAGTATTGCGCTTCGTGTCATGGCGAAAACGGCAAAGCCAAGACTGAAATCGCCGGAAGAATGAAGGTTAAACCCGCAGATTTAACGGCAACACACGGCATCACCGATGGCGAAATCTATTATGTCGTAACCAACGGCATTAAGAAGAGCGGGATGCCTTCATTCAAAGCGCGAACCAAGCTCAATGAGCGTTGGCAACTGACGCTCTATGTCAAACATTTAATGGGCGAACATCCAAACGCTGAACACAAAAAGCATTAATTTGGAGGAACTTTTGATGAATCGCTTCCATCGTTGGTTTTGCCGCACCGATTTGTGGAAACAGAGGCTCGAATCACAAATCATTCCCTGGGCAATCCAAGAGGTTGAATTAGGCGATGAGGTATTAGAGGTCGGTCCGGGTCCGGGGCTTACAACCGATATTTTACGGCAACGTCTGGCGCATTTGACTTCGATTGAAATTGATTCGCGGCTGGCTGCTTCGCTCAAACAGCGTTTGCAAGGCACAAATGTTAAAGTCGTTGAGGGCAACGCCACAGCGATGCCGTTTGCGAGCAACTCTTTTTCGGGCGTGGTGTCATTTACGATGATGCATCACGTTCCCTCGCGGGTTTTGCAGGATAGATTATTGGCTGAGGTTTACCGTGTACTCAAATCGGGCGGCGTCTTTGCCGGAACCGATAGCCGATGGAGTGTAGGGTTTCACCTGATTCATTTATGGGACACAATGGTTGTGATTGAACCTGATATTTTCGGGGCGCGGCTCGAAGCGGCTGGCTTCAAGGAAGTCTCTGTTGAAGTTGGCAAAAAAGCCTTCCGGTTTCGCGCTCGTCGTTTATGACTTGCTTGCTTGAAACAGCTAAGGAGGGGTTTCTATGTGGTTAAGGCAGGAAGAACCCCAAAAATCTTACTGGCAAAAGACTGGGGCGCTGAGATGATGGGACTGATGACCTTTGTGCGGGATGCTATCGCACGATAAATATGAGAAGATTATGACAATGATTCGGGGATCGCGGAAGTCGTAAAGACTTCTATCTCGATAACCTCTGACCGGAAAAAATAATTATTTTGCAAATCTGAGGAGGAGATATGAAGAATCATCTGAATCTTCGTTACCCAATGTCAATAACGCTATTGACTTTTCTATTAACTTTCGTTGTGGCGTGCGATTCCAATGGCAATCGGCAGACGATGAATGCCAATCATGGGGGAAGCGCCAATAATGCTAACTCTTCGATGCCGGCGACGAATCCGCCAATGTCGGGCGATGGGCATAGCCTGGAAGAAATGAAGAGTTCGCCAAACGCTGCCGCCGCGCCTTACGATCTGCAATTTCTCGACACCATGAGCGCCCATCATCAAGGGGCAATCAGTATGGCAAACATGGCGCTAGAGAAAAGCAATCGGGGAGAGTTGAAATCGCTGGCGCAAAAAATCATTCAGGAGCAGGAACGCGAAATCGCGCAGATGCAAGCGTGGCGCAATCAGTGGTACGCCGACAAAGCCGCCGCAATGAACATGGAAATGCCCGGAATGGAGTCCATGAAAGGCATGAATATGGACAAAATGAAGATGAGCAGCGGAACCGAATTTGACCTTATGTTTCTTGATATGATGACGCCGCATCACGAAGGCGCAATCAAAATGGCGCGCGAGGCGCTTACCAAAGCCGAACATCAGGAGATTAAAAAGCTGGCTCAACAGATTATCACCGATCAGCAAGCGGAGATAAATCAGATGCAGGCATGGAAAACAAGCTGGTCGAAAAAGTAATTCAGACGGCAAGCGGCAAACCCACGAGCAGAGTACCGGGTTTGCCGCCGCTGTGCTTTGGTAAACCAGATGAGCAGATAATCGGGCGTGTACTGCCGTAACTGTCTGCGAAAGGAAAAATATGAATAAAGAACATTCTATGAGCCAGCATCAACAAAGCGATAAGACGGTTATTGATCCGGTTTGTGGCATGACCATCAATCCGCTATCGGCTGCCGGAAGTCTGCAACACGAAGGCAAGATGTACTACTTTTGCAGTCAATCCTGTCTGCAAAAGTTTCGCGCCAATCCGTCAGCGTATCTGACGCCAGCCGTCGCAGAGACGATGCAAACCCAGCCGTCAGCGCATCACTCGGCGCATCAACCAATAATTCATTCTCAGCCGTCGCCCGCTCCAAGCCAGCCAACGCCCGCCGCAACCGGCACGGAATACACCTGCCCGATGCACCCGGAAATTCGCCAACCGCAACCCGGCTCCTGTCCGAAATGTGGCATGGCGTTAGAGCCAGTGACGCTTGCCGCGTCTGCAACAAAAGTCGAATATACCTGTCCGATGCACCCGCAAATTGTCCGCGATGCGCCGGGCAGTTGTCCTATCTGCGGCATGGCGCTAGAGCCGCGCACCGTGACGCTCGCGGAAGAAGAGAATCCCGAATTGCAGGACATGACGCGGCGATTCTGGATAAGTCTGGCTTTAACCATTCCGGTCTTTCTTCTGGCGATGTCAGAAATGATACCGGGACAGCCGGTGCAACACGCGCTGTCGCCGCAACTCATCGTCTGGATGCAACTGATTCTTTCCACGCCGGTCGTCTTGTGGGGCGGCTTGCCGTTCTTTGAACGCGGCTGGGCATCCGTTGTCAATCGCAGCCTCAATATGTTCACCTTGATTGCGCTTGGCACTGGGGCGGCTTATCTCTATAGCCTTGTGGCAACGCTCTTTCCGCAAATCTTTCCCGCCGCCTTTCGCGGACACGGCGGCGCGATTGCCGTTTACTTTGAAGCCGCCGCCGTCATTACCACATTGGTACTGCTCGGACAAGTCTTTGAGTTACGGGCGCGAAGTCAGACAAGCGGCGCGATTAAAGCTCTGCTCGGACTGGCTCCGAAAACAGCGCGACGACTCGGCAACGATAATACAGAAGAAGATGTATCGCTAGAGCTTATCCAACCGGGCGACCGCTTGCGCGTCAGACCAGGCGAGAAAATTCCTGTTGACGGCAAGGTGCTGGAAGGCGCAAGCAATGTAGACGAGTCCATGATAACCGGCGAACCGATACCTGTAGAGAAAACCGGCGGCAGCAAAGTTACTGGCGGCACGATCAACAACACCGGCAGTTTCATCATGCAGGCGGAGCGCGTCGGCAGCGATACCTTGCTGGCGAACATCGTGCGAATGGTGAGCGAAGCGCAACGCAGCCGCGCCCCGATTCAACGTCTGGCGGATTTGGTCTCTTCTTATTTTGTGCCGCTCGTGGTCTTGATTGCCATTGCCACCTTTATTATCTGGGGCTTCTTCGGTCCCGAACCACGCATGGCTTACGCGCTGGTCAACGCGGTTGCCGTGTTAATTATCGCCTGCCCGTGCGCCTTAGGGCTGGCAACGCCAATGTCTATTATGGTCGGCACCGGGCGCGGCGCAACGGCGGGGATATTGATTAAAAATGCCGAAGCCTTGGAGACGTTAGAGAAGGTTGACACGCTGGTTGTTGACAAGACCGGCACACTCACTGAAGGCAAGCCGCGCTTAACTTCCATTATTCCCGCAAACGGGCAGAGCGAAGACGAGCTTCTGCGGTTGGCGGCAAGCCTCGAACGCGGCAGCGAACACCCGCTGGCAGCCGCTATCGTTACGGGCGCAACCGAGCGCGGCATCGCTCTTGAAAACGCCGCTAACTTCAAATCCATAACCGGCAAAGGCGTGACCGGCGAAGTTGACGGGCGAAAAGTTGCGCTTGGTTCGCAACAATTTATCACGGAACTGAAGGTCAATGCCGATGCGCTCACTGCCCAAGCCGATGCGCTGCGGCGCGATGGGCAGACGGTGATGTTCGTAGCGGTCAACGGCGAAGCGGGCGGTTTACTGGGCGTCTCCGACCCGATAAAAGATTCAACGGCGGAAGCTATAGAAACGCTGCATCGCAATGACATCCGCATCGTTATGCTGACCGGCGACAATCGCGCCACAGCCGCAGTGGTCGCGCAAAAACTCGGTATTGATGAAGTCAATGCCGAAGTCTTGCCGGAACAAAAGAGCGAAGTTATTAAAAAACTGCAAGCCGCCGGGCGAACAGTGGCAATGGCAGGCGATGGCGTCAATGATGCGCCGGCGCTGGCTCAGGCACAGGTCGGAATCGCAATGGGAACCGGAACCGATGTGGCGTTGGAGAGCGCGGGCGTGACGCTCCTGAAAGGCGATTTGCGCGGCATTGCGCGAGCGCGTCTGCTCAGTCAGGCAACCATGCGAAACATTCGCCAGAATCTCTTTTTCGCTTTTATCTATAATGTTATCGGCGTACCTATAGCCGCCGGTCTGCTCTATCCGATCTTTGGCTTGTTGCTTAGTCCGATGATTGCCAGCGCGGCAATGAGTTTCAGTTCGGTTTCTGTCATTGCCAACGCTTTACGGCTTCGCGCCGTCAAATTATGAGATGAGCGTTTTGATTTATTGACGCCGGCGGCGGATGCCGTATCTTCCACCGCCGACAATTGATGTTCACGGCTATCTGAGAGAGCCATAACCTCTCCGCTTCGGAGATAGAAATATAGGTAGTGGGTCAAAGTGGTGGGGAAGAGTTCAGAGTACAGCCTTTAGGCTGCGGCTTCCAACACGCAGCCTAAAGGCTGTACTCTGAACCTTATTTCTCTTCATTGCGCCACTACCGAAATACAAAGGAGAATGTGATGAACAACAGCAAATTATTCAATTACGCCAAAAGCCTGATGCTTCTGGCAGCAATCGTAACCCTCGCCGCCGTCGGCGCAACTAACGCGCAGTCTGAAAAAGCCAAAGACGGCGAATTAACGCAGGTCGAAACCAAATACGTCTGCATGATTAACAATCAGAAGTTCGACAAGGAACAAATCCCCATCCCCGTAGAAGGCATCACCTATTATGGCTGCTGCGAGATGTGCAAAGAGAAGTTGGAAAAGGACAAAGCCAGCCGCATGGCTACCGATCCGGTAAGCGGCAAGAAGGTGGATAAGGCGAAAGCCGTGATTGGCGCGACTGCCACGGGCAAGGTCTTTTACTTCGAGAATGTCGAAAATCTCAAAAAGTATAAAGCCGCACCCGCCGCCGATAAGCACGGTTCTCATAAACACGAATAAGCGAACGTAAGGAGTCGCGCCGTTGTTCTACATCTGACGGCGCGATTTTCTATACGCTTTGGTAAGGCTTCGGGTCTTTGACAATTCTTCTGCTTCGACAACCGGCAGGCTGACAATAGGCACAGATAAAATTGACTATTTCTGTACGTTTATGGTACAATATAGCTTTATAGAGCAGCTATGGCGAACGATGATTGCCGTTTTGCGAAATCGGGACGAATGCCGGGATGGACGACACGAGAAAATGATTCATTGCAGAAATGAAAAATGGCAGCGATGCAAAGCGATTTACCGGCGGCTGAACAAAATTTTTGCGCCAATACTGTTTGCTGTGCAGCCTCTCGTGCAGTGTTCCGTGCAGAATATGGCAGCGATGTAGAGGTTTACACAAAATTTTTGCGCCAATATCGTTTGTTGTGCAAAAAGTAATCGTGTAATTACGATACAGAATAGACAGCGTGATAAAAAAAGCGCCAATGCAGAAATGAAAAATGGCAGCGATGCAATCCCAGGTGCAGATACGCCTATAAGTTATCTGGTAATACTGATTGCAAAGCATTTAACGAAAAAACGCGCAGATGTGGAAGTCTAAAATGGCAGCGATGCAGAAAGCGTTTGCAGAGATGAAAAAAATAGCGCCAATACAAAAACAGCATCAATATGTCAAAATGACACATATATTGTTACATTTTGTTTCAAATCGGTACAAATTTGAGTTGATGAGGTACAAAAAAAGCGCCAATGCAGAAATAGTTGCAGAAATGTGATGTAGAAAATGGCACAGATACCATTCGGTTTGCCGGTGTCTGAACTAATTTTTGCACCAATGCAGTTCACGGTGCAGTCTTTCATGCAGTCTCTCGCGCAGAAAATGGCAGCGATGCACTTGAGATACAGAAAAATGCGCCAATAGATACTTTGATAGAAAATGGCACAGGTGTAGGTCACGTTGCAGTTGAAAAATCGCAATCTGTAATGAAGTATCTCGTAACGGTAATACAGAAGGCGCACGGCAAGAAAAATTGCGCCAATACAGTTGCATAGATGACTTGTCGAAGTGAACCATTCAGAGCATAAAGTCGGATGACTGCTGGGAGCGCGAGGCGTAGTGACGATCTATGATGCTTTATGCAAAACAGCTTGGTGAGGGGAACGCAGAAACGATTTTATTCATTCCGGGCTTTGTCGGGTCGCATGAAGTCTGGGACGAGCAATTTCAATCGCTCAAGGATCAATATCATTTGATTCTGATAGATGCGCTCGGCTTCGGGCATTCCGCCAAGCCGGACATTGCGTACAGTCTCGAAGAGCATACCAACGCGATTCGGGAGATGGTGGAGAAGTTTCAGGTTACGCGGCTGCACATCGTCGGGCATTCGATGGGTACGCTGCTGGCGCTGGCATATTGCTATCGGTTTTCTGCCAGCGTGGTCAGCCTCGCGTTACTCTCGATGCCGTTCTTTGAGAATGAACAAGCCGCCAGAGAAGGAGTTAAAAAGAGTTCGCTCTTTAACCGTCTGTTGGCAATGGATACGCCTTTGGCTCATGCCGCTTGCACCGTGATGTGCCATTTGCGCCCGTTGCTGCTGCCGATTATGCCGTATGTGGTTCGCGGGGTTCCGGCGCTGGTCGCCAAAGATTCCATACGCCATACGTGGCAGTCGTATTCCCGGACGCTTCAGCACATCATTTTTCAAGCGTCAACGCGGCAGTGGATAGAGGCGGCCCGGCAGCCCGTTTTGTTGCTGCACGGCACCGAAGATAAGACCGCGCCGCTTGCCAATGTGCGAAACGCAGCGCAGCATTTTGCCAATGGCAGATTGCTTGAGATTGAGAAAGCCGGACATGATTTTATTTTTACGCATAGCAGGTTACTGGTCTCTGAACTGCGGAAGTTCTTTCCGGCTTTTCGCAGCGATGCCGGTTCGCCGGAATCCATTTGAACCGATAAGATAAGTTTTATAGAAATGATAGTAAGGATGAAACAGTGTCACTATGAATGAAAACCCGAATAGTCAACCAACTCTGGAAACCAAGCGGGCAAAGTTTACGGCTGACGAGCAGAAGAAAGCCCCGTCGAAGGCGATTGCTTATATCGCCCTTGCGGTGGCGCTTGCCGTCGGCGGTTATTTCGCCTTCAACGGTTTCAGTGGCAGCAACGCCAAAAATAGCGTTGTCATCACCTCCGATGCCGTGAAGATTCCGATTACGGAAGTCAGCAGCACAGCGAAATTTCTTGATTATAAACTGGACGATAACACCAATCTGCGCTTCTTTGCTTTGCAGAGCGCCGACGGCAAATATCGCGCCGCGATGGATGCCTGCGAAACCTGTTATCATGCTAAAAAGGGCTACAAGCAGGAAGGCGACGGCTTGATTTGTAATAATTGCGGCATGAGATTTTCGTCGCAATTCATCAGCGAAGCCAGAGGCGGTTGCCATCCCATCGGCTTGCCTTGCACGGTTGAAGACGGGCAATTGGTGATTAAAACAAGCGATCTTGCGAGCAATAAAAATTATTTCAAATAAGTACCATATTGGGAGCGTAGGCATCCTTGCCCGCATCGTACAATCATGCGGGCAAGGATGCCCGCGCTCCTGGTGAGACAGGAAGCGAACGTATGCGAATCAGCACCATTGCACTGACAAATCTGCAACGCCGCAAAGGTAAAGCCTTCTTTCTGATTGTCGGCATCGCTATCGGCATCGGTACTGCCGTTGCTTTGCTGACGCTCAGTAATTCCATTAAAGAAGAGATTGGCTCGCAGCTTGACCGCTTCGGCGCGAATATCGTTATCGTGCCGCAGGCGAACAATCTGGCGCTCGATTATGGCGGCGTTTCGGTCTCCAGCGTCTCCTTTGATGTTCAACAATTGAAGGACGAGGATGCAAAAAATGTCCTCGATATTCCGTATCGCAATCGTTTGAGCCTGATTTCGCCAAAGCTACTGGGCGCGGTTAATGTCGAAGGCAAAGAGGTCTTGCTGGCGGGAGTAGATTTCGAGAGCGAATTGACCATGAAACGCTGGTGGCAGATTGCCGGTCACGCCCCTACAGGCGAAAACGAATTGCTCGTCGGCTACGAAGCGGCAAAAGCTCTGTCGTTGATTGATGCGAAAGACGACATGGCAAGTAAAAAGCCGGTTCACGATGCCGACCATAATATCGTTATGCCGGAAATCAAAATCGTCCGTGACCGTATACAGATTGCCGGACGCGAGCATCGCATTGCCGGAGTGCTTCGGGAGACTGGCAGCGCCGATGATCGTATTCTTTTCGGCTCGCTCGCGCACGTTCAAAAGCTGTTGAACAAGCTCGGGCAACTCAGCCTCATCGAGGTTAGCGCCCTTTGTCAGGATTGTCCGGTTGAGGACATCGTTGCCCAAATCAGCGAGCGAATGCCGTATGCGAAAGTCTCAGCGATTCGCCAGTCCGTTCGCGCCCGCACCGAAACGGTTGACCGCTTAACGCGATTTGCGGTTGCCATTGCGGCTTTAGTATTGGCGATTGCCGCGTTGATGATCTTTACGACGATGACCAGCGCCGTCATTGAACGCACCAAAGAGATAGGCGTACTCCGCGCCATCGGTTTTCGCAAAACACACATCATCAAAGGCTTGCTGATTGAGGTTGCGGTTATCAGCATAATCGGCGGCTTGCTCGGCTGGCTCGCGGGACTGGCAGTCAGTTATGTGGCATTACCATATTTTGCTGATTCAGGGGCAACGATTGACATAAAACCAATGTTCATTCTGGTAGCCATTGCCGCAGGATTGCTCATTGGCACGATCAGCAGCCTCTATCCGATCTTTCGGGCAGCGCGTTTAGACCCTGCCGAATCGGTCAGGTATATTTGAGGATAACAGGCGATGAGATGGGAACTACACAAGCGAGAGGTAGCGAATTTATAGACTGGATAGAACGCGAATTGAGCGAATTAAGCGGATCTTTACGGATAACCCGCGTTAATCCGCCGCATCCGCCCAATCCGCGTTCTATTCTTTATTTTGCTACCAACTTGTTCCCGAATTATGAAATGGTGAATTAAAAGATGGCTTTTGTTGTCGTTGATGAAGTGAGTAAAGTCTATCACGCCGACGATGCGGGCGTTCCGGTACAGGTGTTGTCAGAGGTGAGCGCGACCGTAGAGCAAGGCGAATTTGTTTGCCTGATGGGGCAGTCCGGTTCCGGCAAAAGCACCCTGCTCACAATCGTTGGCGCAATGAACCATCCGACAGCCGGACGAGTGACGATTGATGCGCTTGACATTTACGCGCTGACGGATGAACGCCGCGCCGACTTTCGCCGCGAATACATCGGCTTTGTCTTTCAACAGCATCATCTGATGCCGTATCTGAATGCCATAGAAAACGCCATGCTACCGCTTGCCGCGTCTGATATAAATGCCAAAACGCAACGCGACATGGCAGCGACGGTATTGGAACGAGTCGGACTTGCCGATAAAGCCAAACGCTTGCCGAATCAGCTTTCGGGCGGCGAGCAGGGCAGGCTGGCGATTGCCCGCGCCATCGTCAACAATCCGCCGTTGATTCTGGCAGATGAACCGACTGGCGCTCTTGATTCGCAGACCGGACGCGAGATTATGGAAGTCTTCCAACAACTCAACGCGCAGGGGCAGACGATCTTTATGGTGACCCATAATTCCGAAAACGCGGCGCTGGCGCATCGGATTATTAACTTACGCGATGGTCGCGTCGTCGAATCGGCAGTTGATGTGTTGAGCGATGTCAGAGCCTAAAGGAGACGAGAAGAGAACAAAATTCCTTATCGCTCGTCGTATTGTTGCTTCGCATGGTCAGTGATATAAAAATTCGTGGAGGTACTTATGAGCGTTAATTTCAAAGAGCGTTACGTTATAGACGAAGCTGGCAACCATATTGCTGTACTACTTGATATTGAGGAATACCATAAAGTATTGGCGGCGCTTGAAGAACTTGAATCAATAAACGCCTACGATGCAGCGAAAGCCTCAGAGGATGAAGTAATCTCCTTTGACCATGCAACACAGGAAATAGAGAGCCAACGGCAATGAGCTACAGCATACAGATTCTGCGTCGCGCTCAAAAAGAGTTGGCGCAATTGCCGAAGCAGGAATACGAACGCATAAAGGAAGCCGTACAGAATCTTTCACAGGATGCCAGACCCTCAGGTTGCAAGAAACTGACCGGGCGAGAAGGCTGGCGGCTAAGAGTTGGGGATTATCGTGTACTCTACGAAATAGATGACGCGCAAAATAAGCTGACCATTCTGCACATTGGGCATCGGCGAGATGTTTACAAATAAATTCTTCCGTAACGTGCAAGGGCAGACGATCTTTATGGTGACCCATAATTCCGAAAACGCGGCGCTGGCGCATCGGATTATCAACTTACGCGATGGTCGCGTCGTCGAATCGGCGGTTGATTTATTGAGTGATATACGGGCTTGAGACAGCAAGGAAGTGACGGGATGATTTAGCCATTTCGCGGCTATGCCGCTTTACTATGCGGGATAACTCCGTTTTGATGTGCGACATGGCGCTATTTTGCCGCTTTGGTATCTGCGGCTGTGCCGCACCACATTGCCGGGAAAGACGATGGATCTTTACCCTCTGCTTTGCTGCTTGCGTGTCTGCGGCTATGCCGTTCAGATGTGCGGGATGGCTTCGCCTTCCCGATAGCGATTGGTTTTTTATTGCGGCTGTGCCGCCGCGAGGCTCTGCCTCGATTTAATGAGGCGAATGGAAGATGAGCGATGACGAGTTGCTAAGGTAATCTGGTACAAGTCGAGGCAGAGCCTCGCGGCGGCATAGCCGCTTAGTGGAAAGGGCAAGCCTGACGGAAAAGCAAAGCCATGCCGCACATCAAAGCGGCACAGCCGCCCTGAAAATTGGTGATAATATGCGAATCAACGTATTGTCCAAAATCGTTTTGCTTATCCAGTAGTTGGACAGCTTCGCTTAAAATTTGACTTTGCTTTACACATAGAATAAAGGAAACATATACGCATGACACCCCTTGTCCGCAAGTTCGCGCTTACCGCGCATATCACTTCCTCGGTCGGCTGGCTCGGTGCGGTCGCTGGTTTCTTGGCTCTCGCCATCGCCGGTCTGACCAGCTATGATGCTCAGATGGTGCGTGCCACCTATCTCTCGATGGAGTTGATCGGCTGGTTCGTTATTGTCCCGTGCAGCCTTGCTTCGCTGCTAACCGGGCTTATCCAGTCACTCGGCACCCCATGGGGCTTGTTCCGGCACTATTGGGTATTGGTAAAATTCTTGCTGACCATCGGTGCCACTATTCTCTTGCTGCTGCATATGCAGGTAGTGAGCCGTGCGTCAGGTTTAGCGGCAGGGACATTGCCCATCGCCGATCTCAGCGCGGTGCAGTTCCAACTCGTGGGCGACGCCGGTTTCGCCCTGCTGGTGTTGCTCGCAAACACGACGCTGTCGGTGTACAAGCCGTGGGGCAAGACCCAGTACGGGCGGCGTAAGCAGCAGGAGCAGCGTAAGTCCATGGCTGCTCTTCCCTCCTACCCTGACTCCGATGCCGTCGCCAGCAGAGTAAGCAATCCGCGATTGCCCACCAGTATACCACGCTGGGTGTACGTGGTTGGGATTCATGCCATCGGCGTGGTCCTGCTGTTGGTAGTCCTGCACCTCACTGGTACCGTAGGTGGTCATTGAGCATTGTCTTCGAGGAGTACGATGCTCCCGATCTGAAATTTGCTGGCGGTGTGATTATCACGCTATCGGTTGAAAGGTAACGCGCCATGGAACAAGTCCGATGAGCTGCCCGCGAATAGCTTGACTCTCATCAAGAACTGACGCGTAGCAGTGTTGTGTGTGCGGCTCAATTCCGCCGTTAGCAACCCATTCTTAGGACATTCAGCAGACCATAGACATTCTCAGACAGGTCTGCTATAATGATTCCGTTAGTTCAACAGACTGAGTGCTGTTGTTGGTTTTTGTTTCGAGGTTTCCCTACTGTCTGGAGAGCGTTTGACTCAACTTTCTCATTCCCTTTTCCACAAAGCTTCGGAAGTTCCTCAATAACTAAATTTGGAGAAATATGTCGAAAAGAATCTATGTTGGTAATCTGTCGTATCAGACGACAGAGCATGATTTGACGAGCCTGTTTGAACAGGTTGGTCAGGTTGATTCCGTTAATCTCATTATGGACCGCGACACCGGTCGCTCAAAAGGTTTTGCTTTTGTGGAAATGGCTGGTGAGGATGCTGATAAAGCAATCGCCCAGTTCAATGGCACGGAAATTAATGGTCGCGCTTTGACGGTCAATGAAGCGCGTCCGCGTGAAGAACGCAGCGGCGGCGGCGGCTTCAATCGCGGCGGCGGCGGTGGTCGTGGTCGCAGTGGCGGCGGCGGCGGCGGTCGTGGCGGCGGTTACGGCAGCCGTTACTAATCGTTGCTTGAATCGCTAACGAAAGACGGTGGAAAGGATGAACGGCAGACGCCGCTTTATCCTTTCCCTCTTTGTGCAGTAAGCTGTTTGAAGATGATTGAAAGAGAAATCGCTACACAGAACGCTTCAATTAACCGTATTCTTTTAACCCTTCCTACGACGCTGCTTCCATTCGTATCTGTGTCATTTGGTGAAGCAGGGTATTGAGAGAGATTTGTGACGTTAGACAATTTTGACAAGCTGGGCGTCTCTGCGCCGCTTGTCGCTATATTAAAAAGACTCGGCATAACCGAGCCAACCGAAATTCAAACGCAGGTTATACCGCCAGCGATGGCAGGTAAAAACATCCTTGCCTCAGCCGAAACCGGCTCCGGCAAAACGGTGGCATTTCTGCTGCCTATCATTGAACGACTGGAAAAACCGGGAGCGTTGCGGGCGCTCATTTTAGCGCCGACGCGGGAACTGGCAATTCAGATTGAGACCAATGCCAAACGCTACAGCCGCAAAGCAGGGCTTCGCACTCTGGTAGTCGTTGGCGGTGAAAACCTCGCTCGCCAGATTAAAGCCTTACGCGCTGGGGTTGACATATTGATTGCTACGCCCGGACGCATGAACGATTTGCTGGAGCGCGGCGCGGTTCGTCTCAAGGAGACAGAAGTTTTTGTGCTGGATGAAGCTGACCGGATGCTCGACATGGGCTTTCTGCCGCAAGTCCGGCAGATTACCAGACACCTGCCGGCAAAACGGCAGACCATGTTATTGACGGCGACGCTGTCCCGCGCTGTCGAACAGTTAGCCCGCGAAATGATGAGCAATGCGGTGCGGCTCGAAAGCGAAACGTCGGCGACGACAGTAGCAACGCTCGACCAGAAAGCCTTTCCGGTTGGCTCACACGCCAAACTGCCGTTGTTGCTGGCATTGTTGAAGCAGCATAAAGAAGGCTCGTTCGTCGTCTTTACGCAGACGCGGCGCGGCGCAGACCGCTTATCACAGGTATTAATCGCTAATAACCACGATGTTGTGACGCTACATTCTGATCGCACGCAGTCACAGCGCAATCGGGCGCTGGCGAGTTTTCGTGACGGGCAGGTGCGGGTGCTGATTGCTACCGATGTAGCAGCGCGTGGCATTGATGTGAGTCATATTGCCTTTGTGGTGAATTATGAAGTCCCGGCGACGGCTGACGAGTATATTCATCGCGTCGGGCGCACGGCTCGCGCCGGACGTGCCGGGGTGGCGCTGACACTGGTTAGCCCCGAAGAAGAAACGGCGCTGGCATCTATTGAGCGGGCTACCGGAATCAGAATGGAGCGGGCAAAAGTGAATGGGTTTTCCGATGGCAGAACCGAAGAGCAGATTCGTATTGCTACCGAAGTCGCTCGTCTGCGATCATCATCGAGAAACTCCTACAGCCGCAGCCGCGCTTTTCGCTAAACGAGTTTGCTTTCAGTCGGATGAAGCGTTACATTCCGATTTTGGCGTTTTAGACAATAACGAGCCACAAGGCTCATAGAGCAACGGCAGCGGACGGGCATAACCCTTCCGCCTGTACGTTGATGCGAGGTGAGACTATTTCTAAAGAAGATATGATCCCCGTTGATGGAACCGTCGTTGAGTGTAAAGGCAATGCCAGTTTCAAAGTGAAAATCAATGAAGATCACGCCGTACTGGCGCATCTTTCCGGGAAAATGCGGAAAAATTATATCAAGGTACTGGCAGGTGATAAGGTGACGGTTGAATTGTCGCCGTATGATTTAACCAAAGGGCGTATCACCTACCGGCATCGCAGTTAGAGGTGTTTAAGGTTACGCATTGATGCGTGATCCTGAACGCTGAACCGGAAGCGAAGTTGGTAGATAAACATAAAGAACGTAATAAAAATGCAAGGGCAGAGACTGTAAATGAAAGCATCACAATTAATTGAAGAACAGCCGTGGACGCGCCCCTGGTGGCAGCCTTCCGAAGGCAATGGAGCCGTCTTTTTCTTTATCATTTTGATCCACATACTGGCAGTGGTCGGCTTGATTCTGTTTCCGTTACCGGGCTGGCGGGTCTTGCTGATTGCCCTTTTGATTACCTCAATCGGCGGCGTTGGAACCTCTGTCTGTTATCATCGCTGTTTGTCACATCGCGCTCTGCGTTTGCATCCGGTGATTGAAAATATATTGATCTTTTTCACCATCTTTAACGCTTCCGGCGAGCCATTAGGCTGGACGGCAAATCACCGCCATCATCACGCCAAAGCCGATACCGCCGAAGATGTTTCCAGCCCGCGACATGGCGGTTTCTGGTGGGCGCACATCCGCTGGGTCTATCAATGGTCAGGCTCGGATGTGCAACGCTGGTGTCCCGATCTGGACAAACCGCGCTACCACATTTGGAAACGCCTGCAAATCCCGATTATCACCCTTTCCCTCTTCTGGGGTTTGGCTTTCGGCTGGGAAGGCTTCTTCTGGATGGGCGCAATCCGTCTGGTCTACGCGATGCATGGACAGATGTTCGTCAACAGTCTGTTGCATATGCAACCGGGATTGCCGGAAAGCGTAGATTCGAGCCGCAATATCTGGTGGCTCGGACCCTTACAACTCGGAGCCTGGGGCGAGAACTGGCACAAGAATCACCATTCCGACGCCAACGCCGCCCGCTTCGCGCGGCATTGGTATCAGATAGACATTGGATGGTATATTATCTGGGTCTTTAAGAAGTTGCGGCTGGCAAGCGAAGTCAGACCGGCAAAAGAGTTAATCCAACAGCAAGCGCGAAGTCGGGCATAGGCTCGACAGCAGAAATACCGTAGGCGCTGCTGATTCCATGTTCCGTCTCGCGGGCAGAGCAGGAATAGCCGATTGAGAAAGGACAACGTTGAATCAGGAACTAACTACAACAATTTTACGAGAGATAGATTCACTGTTGAAAAAAGATGTGTTGCCGGTCAGCAACGACCATCTGGAACATCTCTCAAAGGAAGAAAACGTACTGGACTATCTGCTGGAGATGAAGGCGGAAGGCTTGATTAGCGGCAATCTGATTACCATGAGTCTGACCGGCGCTCCGCATCGCATGACCAATATCCGCCTGACCTATGCCGGTATCCGGGCAATCCGCCAGTAAAAGGTAGCTGTTCATCGAATCTCATAGCGAATCAGCCATTTATTTGCAAGCACATTTGTTGCCCGCTTCCTTTACTGTCCAAAGCGACCACGTTTCATACAAAGATTTGAACCACAAGCAAAGTTGGTTGCTGCCTTCCTTTTCAAAGGTAAACCGGAAGGATTGAACAAGTTTTCCATCTCGGCGAATTTTCAGCAGATGACTTTGTTTCAAAACAAGTCCAGTGATACGAGTTCCGGCTTTCTGTATAACGGGCTTTATTACTCCATTGCCAACCTGAATTGAGTAATTGAAAGTTCTATTGCCACCGGCTGGATTTGCCAGCGACATTTCTCCGTTTGTGGGTTTGGGAACAGGGCTAACACATACCATCCCAACATTCGATGGCAAAGAATCAGAATGGTTGCCTGTTTGAGCCAAGAGGAACAGCGCCGCAAAGATTGAGCTAATAATTTGAATCATGAGTTGTTCCAAATCCGCAGAGGTTATATGGCAAGCATCGTTCAGCTTCGCAGCCGTTCTATCTGTGCGCCGACAGCGCGAAGTTTCTCTTCAATCTTTTCGTAGCCTCTATCTATATGATATACGCGGTCAATCAGCGTTTCACCTGTAGCTGCCAGTCCCGCCAACACAAGCGATGCCGAAGCTCGTAAATCAGATGCCTGAATCTTTGCGCCGGTCAGTCTTTCCGACCCTTCCACTACTGCCTGTCGCCCGCTGGTCTTAATCTTCGCGCCCATGCGGAGCAACTCCGCAGTGTGCATAAAACGATTCTCGAAGATGGTTTCCGTGATAACCGATGTCCCTTCTGCGAATGCCATCAACGCCATATATTGCGCCTGCATATCGGTCGGGAAACCGGGATGCGGCGCGGTTGTCATATTCGCCGGACGCAACTGCTCTGTCGCTTTGACACGCAACGAAAAGGCATTCGGTTGCTCAATTACCACGCCGGTTTCGCGCAATTTACTGATAGTGGAATGAATGTGCAGAGGATTGCAATTGACGATTTCAAGGTCGCCGCCGGTAATTGCTCCTGCGACAAGAAAGGTTCCGGCTTCGATGCGGTCAGGGATAATCGTATGCTCCGCGCCGCCAAGTTCTTTAACACCTTGAATGCGAATCGTGCTGCGCCCCGCGCCGTCAATGCGAGCGCCCATCTTATTAAGGAGTTCGGCAAGGTCGCAAATCTCCGGTTCGCGGGCGGCATTTGTCAGCACCGTTTCGCCTTCGGCAAGCGCCGCCGCCATCATCAGATTTTCCGTACCTGTTACCGTTACGGTGTCAAAGATGATCTCCGTGCCGCGCAAGCGTTCGGCGCGAGCCACCACATCGCCGCCTTCCAGCGTCACTACTGCGCCCAGCTTTTCAAATCCGGCGAGGTGCAAATCAATCGGGCGTTGTCCGATGGCGCAACCGCCGGGCAACGACACTCGCGCTTCCCCGAATCGCGCCAGCAAAGGACCCAGCGCCAGCACCGATGCCCGCATGGTCTTTACCAGTTCATAAGGCGCTTCGTAAGTTTCGACTTTGGCGGCGCAGATTTTTAAGGTGCGAAGTTCCGGCATTAAAACGGTACAGCCGACATCTTCGAGCAGCCGGCGCATGGTGATGATGTCCCGCGCATAGGGCAGATTGTGAAGCGTGACGGTTTCGGCGGTGAGCAATGCCGCCGCCATGCAGGGCAATGCCGAATTCTTCGCGCCACTAATGGAGACGCGCCCATGCAGTGGTCGCCCGCCAGTGATTTTGAATTTATCCATAGCGCGAGGATGGTATCACATTTGCGAAAAGTCGCGCATCGCACGATTTCAGATTTTCATTATGGTTCAGTAAGCGGCTGCTATTTTATGGCTACTTGACTCGCTTTACTCTCAAGAATCTCAATGCTTTCAATCTTGTCGCCGCGAGCGATGCGGTTGATGACCTCAATGCCTTCAAGCACCTGTCCGAAAACGGTGTAGCCGCCGTCCAAATGCGGTTGCGGTGAATGGGTGATAAAGAACTGGCTGCCGCCGGTGTCTTTGCCGGAAAGCGCCATGCCGAGCGTTCCGGTCTGATAGGGACGCTGGTTGATTTCATCGCGGATTTGATAACCCGGACCGCCGTTTTGATCGCCTCGCGGGTCGCCGCCCTGAATGACGAAGTTTGGCACCACGCGCATAAAAGACAAGCCGTTAAAATAACCGCTTTTCGCCAGTTGGATGAAGTTATCGGCGGTCATCGGCGCATCTGTAGCGAAGAGTTCAATACGCACATCGCCCTTTCTGGTGTGGATGACAGCGACGGGATTTTTCCCCGATGTGGCTAACTCTGCCATGCGCTTCCAGTAGTCTCGCGTATGCCCGGTCTTGACTGCGCCAATGGCAAGTTTTACCGGCGGCGTTTCCGTCTTCGATTCGAGCAGTAATTGGGCGGCGCGACGGCGCACCACGTAATCTTCATCCTGCGTCTCTTCGACTAATGCCTGAATGTTAATCGGATGCTTCAATTTGTCTGCCGCTTCCAGAATGGCAATTCGCGCATCATTCACCTTGTCCGCCTTTGCCATCTTGTACGCCTCAAGCAATGCCGTAATTACGGTGTCGGACTGGTCGCCGTCTCTGCCAAGAATTTCTGCGGCAGTGGTTCTGACGATGACATCCGGCTCTTTCAATTGCGCCAACAGGATTTTCTGCAAGCCTTCCAGCTTTACCGCTTCCATGGCATTCAGAATATCGGCAACGGCTCGCGCATCCGGTTTGGCGGCAAGCAAATCTATCAAGGCGGCTTTGGCTTTATCGCTCTTTAGTTCGCCAAGCCCTTGTGCGAAGTTGGCGATGGCTCGCCAGTTCTCTTTGGCGACCTTGGCGGTTTCCGGGAAGTCAAAAAAGGCGGTGTCACCGAAGCGGGCAAGGGCAATTTCGATTTCAGGAAAGCTGCCAACCCGCCCGTCATTCAACAATCGCAAGGTCTTCAAAAAAGGCAACGCCTGAGTGTCCTTCAAATTCCCAAAGGCAGCGGCAATTAGCAACAGCAGATTTTGTTGTGCGGGAATGCCCTGCTTGTCACGGTCAGCCGCCCGGTAGCCTTGCAGCAGGTAATTGCCAAAAGCCAGCAACGGGGAAAACGCTTTCGCATCGGCAATGGCTCCAAGCGCGTTGATTGCCGATGCCTGAACCCGCGCATCCGGGTCAGCAAGTAATTGGATTAGCGGCGCAACTGCAAGAGCGTCTTTTGCAACCCCTAAGGCTCGCGCTGCATTGGCGCGAACCAACGGGTCTTTGTCCTGCATTAGGAGCGGTCGTAGCACGGGAACGGCGGCGTCAATGCCATCACGCAACCGCGCCAGCGCATTTGCCGCCTGCCAGCGTAAATCGCCGTCGGGCGATTTCAATTGCGTAATGATTGCCGGAATACTTGCCGCTTGTTTAATGCGAAGCAACGCCGTGAGCGCCCGCGAGGCAGCAAGTTTGGCATCAGGGGAAATCGCCCCTGACGAATCAGGCAATTGTTTGGTCAGCGCTTCCGTCAAGCCTTTCATCCCGTAACTGCCGAGGGCTTCGGCGGCGAGTTTATTGGCAGTGATTTTGCCTAATGCTTCAATGGCACGGGCGCGAACCAGCGGCGACTTTTCGATCTCCGGGTCGAGCCTGTCCAAGAGCGCCGAGACTGCATGAAAACTCTCGATTTCGCCCAGCGCGAAAGCTGCCATCTCGCGCTGGTCTTCGTGCTTATCGGTTTTGAGAACGTCGGTGAGAACGCTGACGGCTGACGGATAGCCTATGCGACCAAGCGCCAGAATGGTACGCTTTCGCACCGAGCCGCTATAGCCGCTTACCGGCGCGGCGATTTGCAGCAGTTCCTGGGTGACAACGCGCTCATCTTCGGCTTGAATAATTTTCGGCAGCAGCGCCTGTAAGGTGCGGTCGCGTTTCAATATAGGGCGGCGTTGCGGAACCGTCGTCGGCGGTAGTTGCGCCGGGACGCAAGCCGAAAGCAGCAACAGAGTGACAAATGAAGACCATAAGGATTTATACATAAATTTCTATCGGGGGAGTTGATCTACGCTTCCACTATTATACAAAGCGGCTGAGTTCCGGCGCACTTAAATTTTACTTTGTGCAGCTTTATGAAGCAAACGGCGCTGCATTTTCCTATACTTTTTGAATTTGTACTGTCCAGCGACTTTGATGAAAAGGATGGCGCAAAGCAGCGATGTATAGACGCATTTCGCGGTTTGCGCTATGCTTACTCGGTAGCCGGAAAGCCGCGCTGCAAAATCTATCATCACCTTCAGGAGGTGAAATTATTCCGAAAGACGAGATGATTCCGGTTGATGGCACGGTGACTGACTCGTTGCCGAATGCGACTTTTAGGGTGCAGATTGCCGAAGGGCATCAGGTTTTGGCGCATCTCTCCGGCAAGATGCGAAAGAATTTCATCAAAGTATTACCCGGCGATAAAGTCACCGTCGAGCTATCGCCTTACGATTTATCCAAAGGCAGAATTACCTACCGGCATCGCAGTTAATCCCGGCGGCTGACCGGCCACTGGCGCGAAGGCATCGGCACACCGCAACATTCATTTTATGTCTTGCCCGACAGTTGAATTGTTCAGCAGATAGACGCCGTATTCCGTACCTTCCACTGCTTGCCAGCCTGTCGCTCTTGCCGTTTCCGGCAACTTACTGGTCACCAGTAAATTGATGCCCGCCTCTCTGAGCTTGGCAAACAGTTGTTGTTTTGTCGCCTCATCAGCTTGCCAGAACCTTTCCTCCTCTATGCGGCGGATTTCCGCAAGGACGCGGATTTGCGCCAGTCTTGCCCAGTAAAACGAATTTCTGCCGCCAACATAAGCGACTTTTTCACCTGCCTGTACGCCCGCTTTTTTCAAGCCCGTGGCGACGCGAAGATCGTTGTCCTGCCCGATTGTCAGGTCATAACGGGTAGCGCGAAATAATAAGAAAATCGTTGAAAAAGCCAGCATAAAGACCAGACTGACGGCAATGCCTTTGATCCAACGCCGATTGGTTTCGCTTGCCGGCAAACGAATTGCCGCCAATAGTCCGAGATAGAGCAGCACCACAAAAGGGATTACATAGCGCGGTTGAATCAGCACGAAGAGATAGATTGCCAGTACGCCCAACGGCGGCAGCAACAGGCGGTATTGCGCGGCAATCTCCCGCAAGGTTTCGCGCCCGCGAAAGCTGGCAATAAGCGCCACCAGCCAGATAGCAAAGAAGAAACCAAGGCTATCAAAGAGGATAGCGTAGTACGCTTTGATATTATATCCCAAAACCGAAGCCTGATTGCGAACAGTTACCCCCACGCCTGTAGATACGGTTGTGCCTTCGTGCCAATAAGAAGGGTCATACCACGGCGGGTAAGTGCCGCCGACAGGGGTAGCAAATTCATAGACATCCGGCGCTTCAAAAAGCAGACGCGGCGGATGCTTAGGAATAAAATTGCTGGAGCGACTGAGCGACCACGCATAATTTAGCCTGCCGCTATCGCCGAATGTCCAGCGCCCTTTCTGCTTGGAAATCACTACAATAAACGGCAACGCCAGCAATGAGAAACAGAGAAGAGCAAGCGAAAGACCCGCTATGGCGCGGCGCAGGCTTCTGGCGGCGAGGGCGCTGGTAACAAAAAAGAGAAAAGCAAACGGTAGCATTGGTGACTTCGCCAGATAGCCAAGTCCCAAAACAAATCCCAACTGTGCAAAACGCAACCAGATGGCTTGCTCTTTGCGAATCCGTAGCAGAATCCCCGTTGCCAGATAAGCGAACGCCGCCACCAGCATATCCGGGTTGACGATATTGATATTGATGGATGTGAGCGCCGACCACAGGAACAAGGTATAACCAACCGCTTCCAATATCCATTGCGGCAATGGGGCAACCGCTTCTTCTGTCGGAGCATCCTGTACCGTTTTACGGTTAAAATGTTCCGCATTGACACCATGCAAGAGAAACTCAAAACAGACGAAGGCAAAGAGATAAATGAAGAAATTAAGCGCATGAACAACCGCCGATTCATATTGAAAAGACGGTCTGAGAATCGCTAGCGTCAGACCTGTCAGCCACGAATAGAGCGGACTCCAGTAGGCATTGATCGCCGTCGCAAAATCGCCTCGCAGGTAAGCGTCGCCAATGTCGAGATAAGAAACGCCATCAAGGTTCATGAAATGGCGGCTGTTCCAGGTCTGTAGCAATCCCAGTAGAATTGCCGCCGCCCAGGCGCTTTGCCGTACTCTGCGTCTGTATTGCGCTGCTCTCTGGCTGTCGTCAAGCATCAATTTTGTTTGGTAAGAAAGCATCTATTATGGATTGCTGCGTTTGCGAACCAGTTCCACAAGCGTCTGTTTGAGTTGATCGAGTTTGTCTCCGGCGTCCCGGTGCCTGCCTTCGGCGGACAGGCGCTCATAATCGTTCAACAATTGCTGTGCTTGTCTTGACAGTCGTTGCACCTCAGGCGACTCGCCGGTTGTTGATTGAGCTGCAACCACTCCACTGGTTAGCGGTTTTCCACTCGCCGGCGACTCTTTGGCTATAGCCGAGGCGTCGCTTGCCGGTTTCTGTGCTGCCAGAGCGGGCAACAGTTTGTTCAATGCTTCTTCAAACGTCTTGCCGGTCGTCAATCTCTCTTGCGTGGCAATGGCGACCTGTCGCAGTTCGGGCAGCGGGCTGTTTTCGGCTTGCAGATAAAACGGTTCTACATAAAGCAGTGTATCCGCAATCGGTATGACCAGCAGACTGCCGCGCAACAGGGTTGAGCCTTTTTGATTCCATAAGGTTATCTGTCCCGATAATTCCGCGTCCTGATTGATGCGAGCGCGAATCTGGGCGGGACCGTTGATTGTGACATTCTTCGGAAACGTGAAGATCAGCGTGTGTCCATAGCGGTCGCCGTCACTACGCGCCGCCATCCAGCCAATCATATTGTTTCTGCCCTGTCCGGTAGGCGTAAACGGCAGGACATTGATAAATTCAAGATTCTCTTTCTCGTTCGGCAGTTGCATCAAGACGTGGTAAGGGCGCACATATTCGACCTCTTTGGTCTGGGCATTCATCGCCTCTTCGGTTGGAATCGCCCACACGTCTTCGTGATTGTAAAAGGTCTGGGCATTTTGAATATGATAGAGCGAGAAGACATTTGCCTGCACATTCGAGAAGAAACTCGGATAACGAATATGTTCGCGTAAATCGGCGGGCATTTCGCTGGCTTCCCGAAACAGATTGGGAAAGACCTGTCTGTAGGATTGAATCATCGGGTCATCCGGCTCAAAGATATAGAAGTTGACTGTGCCTTCATAAGCATCAATGACCGTTTTTACCGAGTTGCGAAGATAATTGACATTCCTGCCGCCGATGCGGTATTGCGTCGAGTAGGGAT